>OFEK01000297.1_pt1 | contig 61101 bp, 42 predicted proteins | sample 1521131 | NCBI WGS metagenome assembly OFEK01 (sample SAMN05720209, study PRJEB24109) | activated sludge metagenome | isolation source: Anaerobic digester | place: China | collected 2015-12-16 | reverse complement strand
ACATCACCGCGCAGATGAGCATGATGCAGGCAGCGAGACAATTTTCAGAGCAGATCGCACAGATTTCACACGGATTATCACAGATTAGTCGTGGAAGTCTACAAGGACCCGAGCATACGGCCGTGAACCCGGTGGATGAGGCAGCGGTCATTGTGCGAAGCACTGTCACCCCCTCCTCAGCGACCTCCGTGTGCTCCGTGCGCTCCGCGTGAAAACTCGTAGTGACCGTCGCAGCCGCCTGCGGCGCTTTGCGGGCGATGCCGGGATATGTGTATGTTTGTGCATTACTGAATGTGGCTCGTGCTCAGCGGATTCCCGATGATTGATCTCACAAGATTGTTCGATGCGGACACGCTGAAGGCGTGGGAGGAGACGTTGCTGCTCTGGGAAGTGGAGCGGCCTTTCGACATCAGGGACGACAACGCGTGGCTGCGGCATCTTCAGAAGGAATTCGACGAGGAATTGTGCGGCACAACGCTCGATGTGGAAACGGTGCGATTTTGGAGGGAGCGACTTCGCCCAAGGCTGAATGGCGCGCGCAAGGCACGGATCAGAACGAAGAAGAGGGGACAGGGGTCCGCACCGTCCGTGATGTCGCCCATCGAGCTGCTTCGCATCAAACGCGTGTCTCCAACGCGTGCGTTCATGCGTTACAAATTGCATTTTTGGCTGCTGAACGCGTCCCTCTTCGCCTCTCTGTATCTTGCGATCGGTGGACCCTTCGCTTTCGATGTGACCTGGTACTGGGTGATAGCCATCGCCGGTGTAATGCTTGCACTGTGGCTGCGCGTTCTCGAACGACGTAAAGACAGGCTCTCCCGGATGAAACCCGGATTGGCCCCGACTATCACGGCGACGGAACTTGCGGCGGTGCTGGTCAAGGACGGCGCCACGCCACCGACAATCGATATCGCGGCCGTGTTCGATGCGAAGACCATGCGACGCTGGCGTCGGACAATCGCGCGGTGGCTGCGGGACGAGCCATTCAATGTCGCAGCAACCGGGGAATGGGTGCAGCGGCTTCAACGCGAGTTCGAGGCCGAGTTGCAGGGGCGGCGGCTCGATCCTCACACGGTCAATTTCTGGCTGAATAAGGAATGGATTGATACGCGGAGGAAGGGATGATTGGAACGGCTGTGAAGTGACTGTCTGAGTTCTGTCACTTCTGGTTGGAACACAGGGGGAAAGCCACAGATTGCGCAGATTTCACACGGATTAGCACAGATAAGTCGGGGAAGTTCTCGCGGACCCGAGCACCTGGCGCGAACCCGGTGGACGAAGCAGCGGTCATTGTGCGAAGCACCATCACCCCCTCCTCCGCGACCTCCGTGTGCTCCGTGTTCTCCGCGTCGAAATGCGAAGTGACCGTCTCTGCCCGACCGTCCCTGCTCGCCCGTCTCTGCCCACTCGTCCCTGCCCGACTCAATGGAGCCCATAAATGCACAGCGTCCGCCTTGAGGGGCGGACGCTGTGGTATTCCTGCGGAAACGTGGGATCAGACGATGCCCTGCGCCATCATGGCGTCGGCGACTTTGATGAAGCCGGCGATGTTGGCTCCGGCAACGTAGTTCCCGGGCTGGCCGTATTTGTTGGCTGCGTCGAGGCAGGATTGGTGGATGTTCGTCATGATACGGTGCAGGTGACCGTCCACTTCCTCGCGCGACCAGCTCATGCGGATGGAGTTCTGCGACATCTCGAGACCGGACGTGGCAACACCACCGGCGTTGGCCGCCTTGGCCGGGCCAAACAGCATACCGGCATCCAGGAAGGCCTTCATGGCTTCCGGCGTCGAGGGCATGTTCGCGCCTTCGCACACGCAGAGGCAGCCGTTGTCGATCAGGGTCTTCGCATCGGCGCCATCGAGTTCGTTCTGCGTTGCGCAGGGCAGGGCCACATCGCATTTCACTTCCCACGGACGCTTGTTGGCCACGAATTCGGCACCGAAGCGCTCGGCGTACGGCTCAACGATGTCTTGATTGCTGGCGCGCAATTCGAGCATGTAGTCGATCTTCTCGCCCGAGATACCGGCGGGATCGAACACGTAGCCGTCGGGACCGGAGAGGGTGACCACCTTGCCACCGAGTTCCGTCACCTTCAAGGCAGCACCCCAGGCCACATTACCAAAGCCGGAGATGGCAACCGTCTTGCCCTCGAACGAGGTGCCGCGCGTCTTGAGCATTTCGGCCGCGAAATACGTCACACCGAAGCCGGTGGCCTCGGGACGAATCAGCGAACCGCCCCAGGTCAATCCCTTGCCTGTGAGCACGCCGTCGAAGGAGTTGCGGAGCTTCTTGTACTGACCGAACATGAAACCGATTTCCTGACCGCCCACACCAATGTCGCCGGCGGGCACGTCGGTGTTCGGACCGATGTGACGGAACAATTCGCTCATGAAGCTCTGGCAGAAACGCATGATCTCGTTTTTCGACTTGAACTTCGGATCGAAATCCGAACCGCCCTTGCCACCGCCCATCGGCAAGGTGGTGAGGCTGTTCTTGAAGATCTGCTCGAAACCGAGGAACTTCAGGATGCTCAACGTCACGCTGGGGTGGAAACGCAGACCGCCTTTGTAGGGACCGATCGCGCTGTTGAATTCCACGCGATACCCGCGGTTCACACGAACCTCACCGTTGTCCGCAACCCAGGGAACGCGGAACGAAATGGTGCGCTCGGGCTCGACGATGCGCTCGAGAATCTTCGCTTTCCTGTACTCGGCGTGCTTTTCCAACACCGGCATAAGCGTTTCGACTACTTCTTCCACGGCTTGATGGAATTCGTTTTCGCCGGGATTCTTGGCCTTGACTTCCTGCATGAAGTCGTTCAGTGCGGATGACATCGAAGCTTCCTTCATAAAAGTTACGGTAATGTGTGCGGGTGGCATGCCGCCCGCGAACCTCAATATACGGAGTTTCGCGTCGGGAACAAAAAAGTTCAGCTTCTTTTCGAGAAAAAAATCACAAGCGCGTCGGCAAATTGCCCACGTGCCGCTCTGTATTGGCGGAATTCCCTGATTTCCGGGAGCTTTTGTCAGTACCGATGAGAAAAAACGCGTTTTGCGCTACATCCCAAGCGTCGTCGCCTTCTGTACACTCGTCAGCAGGGCACCGCATTGCTGCAAGCTGTCGAGTAATTGCTCGTAGGCCACATCCGACTCCACTGCCTGGCGCTTTTCCATGAGTTGACGCTTCACCACCTTGGCGTACAGCGTGGGCGAAATATGCGCCGTGCCCTGCGCCAGATACGTGTCGAATTTACCCTCTTCGTATACGAACCAGATGTGAAAGCCCTCGACGATGGTGCTGCTGAGCGCGGCGCGCGATACCAGCGAATCGGCCTTCGCACGCGTCAAGCCGTGCTGCTCCATCAAATAGCGCATGCTCAGCGCGTAATGCGACTCGCCACGCCGCACGGTGTGCGGATCGGGCAGTTGTGCGAGCAAGTCGTTCATGACTTCGCGCGTCTCGGCGATGGCTTCCTGCTGTTCGAGCATCTCCTCGAGTATGCGCGCGCAGGAGGCATCCTCTTCTTCGTCGGCGCGCTGTTCGAGCAGGGCGCAGGCCTTGGCATCGAAGCCGCATTCCGCGTGAATGGTGAGCGGCAGACGATTCGCCGCTGTCACGGTTTGATTGTAGGATTGCAGCAGTTCGCGCATGCGCTCCTGCCGCCGGGCGATATCGCCGCTGTGCGTATCCATTTCCGAAGCGATGGTCCGGAATTCCTCGTAACTCAGGCGGCCGTCGCCGCAGGATGCGAGCAGGGCGAGCGTCAGTACGATAAGTGTGCGTCGTGTCACAAGATGCATGCGTCACGAAAGCGATTGTTCGACAACGGGAGCGGACGGAATGCCGTCACGCAGGAACAGGAATTGAAACGCGGCCACCACGAGTGAATGGCTGATGGCACCGCTCTGTATCAATGCGGGAATCTGCACGAGCGGCACGAGGCGCACGCGCAATTCCTCGAGATCGTCGGGACGGGGATCGGCCACGCGGCGCACCGCGCGTGCCACGAAGGAGTGGCACACATTGCCCTGAATGGCGGGGTTGGGATGCACCATGCCGATGGCATCGATGCCCTCACTGTCGTAGCCGCTCTCCTCCAGCATTTCGCGGCGCGCGGCCGCAAGTGGCGAGAAGTCTTCGGCATCCACGATACCACCGGGAATTTCCAGCGTCACCGCACCGATGCCGTGACGGAATTGCTCGACCATCACCACCTGTCCGTCGTCCGTGAGCGGGATGATGTTGCACCAGTCGCGGCCGTTCAGCACGAAAAACTCGCCCTCACGGCGATGGTTGCTCCGTGTGATGCGCTTGACGGTGAACACCCGGCAGTCGAGCAGCGTGTCGCTGGAGAGTGTGTCCCAATGCAGCGTACTCATGCGCGCACCTCCGTTTCTGCGGAGGAGAGCGCAACGTGGCATGCGTTGCGTGTCGCCCTCGGGCGTCGATATGGAATGCGTTCACTGTTCATGGCGCGGAGCCGTGAATCAGCAATATGCAACGATTCGGCGAAAGGACAAAGCGCGTCCCACAGCTGTGTCACGTCCCACGGCAGTGTCAGAGTTCGAGAGTCTCGCCGAAGGCCATCACGCGCGCGCGCAAGCCCAGGGCCTCCACGCCCGAGCGGAAATCCTCGGGATTGGCCGCGATGACGGGGAAGGTGTTGTAATGCATGGGAATGGCCAGGCCGGGCCGCACGAATTCCACCGCGGTGACGGCATCCTCCACGCCCATGGTGAAATTATCTCCGATGGGTGCGAGCATCACATCGATGGCATTGCGCTGGCCGATGAGCTGCATGTCGAGAAACAGTCCGGTATCGCCGGTGTGATACACCGTCTTGCCACCGATAGTGATCAATACGCCGGCGGGTTCGCCCATGTAACTGCCGTCGGGTGCCGCGCTGCCGTGATGCGCGATGGTGAATTTCACACGGCCGAAGGGGAAATTCCACGCGCCGCCGATGTGCATGTTGTGTGCCTGCGCGCCCTGCGCGATGGCGTAATTGGCCAATTCGTTCACCGCGATGATGGTGGCGCCGTCGCGCTTGGCCATGGCCAGTCCGTCGCCGAGATGGTCGCCATGCGCATGCGTCAGCACCACGAAATCGGCACGCACATCCGCCGCCGCGATGGGACTTGTGGGATTGCCGGTAAAAAAGGGATCGATGACAACAGTATGCGTGCCGTCGTTGAGTATGAATGTGGAATGGCTGGCGTAGGTAAGCTTCAGCATCATGTACTCCGTCGTGATGGATCGAAATGGAAATATAGGTGCGCTACGGCTGCGGGGCAAGACCGGGACGCAGAGTTCTCGGAGTTCGCTGAGGGCGCGGAGGAAGGGGTGACTGGAACGGCCGTGGGGATATTGAAGGTTCGTCGTTTGCCAAGGATTCAAGGCGCGGATTGTATAATCCCGGGAATGTGTTCAGGTTATACCCTGAATATGCGGCTGTAAAAATCAGGGTAAAACCTGATATGGGGCTTGATTCTATCAGGATACAATCTTATGTATGCTTGGTGACATGTACATGAGGAAATCCGTATGAAGCGCGAAAGCAGAAAACTGGTGCTCGAACAACTTGACAGGAAGCTCGGCGATCTGAGACCACTCGCCGCGAACAGACCCACGTCGACGAGGATGAGAAGCGGGGGCTTCTTCCTGATTTCGCCATTGCGGCACCCGATACACGGGAAGGAAGCATAATTTCCTCCTCCCTGCGGAAAGCTTATTGAATCGCGAAACGAGACAACGCCCTCTCGTCAGGTTGTGTCTCTGCTTCTTTGCGACGTTGCGTTCCATTCTCCTGAAGTCGGAAGGGAATTCAACGCAATGACGCCAAGGCGCAATGACGCCAAGGCGCAATGACGCCAAGGCGCAATGACGCCAAGGCGCAATGACGCCAAGGCGCAATGACGCCAAGGCGCAATGACGCCAAGGCGCAATGACGCATAAATGGCTATTCTCACGAGCCCTGTCGTTTCGTGATATAAACACCTCCGCTCTGTTTTCGCCATTGCAGCACTCGAATCACAAACGGAATCCCCGCAAGTCATTAAAAACAATGGCTCACGATTGCAATCCCAAATAGCATGGCGAAGTCAGGAGGCCGAGGATAGTGAATACGTCGCGTCTTGCGAGATAGAACTTCGATCAAATTGCACAACATCCGATCGACTTCCGCGAGTGCCATCAACAGCTTCCCCTCTCCACGTCCGGAGGTTGGCAGGGCGGATAAAAAACGGCGCGGGGGAGACCCGCGCCGTTTTCCACGAAGTGGAGGAAGGAATTACTTGCTGAGCAGCATGCGCTTGGCGGTGCTGAACGAGCCACTCTCGAGGCGGTACATGTACACGCCACTGGGCAGCGTTCCGGCATCGAAGGCCGCGCGATGCGTACCGGCTTCGACGAAACCGTTCACCAGCGTCGAGACTTCCTGACCGAGCATGTTGTACACGCGCAGCGTGGTCTGGGCGCCCGCAGGCAGCGTGAAGGTGATTTCGGTGCTCGGGTTGAAGGGGTTCGGGTAGTTCTGCTGCAAGGCGAAAGCGCCCGGAGCCGCATCGAGCTGCTCAACGCCGACGGCGATACCGTCGAGCTTGGCGCCGCCCATGTACCACACGGTCTGATCGGAGAACACGGGATCGTCGTCGTAGTTCTCGCCAATGCCCCACTCGGTGAAGATGATGTGCACGGAGCCATCATCGCCGGCATAGTAGGCCATCTTCGTGAACTTGGCACCGACTTCCGCAAGCTCGGTCAGGCGCATCATGCTGTCGAGTTCCCAGGTAAGGGCTTCGGGATTGCCATGCTCCCAGGTCCACTTGTAGGAGAACACGGACTTGCTGTCCACATGACGACCGTTGAGGTAAATCTGCGTGAGCGTATCGTTGAACGCCGTCGGCTGACCGGCCACGTCGGCGACGCGGAAGGTGAGAATCGGGCTGATCCACTTCGCGAAGATCTTCTTGCCATCCAACGTGCGGGCCCATTTCGGCTCGGCGCGGAAGAGGTAGGGAGCATCCGTCGACGAAGCGGCGGTGAAGGAGTAACGATCCACGCGCGGACGGCGGGACGGGCCGATGGGGATGACGCGCCACTGGCCGTCGATCATGGTGACTTCGGACACGAAGGTGCTGTCCACATGGTTCAGCTTGACATTGCCGTTCTCGAGGGCTTCATCGCGGAAGCTGAACGGATTGAGATCGGCGCTGAGCACGACCATGAAATGCGGGACGTTGTTGTAATCGAGCACGCCATCGAGATCCCAAGCCATGTGGCATTTGTGATCGAAAGGCGAGGGGAGAACCGCATCCGAGGAGGGCTTCACGCGCTGAACGGCGCCCCAGGTGCGACCCTTGTCGTTGGAAATGCGATAGGCGATCTCATGACCCGGATCGAGCAGGAAGGCGCGGCCCGGCTCGCTCTCGATGATGAGCAGCCAGTACTGCATCATGGTGCCATCGGGGCTGATGTCGATTTTCAGATTGCTGTCGAAATAACCCTGCGGCACGAGATCGTCGGTGTACACCGGCGTGTTCAGATCCGGATGCGCGGCCCAGCTGCCACCGTTGTCGGTGGAGCGCAGCAGGTACAGCTCACCGGTGCTCTGACCGTTGGAAGGATCCAGCGCGAGTGCGATGGTGTAGAGGTCGCCCGTGCTCTGATCGGGGACGATCTGCCAGGGAATCGACCAATCCGGCGGCGTCGGCGCGGTGCTGTACTGCGGGTTGGCATTGTTGACACCGGACTTCATGGCGTTGATTTCGCCGAAGTTGCTGGTGCCATCACCGAATTGCTTGACGTGCGGCCAAATCACGCTCACAGCGGGATCGCCAGCGCCCTGGTTCGGATTGATGAAGATGATCGGGTAGCGCGGCTGCGGGGCGTTGGAGATATTGTTGCCCTGAGGACCCCAGGTCTGGCCGTTGTCGCCGGAGTAGCGAATGTACAGCGTGTTACCGTCGCTGGTGCCGCGATCATTGCCGCGGAAAATCACGCCGACGTTGCCGGTTTTCGGATCGCTGGAGATCTGATTGCGGTTCTCGCCGATCACGGCGTAGGTGTTCGCCATCTTGCCGATTTCCACCATGGTGCTCGGAACCATGGTTTTGCGAAGAGTGCTGTGCTTGCGTGCGGCACGCGCGGTGATGCCGGCTTCGTTGATGCCGAGGAATTCTTTGATCACCGACGGACCTTCGGCGGAATTGTCGCTCACGACGCCCGGGCCCGTTTGCTGCGGCGCGCGCACTGACACTTGCTGTGCCTGAGCCACTCCGGCCATGGCCACGAGGAGGGCTAACAGAAACAGTTTTTTCATACGTCACTCCATATTGTGTGGTGTAGAGAAGCGAGTTGAACATGCGTGAAAAAACACGCAATTCCGACGACACGCAAGGCAGATATTTTGCCGTGCCTTTCGGAGTACCCGATACTTGCCTGCCGATGTCGGGCTGTGCGGGAAAGGCGCCGGATTGCTCCGGCGCTTTTCATCGTGAAATCTACGTGTTTCGGTGAACATTCCCTAATACAAAGCCGTCCGATTTGCAAAGGGATGGATTTTTGCACCCATTACCAGCGATCCGAGGACAGGTCGATGGTGTAGGCGTCGTTGCCGTAGGTGACGTTGATCAGTTTCGTGTACTTATCAGCATCACTTTTGGTCGAAAACGGACCTACAAGCACGCGGTACCATGGAACACCGGCCACCGAGGCGCGGGTGATGAAGGAAGGGTAGCCCTGCTCCAGCAGTTTCCGCGCCTCGATGCGAGCGATGTCCAGATTTTTCAGCGAGGACACTTTCACCGCGTAGCCGCTTAAGGGCTGACGCACCACGTCGAATTCCTTCCATTCACCATCGGGATTGTCCCCCTTGGCGGTGGGAACACGATCGGCGGAGGCCGGCTTGGCAGGCGCCGCACTTTTCGGTGGAGACGATTTCGCCTTGGATCCGGTGGCTGGATCGATGAGCACGCTGTCGATGAACGCATCGCTGGGGATGAGACCCGGATGCGCGGTGGCATCGGCGTAGGCGGCGTCGGGACTGTCGTAGGGCCCGAGACGCACGCGGAATACGGTGCCAGCGCGGCGCCGCACGGCTTCGCTTTCTACCACCACGGGTAAACCCTCGGCGCGGTATCGCTCGGCATCGGCATCGGCTTTCGGCAATTCCTTCCACGACGACACTTGCAGGTAGTAATCCCAGAGGCGCTCGGGCGGTGCGGCGACGTCGTCCACCACGGGAGCGGGGGCGCTTTTCACCGCAACGGGAGCGGGCTTGCGGAACAGCGATTCGATGGACTCGCGCAGCGGCGGCCACGGATTCACATGCCAGATGAACGCCACGAGCACCAGCAAGCCCACGATGGTCCCGATGGCGATCAGCGGCCAGGATGAGCGCTTTTTGTCCTCTTTATCCTTTGCCGGAGCTGCCGCGGCGGGCTCTTCCGCCGGCGTATTTTCGGGCGGAGCGGCGGGTGGTGGCGGTGGTGTTGCTTCAGGAGCGGCACCCGCGGCCAACGCTTCGAGATGCGAGAGGTCGTGTTCGGGAAAACGGTCCAACACGCTGCCGCCCGGGGCGCGCGGAGGCGCGGCGGCAGCGCGATCGCCTGCGGGAGTGGCGGGCCGCGGGGTTGCGGACGGACGGGCTGGTGGCGTTTCCGTTAACTCGATGGGGAGATCGCTGTCGGCATCATGCGAGGAAACCGGCCGTTGCGGGCCGGTTTCCTGGAACTGATGCGCACCGGTCGGGGTCGAGCCGCTGTCTCCGCTCTTGCCCCCCTTCGCGAAGTTGAATTCAGGCACGATGGTTACCTCGCTGCGCTATGAACAACCGTTATCGACGACGCTTCGGAATCGTGATCTGCTTGATATTGTGTTCGACTTTTTTCTTGTAGTAATTCGATTCCGGACCCACTTCCAGATAGCGCGTGTACGCTTCGAGTGCGAGCTGCAAGTCGTTGAGGCGGAGATAGGCGTCGCCGAGAATGCGGAAGAGTTTGTTGTTCTCGGGTCCGAATTTGCGCGCTTCGATCAGCGTCTGCGCTGCGTCGGAATATTTGCCGTCGTGGAGAAGAAATTCGCCCAGATGCACGCGTGCCCACACCATGAAGGGATCGGTCTGTATGGCTTCGCGCATGGCAACGATGCCCGCGTCGCGCGTCTCGTCGCGATTCATGCGGCCGCGCGCAGCACGGGCCTTTTTCTCGGCTTCGTCCAGCGCCGCCATGCCCACCGAGTCGTACACGCCGTAGCGGAGGTGATTCGGGAGAAAATCGAGCGTGAGCACGTAGCGATCCACCATGTTCTTCTCGGTGCGCTTGCCGCCGCCGGTTTCATGAATGCTGTAGCGGACCACCAGCTCCTTGATCTTGTCGAAGTTGCCATCGGTCCAGGCGGCGTCCACGGCTTCGGATACATGCTTGCCGTCGCGCATGCCGTTGAATTCGGACCAGGAGGTCAGAATGATGAGCGCCGTCTGCTGATACCAGAGAATGCTGCCCTTGACCTCGGTGCCGCCGTCGGGCAGTGTGCTGCTGCTCTGCGCGTACATCTGCACGCCCTTGTCGAGCGTGATGATGGGGCGGATCAGCGCCTTGCCCGTGGGGAGCGGGAGAATATCCATGAGCGCGTACTTTCCGCCACCGGCCGGAGTGACAATCACCGTCACGTTGCAATTATTATTCGTGTACAGCAGCCACATCTCGTCGGTGCCGTCGCCATCGTAATCGGCCTGATAGCCCGAAAGCGTGCCCACCGGCTTGTCGTCCATGCAGATGTCCTTCATGGTGATGGACTCGCCGGATTCCCGCACGAGATCCGCGAGCGCGGATGCCGGGAGGGTGACCTTGGCGTATGCGTCCTCGGGTTCGCAGCTGTACTGCATGCCGAAAGCGAACTGTTGAGCGGAAACGCGGGATCCCGCCAGAAGCAGGCAGGCGAGGAGAAGGAAAGTCGCGCGATTGTTCATGAGCTTCGGAGATGGATATGAATAATGCGGAAAGCCGTTTCAAGATACGGAGCAGCGGTACCAAGTGCAACAAACGACAAGGAAACCTGTCGTTGTATGCGAAGCCGGGACGGATGTTCCCGCGCGTTGGCGATTTCTTCACTGTCGACAATGGAATGCGCGGTTGGCGGTGTCGCCGGGCTTTCGCACATTGGGATGAAATGTATCCTTTTATCGAGGTTACCCATGCGTTTCCAATCCCTGAACCCCGCCACAGGACAAGTACTGGAGTACATCGACGCACATGACGATGCCGAAGTGCTGTCGCGGTTGACGAAAGCGCGCGAGGCCTTCACGCACTGGCGCTGGACGGGATTCGCGGAGCGCGGCGAGCGCATGCTCGCTGCTGCTGCGGTGCTGGACGAGGACCGCGAGCGCTTTGCGCGCGCCATGACGCTGGAAATGGGCAAACCCATCGCGCAGGCCCGCGCCGAAGTGGAAAAATGCGCCTGGGTGTGCCGCTACTACGCCGGGCAGGCCGAGTCCATGCTGCGGGACGAGGCGGCGGAATCCGACGGCTCGGCCGCCTGGGTGCGCTTCGATCCGCTCGGTCCCGTGCTCGCGGTGATGCCGTGGAATTTTCCCTTCTGGCAGGTGTTCCGCTTCGCCGCGCCGGCGTTGATGGCGGGCAACGTGGGTCTGCTCAAGCACGCCTCCAATGTGCCGCGCTGCGCGCTGATGATCGAGGAGGTGTTCACGCGCGCGGGCTTTCCCGAGGGCTGCTTTTCCACGCTGCTGATTTCCTCGACCGAGGTCGCCGCGGTGATTGCCGATCCCGTGGTGGCGGCGGTCACACTCACGGGTTCGGAGCCCGCGGGAATGAACGTGGCGGCGACGGCGGGGCGCCATTTGAAAAAAACCGTACTCGAACTCGGTGGCAGCGATCCCTTCATTGTTCTGCGCGATGCCGATGTGGACAGGGCCGCCCGCGTGGCAGCCACGGCGCGCATGATCAACACGGGACAGAGCTGCATCGCCGCGAAGCGCTTCATCGTGGAGGATGCCGTGTACGAGCGCTTCGCGGAGGGCTTTGTTGCGGCCGTGCGTGGCCTGCGCGTGGGCGATCCGCTCGACGATGCCACGGAGGTGGGTGCGATGGCGCGCGAGGATTTGCTGCTGGAACTGCATGCTCAAGTGCAACGCTCGGTGGAAATGGGTGCGCGCGTGCTCACGGGTGGCCAGCGCAGCGACGGTCCCGGCGCGTTTTACCTCCCAACGGTCATGGACCAGCTCACCGCCGACATGCCGGTGTGGCGCGAGGAAACCTTCGGACCGGTGGCCGCGCTGTGGCGGGTCGGGGACGTGGAGGAGGCGTTGCGCATGGCGAATGACACCGACTTCGGTCTGGGCGCGAGCGTATGGACAGCCGACGCCGATCTGGCGCGTTATTGCGCGGCGCACATCGAGGCGGGCAGCGTGTTCATCAACGGCATGGTGAAATCCGACCCGCGCCTCCCCTTTGGCGGCATTGGCAAATCCGGCTATGGCCGCGAACTCTCGTCCTTCGGCATTCGCGAATTCGTGAATATCAAAAGCGTGTGGATGGCCTGACACGGCCGCCGCGAGCCGCAAGCTCTCCGCCTCGTCCCGGAATTGCCGGAGCGCAACACTTGCGGCGCATCGGTATATGCGCGAATTTGCGGCATTACACAAAGGCATGCGCATGGAGGACAGTGCATGAGCATTCGAGGAGACGAAGTGTGGGAGGCCACACCGTGGATTCCGCCCGAGGTGCGCGAGCGTCGTCGGCGTTTTTGGTCACGCTTTTTCGCCGTGGTGTTCATCGCGACACTGCCGCTCACAGTGCTGGCGCTGTGGTCGCTCACCTTCGTGCACATCTGGCGCGAGGAAGTGGATGTGCCCGCGCTCATGGCGATTTCGGTGGGAATTCTGGGCGTACTGGTGTTTTTTATTTTTCTCTACAAGTATCAAATGATCGCCGAACTCACTGATCGCGAGCGGTGGTGGGTGCTTGGCCTGCACGCGTTGGTCACGCTGATGCTCTTCCTCGGCTGCATCTGGCTGGCCTTCGATTCGCCGTGGAGCACGGCGATGGTGTGGGGCAATTACGATATGCAGTCGGTGGCGAAATCCTGGATCATCGCCGTGCTGGTGGTGGGGACGATTTCGTGGCTGGGGAGTTTTTTCGATCTCATCAGGAAACGTCTGGGCGGCGGTTAGGCCTTCCCTCGTCGAGAAAGGCGCGTATCGCACGCACGGCCCGCGAGGCGGCGTCGCCGTCGCCGAAGAGCGCGGGACGTTCGGTGGGTGCCTCGCGCCGCAGCGCCGCGTGTATGCGCACGGCATTCGCACCGGTGATGCCGCACCAACCAAGCGTACATAGCTCGTACCACGCCGTGGCGTCGTCGAGGCACAGCGAAGGAATACCGCAGAAATACGCCTCGCGCGTCAGGCCGCCCGAATCCGTCAGCACGCGGTGCGCGTGATGCAACATGGCCCGGAGATCTGCGTGCGGCAGGGGATCGACTATGCGCAGTGCGCCCGGCGGAAGCACGATGCCATGCACGCGCATGCGGTCGGCGGTGCGCGGATGCAGGGGCAGCAGCACAGGCAGATCAAGAGCGTTGAGCGTGCCGAGCAGGGAGGCGAGTCGATCCGCGTCGTCGGTGTTGACGGCGCGGTGAATGGTGCAGAGGTGGAAATTTCCCGAAAGCAATCCGTGTCGTCGCAGCAGCGCCGCCTCGTGCGCTTCGTCGCGTCCGCCGCGAAGGAACACGTCGTACATCACGTCGCCCACCATCACGGCGCGGCCCTGGCAACGTTCCTCGGCGCATTGGCGCACGGCCGCATCGGTGGCACAGAGCAACAGCGATGCGAGGTGGTCGATGATGATGCGGTTGCGCTCTTCGGGCATGGACGCGGGAGCGATGCGGTGTCCAAACGCGTCGCGACAGCGCTCGCCGGCTTCCACGTGCAGCACCGGCACACCCGCTGCCACGCCCGCCATAGCGGCGGCCAGCGCCGAATCCGTATCGCCGAAACACAGCAATGCGTCGGGCGCTTCCGCGGCGATGAGGGGAGCGAGCTGATCCATCCAGAGGGCCAGGCGGTCCGCGCCGTCGCGCTCGGCGCCGTGCAGCACGGCGCGCGGGGCGGGCAGCCGGTATTCATCCACAAACACGCGCGAGAGCGCGCTGTCGTAATGCTGCCCGGTGTCCACCAGCACTTCCTCGACATGCTGGCGCAGCGGCGCGCTCAGCGCGGCGTACTTGATGTACTGCGGGCGCGTGCCGATGACGGTGAGCAGGCGGTGCATGGCCGCTCAGAGACTGAAGCGTACGGAGGTGAGTTCGTCGTTGACGGCGGCGAGTTTCGTGTGCTTGAGTCCGAATTCCTTGACGATTTGCACCATTTCGGCGAGACTGCCGTCGAACTGGTATTTTTCGCGGAAATCGTCCTTGGGGTACACCACCCAGATCACGCCGTCGGGATCGATGGCGAGTTTGAGTCGGCGGGCTTTCTGTTTCCATTCGGCGGCGGAGGTGGGGGCGACGAAGGCGATGTCGCACACGCCCTGCCGGGCCATTTTTGTATCCTCGCACAAAGGCTCAACCAACTCCCGCAGCCAGGCGGGATCATTGTCGATGCGGATTTTCAGCCAGGGCATGATGCCCCATTTTTCGGCGAGGGACTTGTCGGGTTTGCGCATGATGGTGAGGGGAATCCTTTCAGATGAGGGCTTTTTTTCCAATATCGGTGCGGTAATACGCACCATCGAAGCGGATGCGGTTCACCGCTCCGTAGGCGAGGCGAATACTTTCGGCGAAATCCATGCCCTGCGCCAGCGCGGTCACGCCCAGCACGCGTCCGCCGGCGGTGATGACGCCGTCGCCGCCCAGAGCGGTACCCGCGTGGAACACGACCACGCCTTCCTTTTCCTCGTTGATGGCGTCGAGGCCGGCGATGGACTTGCCGCGTTCGTAGGAGTCGGGGTAGCCGTTGGCGGCCATGACCACGCACACCGCGTTGGCGTCGTGCAGCGGCAGGCGGTTCATGCCCAAGGCGCCGTCGGCGATGTCGCGCAGCAATTCGGCCAGATCGTAATCGATGAGGGGAAGCACCACCTGCGTTTCGGGATCGCCAAAGCGGCAGTTGTACTCGAGCACCTTCGGTCCATCGGCGGTGAGCATCAATCCCACGAACAGCACACCCGTGTAGGGAATGCCTTCGGCTTTCATGCCGTCGATGGTGGGTTTGATGACGCGCAGTTTGATTTCGGTGAGCAATTCGGTGGGCACGTGCGGTGTGGGAGCGAAGGCGCCCATGCCGCCGGTGTTTTTTCCGAGATCATTATCCAGAATGCGTTTGTGGTCCTGCGCCGGGGCCAGCGTCACGAAACGCGTGCCATCGGTGAGCGCGAATACCGAGGCCTCGATGCCGTCAAGGTATTCCTCGATGACGAGCGTCGTACCCGCTTCGCCGAAGGAAGAGCCGGAGAGCATGTCCAGCGCGGTGAGTACGGCTTCGTCGTACGCGGGACTGATCACCACACCTTTGCCCGCGGCGAGGCCATCGGCCTTGAGCACCACGGGATAGCGGGCGTTGTGCAGGAAGCTGCGCACCGCGTCCTCGTCGCCGCTCTGAAACACCTGATAGGCCGCGGTGGGGATGTGGTGGCGGCGCATGAAATCCTTGGCGAAGGCCTTGCTGGTTTCGAGCATGGCCGCCGCGGCGGTGGGCCCGAAAATACGCAGGCCCTCGGAGCGAAAGGCGTCCACGATGCCGGCGGCCAGCGGCGCCTCGGGTCCGACCACGGTGAGATCGATGCCTTCACTACGGGCGAAGGCGAGCAATCCGCGCACGTCGGTGGCGGCGAGCGGGAGATTGATGCCGAGCCGCGCCGTTCCGGCATTGCCGGGCGCGCACCACAAAGCATCGACCTGTTTGCTGTGACGGAGTTTCCAACAGATGGCGTGTTCGCGGCCACCATTGCCGACGACGAGAATTTTCATTGTATTCCGCTGCTGGTGGGATGGGGTTCGTCCTCCGTCCGCCGCCTGCCCGGGCGCGTGTGAATGCTGGATTCACCGCTGTCGCCGTGCACATGGGTCAGAAGGAGCTGGGCGAGTTGCCCGGTCAATGTCTTCCTGTCGAATTGCGAAACGTAGTCGAATGACGGACGCGGCAATCTATCATTTTTGAACAGGCTGAACAAGGTACGCAATTGTGCCTCGATGGCCGGCACATCATCGGGAGGCGCGAGAAAGGCCGCGCCACTCTTTTCCAGCACCTGTCTCGCCGCTCCCTCGGGCACTGTGCCCAGAATGGGTTTGCCCGCGCCGAGATACTCGTAGAGTTTTCCCGTGGACATCATTTCCTCGCCCGTGCCGCGGCCGATCATCAGCCACAGCACATCGGCATCGACCAGCGCCTGCACGGCCTGCGCATGTGGAAGGTAGCCGGGGAAATGCACACTGCCTTCGAGGCCGAGCTCACGCGCCAGTGCCTGATCCACCGTCCGCGGTGTGCCGACGATATGCAGCTCGACCTTGTTGCGCGTCTCGGGGTGCTGCTCGAACAGCAGCTTCATTGCGCGCAGGAGGAAGCCCGGGTGGCGATTGAAATACAGCGTGCCCGAGTACACAATGCGCAGCTTGCCGTCGCGCCCGCGCCCGCGCTTCACGCCCACGAAATCCTGCTGATCGTAGCCCTGCGGGATGATGGTCACATCATGATGCGCCACGGTGTCGTAGCGGCGGAGTATTTGCTCCTTGATGGGACGATTGATGGTGACAATGCCGTTCGCACGCTCGAGCACACCGCGCTCCAGATGCGCGTGCACGGCTTTGTGCAGCGGGGTGAGGTAGAAGTGCAGCGGATTATCGAGCCAGGAATCGCGGTAATCGACGATGAGCGGCAGACCTGTGCGCCGCTTCAGTTCCATGCCGATGAGGAAGTCGGTGTACGGCGGAGCGGTGGCGAAAATGGCCTGGATGTCCTGTTCGGCGATGATGCGCAGTCCCTCCTGCACGGCGCGGCGCTTCCAGCCGATTTTGTTGTCGGGGATGAACACGCACTGGCTGAGTTTGCCCAACAGGCTCAGCGTGCCGGCCGAGGGCATGCGCAGCACATCGCGACGGCGCATGACGTGCAGTGGATCGAAAGATGGAGTGCGGTGAATGCGCACGGGGCGCCCTTCGAGTTCGACGAGCAGCGAGGGATCTTTGGCGAAATACCCTCTATCCTCCACGGTGAGCACGGTGGGATGCCAACCGAAATCCGGTAGATACTTGGCGAATTTAAGCGTGCGCTGCACACCGCTGAGGCCCAGTGGCGGGAAGTAGTAGGCGATCATCAGCACGCGATGGATGGGCGGACCGTTTTCCATGTCACAGCTCCAGCCAGTCGCGCGAATGCGAGGTGAGTGTTGCACCGCCCTCGGGCGTCACCAGCACATCGTCCTCGAGGCGCATACCGCCTTCGCCCGGCAGGTACAGTCCCGGCTCGATGGTGACCACCATGCCTGCGCTCAGGGCCGCGGTGCTTCGGGAGGAAAGGATGGGTGCCTCGTGCACATTGAGGCCGATGCCGTGGCCCAGAGCGTGCGTGAAATACCGGGCCAGATCCGACCGTTCGAGCGAAGTACGGGCGAGGCCGTCGAGCGCCGAAGCGGTCATACCGGGCGCCACTGCCGCCCTGGCCTGCTCCTGCGTAGCGCGGAGTTGTTCGTACATGCGACGGAATTTCGCAGGCACGCGTCCGAATCCCACGGTGCGGGTGATGTCGCTGTGATAGCCCCGCACGGTGCAGCCCATGTCGATGAGCACGAGTTGGCCTTTGCGCAGGCGCGCTTCGGATGGTTGGCCGTGAATGAGCGAGCTGCGTGCGCCGAAGAGTACGATGGGAGGGAAGGCATCGCCGTCGGCGCCGGCGCGTCGATGGCGGTAGGTGATTTCCGCGGCGATGTCGCGTTCGCTCACGCCGGAGCGCAATTCGCGCAGGACTTCGTCCAGCACCTGTTCGCTGATGGTGATAGCGCGGCGGATGCAGTCGATTTCGTCGGGGGATTTCCGTTCGCGCAATTCCTCCAGCACGCCCGACACAGCACGGGTTCGCGCCGGTGCGCAGCGCTCGGCGATGCCGCGCTGCAGCGCAACGGTGACGTGTTCCTCTTCGATGCCCAGCGTGCGCAGGTTGCGGAAGGCCTTGTCCTGTTGCAGCGCTTCCGACAGGCGCAGCGTGCCGGCGTGGAGAATGCGGGCTTCGCGCACCTCGGCGGCGGCTTGCTCTTCGTAGCGTGGATCGGTGACGAACACCGCGTCGCTCGAGCGCAACAGCAACCATCCGTTGCTGCCGGTGAATCCACAGAGCCAGCGCACGTGAACGGGATGCGTGACGAGCAGCGCCCGCAGGCCCCGGGCGCGCAAGGCCGCGCGCAGGGCGAGCTGTCTGGCCGCGTACGGCGCGGGAGTACTCATTTCTCGGGATTCACGGAATGTGCGTGAAATGTGGATAAGTTCGGGAAAAGTGTGGATAACGTGATACCGAATGGGAAAATCGCGGAAAATCCGCTGAATTCCGCGAATTCCAGGAGTGTGCCGCCGCCCGAAGGTCCGGCGGAATGTGGATAACCCCGCGCGCCGTCAGCTTCCGGCCTGATAGTTGGGTGCTTCCTTGGTGATGAACACATCGTGGGGATGGTTTTCCTTGAGGCCCGCGGAGGTCACCTGAATGAACTCGGTCTTGCTCTTCAGTTCTTCAATGGTGCGCACGCCGCAGTAACCCATGGCCGCGCGCAGACCGCCGAGGAGCTGATACACCATTTCCTCCAATTTGCCGCGATAGGGCACGCGACCCTCGATGCCCTCGGGCACGAGCTTCTTGATGTCGTCTTCCACATCCTGGAAGTAGCGGTCCTTGCTGCCTTCCTTCATCGCTCCGAGCGATCCCATGCCGCGATAGGTTTTGTAGCGGCGGCCTTCGTAGAGAATTTTCTCACCGGGACTTTCCTCCAGGCCGGCAAACATGCCGCCGATCATCACTGTATCGGCTCCAGCCGCGAGCGCCTTGGGCACGTCGCCCGTTTGCTTGATGCCGCCGTCGGCGATGATGGGAATGTCGTACTTCGCCGCGGCCGCCGCGCAGTCCATGATGGCGGTGATTTGCGGCACACCCACACCAGTCACCACGCGCGTGGTGCAAATGCTTCCCGGGCCGATGCCCACTTTCACGGCGTCGACGCCGGCTTTGATCAAATCCTCGGTGGCATGCGCCGTGGCCACGTTGCCGGCGATGACTTGCAGCGCGGGGAATTGCTTCTTGATCTGCTTCACCATTTGCAGCACGCCGGCCGAATGTCCGTGCGCCGTGTCGATGATCACCACATCCACCGAGGCATCGACCAGAGCGCGCACGCGCGCGGGCGTGTCGGCCGAGATGCCCACCGCGGCGCCAACGCGCAAGCGGCCGTAGGCATCCTTGCTGGCGTTGGGGTGGTGCTTTTTCTTCATGATGTCCTTGAAGGTGAGCAAACCCCGGAGACGTCCTTTTTTATCCACCACCGGAAGCTTCTCGATGCGATGCATCTGGAGAATGGATTCGGCCTCCTCGAGCGTGGTTCCCAGCGGTGCGGTGACGAGGTTGTCCTTGGTCATGATGTCGTAGACCAGCATGGACTTGTTGGGCTCGAAGCGCAGGTCGCGGTTGGTGAGAATGCCGATGAGCTTGTCGTTCTCATCCACGATAGGAATGCCGGAGATGCGGTATTTGTCCATCAATTCATGCGCGTCGGCCACCGTTTTATCGGGGCGCAGGGTGATGGGATTGACGATCATGCCGCTTTCGGAGCGTTTGACCTTGTCCACCTCCTCGGCCTGGCGTTCGATGCTCATGTTTTTGTGGATAATGCCAATGCCTCCCTCGCGGGCGAGTGCGATGCCCATTTCGGATTCGGTGACCGTATCCATGGCCGCGCTGAGCAGGGGAACATTGAGTTCGATTTCCCGGGTGAGGCGGCTGCGGGTGTCGGCTTCGCGCGGGAGGACGGAGGACTTTCTCGGAACGAGGAGCACGTCGTCAAACGTGAGGCCGAGGCGAATGATTTTCTGCGGCATCGATGCTGTATCCGTACTGTGAAATCAACTGTATGCGGGAATTCCGGTAATGGCATGCCCGATGATGAGCGTGTGAATATCGTGCGTGCCTTCGTAGGTGTACACGGATTCGAGATTGTTCATGTGGCGCATGACCGGGTATTCGTCGAGAATGCCATTGGCGCCGAGCACTTCGCGCGCCTGCCGTGCGATTTCCAGCGCCACGTGCACGTTGTTGCGTTTGGCCATGGACACCTGGGCGAAGGTCATCGTGCCGGCGTCCTTCATGCGTCCAAGGTGCAGGGCGAGCAAGCGTCCCTTGGTGATCTCGTTGATCATGGTGACGAGTTTCTGCTGCACGAGCTGGAAGGATGCGATGGGCTTGTCGAATTGTTTGCGCGTGACTGCGTAATCCAGCGCGGTGCTGTAGCACATCTCGGCCGAACCCATGGCGCCCCAGGCGATGCCGTAGCGGGCCTGGGTGAGGCAGGAGAGCGGTGCTTTGAGCCCTTCGGCGCCGGGAAGCATGTTCGCCTTGGGAATGCGGCAATCCTGAAACACCAGTTCGGACGTGACCGAAGCGCGCAACGAATGCTTGCCTTTCATTTCGGGGGCGGTGAAGCCGGGCGTACCTTTTTCCACGAGAAAGCCGCGGATCACGCCGTCGAGTTTGGCCCACACCACCGCCACATCGGCGATGGTTCCGTTGGTGATCCACATTTTCGCGCCGTTGAGCACGAAGCTCTCGCCATCCTCCACTGCGCGGGTTTCCATGCCGCCGGGATCGGAGCCATGGTCGGGTTCGGTGAGGCCGAAACAGCCGATGGCTTCGGCGGTGGCGAGGCGTGGCAACCAGTGCCGCCGTTGCTCCTCGGTGCCGTAGCGATAAATCGGGTACATCACCAGACTGCTCTGCACGCTGGCGAAGCTGCGCACGCCGCTGTCGCCGCGCTCGAGTTCCTGCATCATCAAGCCGTACATCACGTTGTTGGCGCCGGCGCAGCCATATTCCTCGGGCAGTGTGGCGCCGAAAATGCCGAGTTCGGCCATGCGTTTGGCCAAATGCATGGGAAAGCGCTGTTCACGCGCAGCTTCTTCTATGATGGGCAAAACTTCCTTGTTCACAAAGGCGCGCACGGTGTCGCGCACAAGGAGTTCCTCTTCGGTCAGTAATGTATCGATGGAGAAGAAATCTGTATCGTTCCGCATTGGGGGGTCCGTTCTGTCGATGTGCGGTGGGGTGTGAAAAGAATCAATCCATTAAGCTATGGATGCGCGGTGGGAAAATCAACACACATCGTGGTGCCATGGTTTCCGCCGCGTGCCGCCTCCGGGTGAGCGCAACGATCCGGCGCGGCGGGTCCCGGGCTGGCAGGTGCTGGAGCGGGCGGTGTTTCCCAGTACCGGGCGTGTTCCTGGAGGGAAAACTGTTCGCATTCCATGCAGGGTTTTCGTACCTTGTGTCATTCATTTCAGTACACATTCCCGGAGGAATACATGCGGCTCGTCGGCACCATTTCCCTGATGCTTGTCCTTGTTACCTCCGCTCGATTGGAAGCGCAGTTGCGCATCGTGCGAGCGGACGTTGAAGGCACTCTCACCACGAAGGCGGTGACCGTATTTGATGCCACGGTCACACCCGACGCGCGTTTCAATCTTGGTACGAGCGGTGCGGGCAATACCTGGGACCTGCGCACGTTCACCTTCACTCCCACCGTGTACAACCGGACCTTCGTAGCGCCCTCGTCCACGCCGTACACCGATGATTTTCCCGGCGCCACACACGCCATGGTGTCGCAGGGAGATCAGCCCGCATTCCTGTACTTCAAGCTGAACGACGTCGGACTGTACTCTCTTGGTGTGGGTACGGAAATGCAAGGCGTGCCGTACATCCAGAAGAACGTGCCCGACATGCCGGATTTCCTTTTCCCGATGCAACTGGGATCGAAGTGGTCCTACACCAGTGATGTGAATGAGCCCTTCCCCGGCTTCACACAGGTCACCACGCAGCAGGTGGAGGTCGTGGCCAGCGGTACGCTGATCACCTCGCGCGGCAGTGGCGATGCGCTGTGCATCAAGAATGTGACACGAACCAGTCAGCGCATTGTCGTGGGAGGACAGGTGTTCTCCGAGGATTATCAGACCTCGGTGGATTTTATGCTTGTCACCAAGGACGGATACGGCGCCTCGCTGACCATTGACACGAACGATATCGCCAGCAACAATCCGCGCATTACCGATCTGTCCTTCAGTGTCGAGGGTGCGGTGAATTCCGTGCACGCCGCGGCTGCCGTGCAGCCGTTGAGCATCGAGGCCGTGTGGCCCAATCCGCTCGCGCAAGGTGACATGCTGCACGTGCGCTGGGCGCAACAGGCGTCGGAGCAGGTGGAGCTTTCCATCTTCGATCTCCAAGGCCGCGTTGTGGCCCGCCAATACGCCGGGCGGCGCGAGTCGGGGGCGAACAGCTCCACAGTGCGCGTTGGACAACTTCCCGCGGGAATGTACCTGCTTCGAGTGCACGGTGGAGGTGTGGCCGCCGAGCGCATGATCGGCATCATGCGTTGACATTTCGGGCGGTGCGTCCGGCAACGGGCGCACCGCTGCGCCATTCTGCGATGGTCTTTCCGCGGCGGTTTCATCCACATCGAAGACTACCACATGCGACAGCTCACACTCCGCGCTCTTCTCCCCACGGTTCCCGTCTTTTTCGCCATGGTGCTTGGCGCGCACGCCACCGGGACTTCTTTCCCCGACAGGATTCTTCTTGCGACCGCCGCGCCCGGCTTCGTGCCGGTGCAGGTTTCGTTGCTTGACGCTCGAGGCGATGACCGCGTCGTGGCGCTGTCGACGTTGCAGCGGAGTGGGCGGGTGTTTCTCCGGACAGGGGGCTTTTCGCTCGTGCACTATGCCAACGGCGGAGGCGAAGTGACGCTGGCCGATGGCCTGCGTGGAGCGCCCGCTGTGTCGATGCATCGCGTGGATTGGGATTTCGTGGATGCGCGCGCTGCCGAGGTGGAATTCATCGACGCACGTGACGAAGTGCTGACCGTCGACGTGGCGCATGCGCTGGGTGGCGGAGTCATACACGGCGGCGTGCGCTACCGCGAACTGTGGAAGGGTGTGGATTTTGAAATACGCATGGGCGATGATGGCGTGAAATACCAATTCGTACTTCACGCCGGCGCCGATGCGTCGCGCATCCGACTGCGTTTGCGCGGCGCGGACATGCCCCGCGAAGAGCGCGACGGAGGACTACGTTACCACTTCGACAACTGGACGCTGCGCGATGCGGCTCCCGTCGTTCTCGACGGGCGGGGCGCCACGACTTCGGCGCGGGCCTTCTGGAGCATCAAGGATGATGTGCTCGGCTTTTCCCTTCGCGGACCGCTGCCCTCCGGTAGTTGGATAATCGATCCGTTTCTGCAATGGAGCACCTTCATGGGCGCCGAGTTGTCGGATTACGCGCGCGATGTGTCGGTGGACGCCGATGGCGCGATGTACGCCGTGGGTTACACCGCGAGCACGGTGTTTCCGGTGACGCCCGGTGCGATGCAGGAATCGCCGCGCGGGAATTACGACCTCTTCATCACAAAATTCGCCCGCGACCGACGCCGCGTCTGGACCACCTTGTTCGGCGGCACGGGTTCCGAGGAGCATCCGCGCATCGCACTCGCGCCGCAGGGGGACATCATCGTGGCGGGATCGTCTTCGAGCCAGGATTTGCCGGTGAGCAGCGGCGCGTTCCAGGCCACCAACGGCGGGCGCTACGATGTGTTCCTGCTGGCATTGAACAAGGAGGGGCAGAAGCGCTGGTGCACCTATCTCGGAGGGAGTTACAGCGATGAATGCGGCGGTCTCGCGGTGGACAAGGAAGGTCGCATTTGTGTTGCCGGCGGAACGTACAGCACGAATTTCCCTGTCACCGTGGATGCACAGCAGACGAGCAACGCCGGAGATTTCGACATGTATGTGGCGCGTTTCACCGCGTCGGGCGGGAGGGAATGGGCCAGCTACATTGGTGGATGGAGCATGGACTACGCCGCCGATCTCGCGCTCGCGCCGAATGGCGACATGGTGATCGTGGGCCGCACCGAGAGCACGGGTTTTCCCGCAGCCAACACCGGGCGGCAGCAACAGTATGGTGGCGGAAGCTTCGACGCCGTGCTGCTGCGCATCGACGCGCGAAGCAAGCGCATAGCGTGGGCGACCTATCTGGGCGGCGAGGGCGAGGACAGTGGCGAGCGCGTGGCCGTCGATGCCGCTGGCAACATTGTCGTGACCGGTTACACGGGCAGCACGCGCTTCCCGCTGGCGGGCGTTTCCTACCGGCCGCGCCTCGCGGGCGCCATCGACGCCTTCCTGGCGCGCTTCGATGGCAAGGGTGAAATGCAATGGGCGACTTACCTCGGCGGTGTCGAGGTGGACAAAGCGTCGGGTGTGGCGGTGGATGCCAAGGGCACGATTGTCGTTACCGGCAACACCGGCAGCAGGGATTTTCCGGTGAAAGGCACGTCGCTGCAGAAGGACAAGGGCGCGGGTTACGAATTGTTCCTTTCGCAATTTGCCGCCGGAGGCGCGATGCTCTGGAGCAGTCTGTATGGAGGCGAGGGGCACGACATCAGTCACGATGTGGCCATGGATGCGCGGGGCAATGCCGTGGTGGTGGGTGGCACCGAGAGCCGCGGATTCCGCACAGCGGGGAATGTGCTGCAAGGCGATCTTGCGGGCCTGACCGATGCGTTTTTCCTGCGCGTGATTTTCGACGAACCTCTGGCGAACGCCGGCCGCGACACGACCATTTGCGCCGGCAGCGCCGTCACGCTGGCCGGCGACGCGGGTGGAGGCATGCCGCCGTATCAATTCGCCTGGGAGCCCGAAAACGCTGTGCGCCAGCCGGGCGTGCAGCAGCCGGTGGTCGCACCTAAAAGCAGCACCACCTTCGTGCTGACCGTCACCGATGCCGAGGGCGCGGTAAGTCGCGACACGGTGCTGGTAACAGTCGTGCCCTTGCCGGTGGTGGACGCCGGTCCGGCACTCGCGCTGTGTCCGGGCATTCCCGGCAATCTCAAAGCTGTGGCGAAGGAGGGCTCGCCCCCGTACACCTACGCCTGGTCGCCCGCCGAAGGTTTGAACAATGCCACGTCGGCTGCGCCCACCGTTCTCCCCGCGCGTACCACGCTCTACACTCTGACCGTGACGGATGCCCGAGGTTGCAGCGTCGAGGATTCGGTGCTGGTGACGGTGCATCCCGGCGTGCGGATTGCGCTGGGTGAGGATCGCACGCTGTGCGCAGGCGTGCCAGTGACGCTGAAACCCTCGTTGCAAGGAGGTACCGCTCCGTTCCGCTACACGTGGACGCCCGCCGCTGAAATGCACGATGCCAGCGCTTCCGAAGCGGTGTACACACCGCGTGGCAGTGGCATGGTTGTCGTGACGGTGCGGGATGCCAATGGCTGTGTGGCCAGTGACACCGTGCGCATGACGGTGAATCAACCCCCTGTGGTGGACGCGGGCGACGCGATGTCGCTGTGTTACGGCGCTCCCGCAACCTTGCGCGGACGGGCGAGCGGCGGCAAGGCGCCGTATGTGTACAAATGGTCGCCGGGCGATGGTCTTTCCTCGACTACGGTGTTGAATCCACAAATGGTTGCCGAACGCACGCGCAGCTATGTGCTGACGGTGACCGATGCGAATGGTTGCTCCGCGAGCGATTCGGTACTGGTAGCCGTGTATCCGCAACCGCAGATCACCTTGCCGAAGGAGCTTGTCGCCTGTGCCGGTGTGCCCGTGGCCATTGGCGCGGAAGCTGAAAACGGCACGCCACCGTATCGCTACTCCTGGTCGCCGGCCTCGGGTCTGGACAATGCGCGCGCGGCGATGCCAAGCGCCACACCATCCAAGACGACCACGTACACCGTGACTGCCACAGACGCCAAGGGCTGCGTGGCCACCGCGATGCTGCGTGTCGTGGTGCAACCGCGTCCGCAGTTGCGCGTTGCCGATCGTCTCACGCTCTGCGGCGGCAGCGCGGGCACCATGTCCGCCACTGTGCGCGGTGGAACGCCACCGTACAGCTATCGCTGGAGTCCCGAAACCGGCCTGTCCAACCCGAATGTCGCCAATCCCGTGGTGCGCCCGTCGCGCAGCGGCGAGTACACCATCACCGTCAGCGATGCCTCGGGATGCAGTGTGAGTGAAAAGGTGACTGTCACCGTACTCGATCCGCCCATTGCTGACGCGGGGCAGGATGTTTCGACCTGCTCGGGTTCGAAGGCCTCGCTCAGCGCCACAATCAGCGGGGGACGTCCGCCGTACCGCTACACGTGGAATCCCTCGATCGGCCTCAGTTCGGCACGCACGCTGAATCCCGTCGTCTCCGTTGCACGCACCACTGTGTACACACTGTCGGTGACCGATGCTTCCGGATGCACGTCCAGCGACACCGTGACGGTGTTCGTGTCCGAAGCGCCCACCGTGCGCGCCGGCGAGGATGTGCGCATTTGCGCCGGTACGGTGCACACGCTGTCTGCCGCTGCCAGCGGAGGGACCCCACCCTATCGCTATCAGTGGTCGCCCGCCACAGGTCTGAGCAATCCCGCGAGCGCCACACCCACCGCCACACCGCAAAGCACGACGCGCTACACTGTGCAGGTGACGGACGCCCGGGGATGCAGTGCGCAGGACGAGGTGCAGGTGACCGTGTCGGCCCCGCCGGCATTGACCCTGCCTCGTGAACTCACGATCTGCCGCGGTCAAGGCAAACGTCTCGAACTGTCGGTGAGCGGGTCGGGTGGTCCGTATCGCTACAACTGGACACCACGCGAAGGTTTGAGCGACGGTGCGGCAGCGACTCCCATCGCCAATCCCATTCAGACCACGACGTACATGGTGACGGTGACGGATAAGGACGGCTGTGCCGCGACTGCGACGATCACGGTGACGGTGCTTCCCTGCAACAAGGCGGATGCCGGCGACGATGCGGACCTATGCTCTGGCGAGCGTGTGCGTCTGGGAAACACTGCTACGGACACCGCCCACGCAGCGATTTTCTCCTGGTTGCCCAGGGAAGGGCTCGATGATGCGGATGCGGCCGCGCCACTTGCCGAGCCTCTGGCCACGACGTCCTACATCCTGACGGTGCGGAATGCTTTCGGCTGCGAGTCGCGTGATACCGTGCGCGTCAAGGTGCGTCCTTCACCGCGCGTGCTGGCGGGCGAGGATGTGACGATTTGTCCCGGGGCATCGACGCAGCTCGCGGCGCAGGCCTCGGGGGGCAGGGGGCCGTATCGCTACCAGTGGTTCCCGAAAAACGGATTGTCGCGTCCGACATCCGCTCGCACGGAGGCCCGGCCTGTTGCGACAACGCTGTACACGGTGACGGTAACCGATGCCGGGGGATGCACATTTCAGGATTCCGTTTTTGTCAACATTTCCTCGCCACCGCGATTACTCATGCCGAGGAATATCACCGTGTGCGAGGGCACGCCCACGCAAATCGGCGGCGGCGTGACAGGAGGGAACGGGCCCTTCCTTTTTTTTTGGAGCCCCCCCGAGGGGCTTGACAATCGCAACGCCGGCACGCCAGTGGCAACGCCTTCGCGGAGCATGGTTTACACCGTTACCGTCACCGACGCCGCCGGATGCCGCATGACCGACACGGTGCGTCTCAACGTCACGCCGCGTCCGCTGGTGGCCACACAGCCCGCAGGAGAACTTGCCTTGTGCGAAGGCGATTCCGTGTGGGTAACGGCCACCGAGGGCTTGACCCGTTACACCTGGTCGGACGGCGCAACCGGCGCACGCCGCGCCATCGGAGAACCGGGGAGTTATCAAGTGAGCGCTGTCGGGAATCGTGGCTGCCAGGGTAGCTCCGAAGCCCTGCTGGTCCGCGTCTACCCGCGCCCCGCGCCGGTGATCAGTGCGCAGGGACCATTGCGTTTTTGCGAAGGCGACAGCGTGTTGTTGGATGCCGGTCAGGGCTATGAGAGCTACGAATGGTCCAATGGCGCCACAAGCCGGGGCATTGTCGTTCGCGCTGCCGGCGAATATAGTGTCCGTGTGAAAGGAAAGGGCTCCTGCACCAGCACGTCGGAAGCGGTGCGCGTGGAGGTGCTTGCAGCGCCCCCCGCGTCCATGGTGCGGAGAGGGGATACGCTCATCGCCTTCGATGCGGTGGAATATCAGTGGTTCAGAGACGGGGCGCCCATCCCGGGTGCGACTGCACGCATGTACGTGGCCACGCAAAGCGGCAGTTATCAGGTGCGCACGCGCAATGCGGCGGGATGCGCCACGATGAGCGAGGCGCGCAGCGTGCGCCTGGGCGCGGCGATGTTGCCGCCATTCTGGCCGACGATACGGTACGTAAGAACGCTGATGGAAGGTGGGCAATACGCTTCTCGCTGGCGTGATGTGTCCGCGCGTGATACTTTACCGACTGGATTGTTCCAAGGACATGGCTGTCGGCAGCGCCTGTCATTCAGCGCCGTGACGGCGAGTGCCATGCCATCACCCTACTGTCGCAACGCCTGAGCGCCGTGCGGGGATCAATAGAATCATGGAGAGGCGGAGAGTCGTCATGAAACGTATATCAGCTCAATCATTTCCATCACATCGGCACAGGATCGCCTTGGTCCTGCTCGCGCTCGGCGCCTTCATCGCGTTGAGTATCGCAGCACCGCTGCGTGCGCAGACGCCGGAACCCTCGCCGTTGCGCTACGGGATATTCGCGAATTATCAATGGAACATGCACTCCGCGGATTTCAGCAAGTTGCCGGGTATTCCCAACTGCTGTCCGCGTTTCGAATCGGGTGATGGCAATGGCTTCGTCGTGGGTGTGATGCTGGACTGGCAGCTCACGCAACGTGTGTCCCTGCTCACACGGTTGGGGTATCACGATTTCAGCGCACTGCTCACGGATGAGGAGCCGATTCTCCTGAATGTGGGAGGCGAAGCCGTTCCCGGACGTTTCGAGCATCGCATTGACGCGGCACTCACCTCGGTGAACCTCGAGCCGTTGCTTTCGTGGCAAGTGGTGAACGACCTGTACTTCATGGCCGGTCCGTCACTCGGGTTGGTGCTGGGTGCGACCTACGAGCAGGAGGAACGCATCGTCGAGCCGTCGGACGTGGGAGTGTTCACGGATACGCAGCGTCGTACGCGCAACGAGTTCAGCGGCGACATCCCCGACGCTTCATCGTTCACGGCGGGACTGGTCGTGGGCCTGCGCTATGAATTGCCGTTGAACGAGAAGCGTTCGCTCATGGCGGCACCGGAGGTGTTGTACTCCATGGCGTTCACGCCGGTGGTTTCCGGCCTCGACTGGCACGCCCGCGCATTCCGTGCCGGTGTCGGTATCCTTTATCGCCCGGAAAGCGCTCCCGAGGAAGTCGCACCCCCGCCGCCGCCACCGCCACCGCCGCCTCCACCACCTCCGCCCGCGCTTGCGGCGGATGTGACCGCCGTTGCGGTGGATCCGAGCGGAGCCGAGCAGCCCATCGTGCGCATTCGCGTGGAGGAATTCATCGCCAGCGAAATGCGGCCGCTGTTGCACTATGTGTTCTTCGCCGAAAGTTCGGCGAGCATACCCGAGCGCTACGACCGCTTGACGCCCGAGCAAACACTGAGCTTTGAATTGCTCGATCTGAAACCGCGCGACAATCTGGGCACCTATCACCATATGTTGAACATTGTCGGCAAGCGCATGCGGCAGTACCCCGAGGCCAATCTGCGTTTGACCGGCACGAATACAGCGGCTCCCCCCGAAGTGGGCGATATGGAGCTGTCGCGCCGTCGCGCCGAAGCCGTGCGTGACTATCTCGTCGCCACCTGGGCCATCGACGCGAAACGCATCAGCATCGAGGCCCGCGGACTTCCGGAAAAGCCGTCGAATGTTGGCGAGGTTGATGGTGTGGAGGAAAACCGCCGCGTGGAAATGGTGTCGACCGATCCCCGCATTCTCGATCCGGTGATTATCGACGACACCTTGCGCTCAGTCAATCCACCGGTCATTCGCTTCAAACCGGTGGTGGAAAGCCAGGCCGGCATCACGGAGTGGTCGCTGCCTGTGTCGCAGGGTGCGATGCAACTGCGCAATTTCGACGGGCAGGGCGATGTGCCGTCACGCCTCGAATGGGCGGTGGAACGCGATCGCCTGAATATTCCACGCGGGAGCGACGCGCTGCGTTATCAACTGCGCGTGCGCGACGCCGCAGCGCAGGAGGCAATGTCGCCATCGCATGAACTTCCCATCGAGCAGCTCACCGTGCAGAAAAAGCGTCGCGAGCGTTTGGGCGACAAGGAAATCGATCGCTACAATTTGATTCTCTTCGATTTCAACTCCGAGGAGCTGGGCGAGCGGAATATCCGCATTGTCGGGATGATCACGCCGCGTATCGCCTCCAATGCCAGCGTCACTATCACCGGTTTCACCGATCGCATTGGCGAATCGCCGGTGAACCAGCGCTTGTCCGACGGTCGCGCGCGCTCGGCCGCTCGCGCATTGGGACAACCGCTGGAAAAAGCCACTGGCAGAGGCGAAACCGACATGTACACCAACGAATTGCCCGAGGGCCGCTTCTACTGCCGCACCGTCAGTATCGTGGTGGAAACCCCGGTCGAATAAACGCGTCTCGTTCTTTTTTTCACGAGCGCATGCGTTTGTACGCATGCGCTCGTTGCGTTATACCCGGGAGAAAGAACATGATGCGGATGCTGTGATTATTGTGGGAGTGGATGTGACAAAGGGGAAAAACCACAGATTGCACAGATTTCACGCAGATTAGCACAGATTATTCGAGGAAATCCGCGAGGATTCAAGCACCATGTCGACTGGCAACTCCGGGCGCGCCGAATGACTCCGCGGTTTCGGGGGACGAAACAAAGGCGACCGGGGCATCATCCCGATTCCAATGAACACCGAAGAATTGCGTCGTTTGTATCCTTGCGCTCTTGCGTTGCACGGCTGGATTATGTTCACAGCTGCATTTCCCTCGCGGATCGAAAAAAAAGTTCAAGGAATTTTCCCCATCCCTTGTGCGTCGTACCAATTATATGGTATGCGCACGGGTACTCGTACCTGTGTGACAGGTGGGATCGAACACCGCGTCCATGTTCGATCCCGCCGCTGTTTTATGGGAAAGTCTTACGAGTGGCTGTGCCCGGGTGTAACGGTGAGATGACTGTCGCCAAGTGGGTACGTGCGAATGACCGCATGAATAAATCCGTCATCGCGAATGGTGTCGCGCATCGGTGCATCATTGCGTACTCTGCTGCGTAACACGCAATCTGGAGGTGCATCATGGCATATCTCGTAGCATTCAGTTTTCTCCTGCTCTGCGCCGGCTTCATCGTCTTCGCGCTCGGTGTGTGCAGGATGTCCAGCGAAGCCGACAGAACCTACGCTTCGCTTTCCTCGCATCAATCCGGCAGCGGAACTCCGGCTTCCTGAGCGACCTCGCGCAGCAGCACGAGGAAGCGCTCGATAGTCAAGGGAGCCGAGCCCTCGTAATGGTTGTTGACATTCGCGAACACATCCACATCCTTTCCGATGAGGTCGACAACCATCCATGCGATGTCGCGCAGAGCCTCGTCGCGCTGTTCGATGCGCGCATTCCACATTCCGCCGCTCTGTTCCTCCATGCCCTTGCGATCCGGGCCGTGCAGGCGTAGCACGGTGCGCTGGCCGCTGTACCCGTGCTTGCGGTACAGCTCGACGATGGAGGGCATATAGTAGCCTTCAAGGAAGACATGATGCGCGCCCGATCGCTCCAGTATTGCGAAGTACTCGCGCCCGAGATAGTTCGGGTTGCGCGTCTCCACACCCACAGGCACATCCGGTGGAACACGGGAGAGCAACTCCTCGAGCTTGTCGAAGAACAGCGCGCGATCGGGCATTTTCTGCTTGTTCAAGTATTCGAATTGCAGCATGATCGACGCGCATCGCTCACGCAGCGGCGCGATGGTGGCGAGGAAATCTTCGAACAACTGTATGTCGAGAAAATGCGTGTTGGGCGTAGCCGAGGCATCCCGATGATGCGTCAGTGTAAGCGCGTTCGGCGCCTTGATGGTGAAGAGGAAATCCTCCGGCACGGAGGACAGATATTCGCGGACCACGTTCGCGCGGGGCAGGGTAATCTTTCCCGGGCCGTGCAGCGACCAGAACCACTGATCGATTTCCACCGTGCGGAAGCGGCGTGCGTATTCCTCGAGAAAGTTGATGCCTTTGTCGGCCGAATACACCAGTCCTTTCCACGATCCATATTTCCAGCTGCATGTGCCGATGCGGAAGTCCGCCATGTTCTGCCCTTTTATTTTTGAGGGGTAGTGTACACAGAATCCTCGAACTGTGGAAGCGTCCGCCTCGGCAGTGGCAAGGACAGTAGTGGCAACGACGTATCCGCGCGAAGGGGCCGCGACGTGACCAGCATTCACAACGTCAGGGAAGAAGATTCACGGAAGAACGCTCAAGGGACAAGAATGTCCGCTGCCTGGAAGGCGTTGTGAAAAATATTCTCTTGACAACGCTTTTTCTCCGAAATATATTGCGCCCCATAGAACACCCACCACATCGGAGCAGCCATCGCATTCTTGCCACCCCAGTGTTTTCACAGCGCAGCGGCAAGATGTCATGGCGAATCCCCTCATTTCCCCCCATTTTCCGGCTCAAAACGTTATCGCGGATAACATCGCCGTCGCGACGTGTCCTTTGCGTGCCGGGTCTTCCGTGCATGCTCGGACGCTGCGCATGTGCCCATGCATCTCTTTTGAGAGCGTGCACGCGGGAGTGACGCGGCGCGGTGTGAAATCTGGCATGCATTGTGCATGAAGTCCCGCACCCATCAACAATACACCGGAGGCGGAACAAAAAAAAGAAAACAGCGCACATATCGATCGCCGATCGCGCGGGATAACCAACAGGCGGGCGACATGCCGGACGAAGGAGCGGGGACGAAGCCGACGCCGGGCAATGAGGGAAGCCCCAGTAGCAGCGAGAGCATACCGCGACGGGAGGCCAAGGGATACCATCGGCCGACGTCCGCCTCAGGGTGGATGGGGAAACCGCAGTCGGTGCTCCGAAAACAAGGAGCTTGAATGGCGAGAGTCCCGCATGAACAAAACACATTCATGACCTTCACCATACATCACCACACCGGCGAAATGCGTTCGCCACGGCGGCGCATGCATTTCCGCATACATGGAACAGTGTTCCCGCCGACGCCTGTGCGCATTGACGCGCTGCGGCACCGCCGGTAATAAACGAACACTCCATCCGATATCTGGGCGCGCGATCGCGCCTCGAAGACTCCCCGATACGAAACACGGCGCACGCAACGCCGATCGACACCCCCCCATCGTGAACAGCGGTGCGGTCCTGCCACGCACGCCCCGGCCGGACGCCACGCACCGCATTACCTCCCTGCACGGAGCAACCGTTCACCGCCAATCCCAGGAGGGTATCATGGGACGATATGCTGTTTTGCTGCTCATTGCATTGAGCAGCCTCGCACCACGCGTACAGGCCGAGAAGGCCGACGTGCTCGACGGTGCGCTTGCAATGGACGGACACCCGCTGTCTGCCGCCACCTTCGGCGAAATGGAAACGCTGACGCCATCCGAAGGCGGGCTTCTCGCGAATATGTGGAATGATCGCTACGTGCTGCGCGTGGCGGGCAGTACCTTCATGCTCGCCATGCCGACGATCACCGTGGTCACCGGAACGGCGATACTTCTGATACTGCTGTTCTTCACGCCGCTGGGCTTTTCGCTGTTCCGCGCCGCGCCGCATCGCATGATCGGGCGCGTGCTGCTCACACTCGGTGTGGGCGTGGAATTCGGGGAGATGCTCGTGTACGGCACGCGCAAGCATCTCGAACGCGAAAGCAGCGCAAGTCGCGCCTACCGCGCGTTCATGATGAAGGACTTCCTTCCGCAGTACAAGCAGCGCATCACCGCGGTGGCCTTTCTCGGCACCGCCTTTCTCATTCTGGTCATAGGTCTGCGTGGTGTGAAATTCATCGCGCCGCATCGACCCGATCTGGTGCTGCTGGCCATCGTGGTCGAAGTGACCGTGCTTGGCATGCTCGGGCTTTCCACCTGGTACGAGTTGCCGGACGAGAGTACGACCGCGACGCCTGCCGCCGACACTGTGCGTTTGCCCAATGGCGAGTACGTGACGAAGGAGTACATACTCGACGCGCTTCATCGGGTGATCGACGACCTGGGCGAGCGCGCCTCCGCCGGAGGTGTGTCATGACCGCGCCGCGCATCGCAGTGCTGAGTATGCTGCTGCTGCTCTCCTCTGCGACGTTGATCGCTCAGGGAAGCACTGCCGCCGATGACTCCGTGAGCAACGACATCATGCTGGGCATGCTGCTCGCCGAAAGGGACGATCACGAGAATGCCGTACGAGCGTTCGACCTGGCCGTGCTGCATTCCGTGAGGCAAATGGAATTGCTCAACGCCCTCGCATATTCGCTGCTGCGGCTCGAACGTTACGATCGCGCACGCCAGGTATTGGAGCGCGCGCTGGAGCTGGACAGCAGCGATTATCTGGCAAATTTCAATCTCGGAATCCTTCACGCGGTCGGGGGCCGCTACGCTCTCGCCATCGTGTACTTCGAGCATGCGTTGCATGCCGCGCCCAATGATGTGGACGCGCTGTACTGCATCGGCCTGTGTCATATCGACCAGGGCGAGAGCGGACGCGCGATGGACGTCGTCCGCGTGCTCGCGATTGTCGACAAGGAGCGCGCGGCTGAATTGCTCGAATACCTCAACGACACCGATCTGGCCCGCAACGATCCACTGGCGGAATAATTCACTGGCGCGCGGCTGGACGGAGGCGTGAGGCATAGCGTGAACATCACGCGCAACGGGCAACGACTCGCGTCTCCGTCGGCCGACGCCGCATCGGGAGACACCCATGAACGAACAGAAATCCATGAAAAAGTATCAGGTGTACTTTTTCCTCTATCTCGCCGTGGTCTGCGAATTGCTGATCATCATCGTCGAGCGCGACGATGCCGAGGCGCGCCTCCTGCGCGAGCGTGACATGCTGCTGCGCCTGACGCGGAGCTTCGTGACCGAACTCGTGGAGACCCGGCCGGTGCAAACCGTCAATGGCAACAACCAGATGGAAGTGGGGGAGCAGCGCCGCTTCCTCATCGTCCTGCAAGGCATGGGCAAAAGTGATCGTGTAACGCAGAATCCCGAGGTCGACGTGCTGCGTGATGGTACACGCATCCAGACATTGCGCTTCAATCAGGAAATTGTGGAAGTACCCGGCGAGCAGCGCGACGGACAGCGCGCCTTCGCATTCACCTGGCGCGCTCCCGCGCCGGGGACGTACACATTCAGCGGCGCCTCTGGCACCGACCGCCTCGGCATTCTCGAAGGCGGCGATGTGAAAATCGCTTCGCTGACCTTTCCGATCGAACTCATCAGATCCTTCGTACCCGACATCGACCAGAAAATTGCCAGCACCGAGAAACTGCATAGCGAATTGTCGGTGCGCGTCATCGCCGCAGGCGACGCCCTTGTGCTGCGAGGACGTCGCATTATCACCGCCGCGGGCTTTCTCGACAGCGCACCCATCGAAGTACAGGGCACAGCCGCTGATAAAGTGCGCATCGCCGCATCTCTCGGATCGGTGTCCTACGATGGCGGCGGTCACCGTTGGACAGGCAGTGTGGCAACGCCCGGTGAGCACCGGATTCAGCTGACTGCACAGGATGTGCGCGGCGCAGGCGCCTTGAGCCGCGCCAGCGAGACCCTGATTGTCGAAGCGAGGCGACCGGTGCCCAAAGCGGCTCCGCGGCCCGCCTATGCCGGCGAACGCTACACGCACGACATTTCCGTGGCTGGACTGGAGACGCGCAGCGACTACGCGTGGAAAGCGACACTCGATGGAACTCCTCTGGGGCAGGGCAACAGTCCGATGATCGCGCTGGACCTTCCCGAGCGGGCGGTGGGCGGTACCCTGTCGATAGAAGCCACGTATCGCGGCCGCGTGTTTCCCGTGGCGCGCAATGAACAGGAGATCGCTGATTCGCGCTTCACGCTGCCTGTGCTCGCTCCGGTCACGCGCATCGAGAACGTGACCTTTTCCCGCAACAACGACTACGCCATCACGCAGGAATTCCGCTTCGATGCGTATGTGTGCGGCCAATGCAGCAGCACCCATCGACAGGCACCGAAGACCATACAGGTGAGCGCGGAGTCCGAGTCCGGCAGGGATTTGCTCGACACCTGGCGCCCCGAACCCATACTCGCGGCGGACGGACGCATCATCGGCACGCGGGTACGCTTTTACCTGAAGGGCAAGGTTTCGCGTGATGGAGAGGAAACCGAGATCGTGCTTCGCGCGGACGATGTCGTCCGTCGCATCACCGTCGTTATCTACCCCGATTGAACACAGCGTGATACGTCGTCGGGGCCAAGGCCGCCGCCGCGTAGCACGCCACGGTTTGCCTACACGTTCGCGATAAATCACGCGCCGCTTCGAATTCCGGAGCGGCGCGTGTTCTTATGCGACGCGCGCGGCACCGATCAAACGCAGTTCTGTCGAACACCAGTAATCGCACACACGGAGGCGGCATGTGGTACTATCCCATTTTCCTCGGCGCGGATGGGGATTTCGTCTATGCGCAGCAGCGCCCGGATCTCCGCGTCATTCACCACTATTTCGATCTCGAGAAACTGACAGATGCAGGCATCGAAGCACAGTGCAATATCGAAACGTTACTGATGCACGGCCTGGTGACGCGTCTGCGCGAATTGCGCATATCGGAGCCCGTGTTCTTTTTCCTGCAACGGCGCGAGGGCAAGGACGTGCGTATTTCGCATCAAACGATAGACTTCTGTCTGTCGTTGGATTGGCTTGACGGCTTCCCTGGATACCTGCATTCCGACATCGGCGCGTTGGGCCCGCATTGCACAGTGTATGCCATCTGGGACGGGGAATGGATGACGCGTCACCACTTTTTCCCGCGCGATTGGAAACCCGGGTATCCTTTTATCGCGGAGTACCAGGATCACTTCCACAGCAGTTTCACCTATCGCATCTTTCAGGTGGCGCCGTGGCGTGCCGGGGAAATCGCGCGGCAGCCCTTGCGCTATCTGCGTTTCAGCGTGCTACGCAGGCAGCCCACGGTGATGCTCACGCTGCACGATGAAACCATCGTCTTGCGGCAGCGTTTCGGTGGATTCCCGCTCCGCAGCCCGAAGCCCACGGTGGAAGAGCGGATTGGCACGCAGGCCTGGGCCGTGGTGAAGGATGCGACGCGCATCATCTGTATGTACCTGTTTCCGCTCGCGGAATACGCTTTCAACGAAGACAGCGACCTCGGCATGTTGCATGATGTGTCCATATCCGTGTTCGACGTGGAGCAGGCGTTCGTGGAAATGGAGCAACTGAGCACGCTGCCGCATTTCATCGATCCGCTCTACCGATACTTTCGGCTCATCGAAAAGCACGACATCGCACTGATGGTATTCGGGCAGTTGTACCGCATTGCAAATGCCTCGCCCGCGCATCCATGCCGGGATGCGACGGTGGATGGCTCGTCCTTGCGGATCATGCAGCGCATGCATGTGATGGGCAGCTGTCTGCTGGGGACACCCCGCCGACGGCTTCCGAAGCGCAAGACTCCGTTGCCTCCAGCGGAACCGCGTGATCCCTGGGAATTCCGCGAGCGCGAAGCCGAGCGCTTCCTGCGCCTCGTGCGCGTACCTGATTACGAGCGTACTCGCATCATCGCCCACACGCGCGAGGCGCTGCGCAGGCGAGAGCTGCAGAAGCAGTTGCTGAGCCGACGCAACTAAATCCCACCTGTGCGGCCCTGTCGCAACAGAGCAGACTAGAAACGCGGAAGCGACGGTGCCGGCCGTCGCTTCCGCAGCGTTTCCACCATGTCGAATCGCCTCAGCGAGCCATGGTTCCGAAACTGCGGATGGTGTAGCTGAAGGTCAGGAGGCCGTAGCGCTGCAAGACGTTGGAGCGCGTGTCTTCGATGTAGGTCTCGGTGACATTGCGCACGATGTTCTGATTTTCATTCAGCACATCAAAGAGTGTGAAGCGCAGCTCGGCCTGATTGTCCTCGAGGAATTTCCAGGCGAGACCCAGATTCCACAGGGAGGAGGCATCATTATAGCCCTCGCTCAAGCCACTGTAACTCGTGTGTGCAAAATCCGAGGTCAGCACGAAGCCGCCCCAGATAGTCCAATTCAGGCGCACGCGATACACCTGATTGATGTAGCGGTCATTGCGATCGCTGATCAATGAGTTTTCCACCCAGTTCAGATTGGTCTGCGACGACAGGGTGAAATCGAAATCTTGCGAGATGTTGCTGGCCAGCACCACGCCTACGCCCACGGCGGGCTGATAGGCATAGTTCTTCTCGTCGTTGATCAGACTGGGCGTGCGGGAGTACGAGCCCATCAGATTGAGGTTGATGTTGGATTTGAGCCAGCTCACCGGACGGCCATACGTGAGGAAGGAGCGCAGTGAGTAATTGCCGCTGAGATTCACCGGGCGCGTGAGTTGCGTGCCCCGCGCCATGGGTACGCCGAACAAGGTGGTGTCGGTGCGGGCTATCCATGAGCCGTTGGCGATGTAGTCATCGGTCATGGACGCCGAGGCGAAGGCGAACATATAGCTGCCGTTTTCGGGAAAGGTTGTGGAAAAACGCGTACCGATGAAGTGTGCATAGCTCTGGTCCAACCCGGGATTACCGATGGATAGTTGCAGCGGATTGGTGTTGTTCAGGACATCCTGCAATTGATCAATGCTTGGCGAATTCGTGCGCGAACGGTAGAATGCACGCCAATCAGTGAGTTTGGAGAATTTCCAGCGGAACATGGCGCGAGGCATGAAGGTGCCGAAACTGCGATCGATGGTGCTTGCGTAGGGATACACACTCTCGCTGTTCAGCGTCGCCACCTGCCATCCCGCGTCGAGTGTGACTTGCGCGTCTTCGTCATCGTAGCGATAGCCCGCGCCCGCCATGTGAGTGAGGTAGTTGCTGGTGAATTCGCTGCTGACCATGGGATCCAGGTCATCGTACATCATGCTGAGTACGTCGTAATTGAACGTCTTCTTGTCTGAGCTGTTGTCGCTCCACGAGGTCTCGTAGCGAAGCTGCAACATGGTGCTTTCGCCCAACGGTTCGGTGTACTGCAATTCGGAGCCGAGCGACAGGCCCTTTTTATCAAGATTGCCGCGCTGATCCACCGAATCCACCTGCGGATTCATGCCGAAGGACTCATAGCGCGAGAGCAGGGAATTGTCTCCGGAATTCGCGCTGTTTTCCATCGTGGCGCGCAGCGAGAAGGTGCGACCGCGCGTGGCGAAGGATCGGCGGTACAAGATTTCGTTGCGAATGTTATAGCCGCTGAGATCGGAAGTAAAGTTGGAGAAGCCATTGTTCAGCATGCTCGACGCCAGGCGGGATTGCGCGTCGGTGGCGCTGCTCCCGTCGTTCATCTGCATCGACACGCGCGGAGTGTACAGAATGGAATTGAGCGAATCGATAGTCCAGTCGACGCGCATGCTGAGGCGATGGTTCATGTTGTCGCTTTCGGAGCGGGCCAATTCGTCGTAGAGCTGCCCGTTTTGTCCTGCAAGAATGTATTCGCGTTGAAGGGCCGAATTGGCATTTGCCAGAGAGTAATTGAAAAAATAACTCCCGGACACATCCACTCCCGCGCCCCATTTATCCGAATAATTGATGCCGAGCGCATGCGTTGTCGCGATGCCGTTGTTGGCATTGACCATGAAATCGCCGATGCCGCCACTCATGCCGGGAGGACGGAAACCGCCGCCGCCCGGATTGAAGCCGCGGCTCATCATCATGCGGAAGCCCGCGCCTCGCGATGAATTGCCCATGACGCCGAGCAAATCGTCCATGGAGAAATTCTGCTCGTTGACATTGTTCGTCATTGCCAGAATACTGATGCGGCGGTCGCCATCGAAGAAATTCAGCATGCCGCCGGCGCGGTACAGTTCATTTTCACCCGCACCACCATACAGCTTGCCGAACACCGCATTGCGCAGCATGCCGCTGGTCATGAGGTTGATGGTTTTGCTTTCGTTGCCGTCGCTGAATCCAGTAAACCGGGCCTGATCGCTCTGGCGGTCGTAAATCTGGATTTTATCGATTACTTCCGCGGGAATATTGCGCAGCACCGCGCGGGCATCGTCGCCAAAGAATTCCTTGTTGTCCACAAGGACTTTCTTCACATCCTCGCCCTGGGCGCGCAGTGTGCCATCCTCTTTGGTCACACCCGGGAGTTTGGTTACGAGGTCTTCCGCGGTGGCGTCGCGATTCACTTTAAAGGCCTGGGTATTGAATTCCACCGTGTCCTCCTTGGCCACGGCCATGGGAGCCTTGCCGGTGACTTCCACCTCGCCGAGCGCGATTTCATCCTCGTCGAGCGCGATACGGCCGACCATCACATCCTCGGCGCCGACGCGAAGTTCGCGTACGACGGTGGCATAACCGATATAGGAGACGCGGAGCAGGTAGCTTCCGGAACGGACATTCTCAAGGGCAAAGCGGCCGTTGGCATCGGTCACGGTGCCTTTGGAAACAGAGTCGGGCAATTGAACAAGAACAACATTCGCGCTGCGCAAGGCTGCGCCTTCCTTCGATGCCACCACACGGCCGCGTACCGTATGTCCTTGGGCGATGGCGGAGGTGGTGAGCAGAAGGGTGAGCAGGAAAACGTGGATGATACGCATGAATATCGGGAAAATGGTACAACGAGGTTATGACAGCCGTCCGAAGAAAAGGTTTCATTGTCACGGCTCGACAATATACGATGCACGCTTTCCCGGAACGATGCATCCACGAATGCATCGGTCCGCAAATGCATCCGTCCGCACAGTTCGTCGCGAGGGGTGCCCGTGGTTCGCGAAAGCCCCTGCCGGCTTCCCGGCGAATTCAGAGAGACGATATCGCAATAACGGAGTGCGGAGACGGGAATCTGCATTGTTTCCGGAAACATTGGATACTACATTGCAATATCCGTGACGTTGGAAGTTGTACATCACGCATGGCGGTGCAACACCTCCATCGGACCGGGTCGTTATTTCATGATAAGCACCTTCGCCCGCATGGCCAGCCACATCGTGTTCAGTGGTGTACGTGCCGCAGTTCCGCAGAACTGTCGGCTGAGTACATCGCGTTTCGTTTCCCTGCGGATCTTGCGCAACGAGACGGATTCTCCACGACACCCGCTAATCCGCCAATTCCTGCTTGTATTCTTCATCCTGGCCACCGGCGTCCCAGCCGTGATGGCGCAGGACGTGATCATCAACGAATTCATGTCCAGCAACGACGGCTATCTTCTCGACGAGGATGGCGATGCGAGCGATTGGATCGAGTTGTACAATCGCGGCGACGTTTGTGTGACGCTTTCGGGCTACGCGTTGTCGGACAATGCCGCCATGCCGGAAAAATGGTCGTTGCCCGATACGCTGCTGCCGGCCCACGGTTTCATGCTGGTTTTCGCTTCCGGTAAAGATCGCGGCAGGACGGGAGCTGAACTGCACAGCAATTTCAAGATCAGCGCTTCGGGAGAGGAGTTGCTGCTATCCTATCGCGGGCTTGTGGTACAACATCTTCCCCCGGTCATCTCGACCACGAACAGCAGTCATGGACTGATGCCTGACGGTGTGGGGAATCTGGTAAAATTTCCCACTCCAACACCCGGTGCTCCGAATCACGACGATCACCTGCACGATGTTGTGGTCTTTTCCCATCCGTCCGGGATGTACCCCGCACGCTTCGATCTCGAGCTGTACTGCACGGATATCAACTGCGCCGTGTACTACACTCTGGATGGTGAGGAACCCAGCGCGGGCAGCATCCCCTACACGGGCCGCATACAGGTGAGCGATTCGTTGTGCGGCCCTCTACGTCTGGCCACGATGCTGCTCGCACCCCCCGATTTGCATGTGCTTCCCGAGCTTCCGGTACCGCGCTGTGTAATGTTGCGTGCCGCGGCATTCGACGCGGAGGGAAGAAGACGCAGCGACGTGGTGACACGCAGCTATTTTGTCGGCGAAGCTGCACGATTGCATGGCTCGCTGCCGGTGCTGTCTCTCGCTGTGGCTCCGGACGATTTGCTCGATGACAGCACGGGCATCATGGTGCCGGGTGTGCACTGGTCTTCGGATGATCCTCACTGGACAGGCAACTATTTTCAGCGCGGTGAAGAATGGGAGCGTGCCGGCACGGTCGAGTATTTCTCGCCGGAGGGAAGCGGATTTTCCCACGCCGTGGGCGTGCGCATCCACGGGCAATTCTCTAGGCGTCGTCCGCAGAAGGGATTCACCCTCTACGCACGCAACGAATATGGCGGCAACGCCATTCACTATCCGCTTTTCCCCGAGCAAGACGTAGATGAGTTTCGGCGACTCGTACTGCGACCCTATTCCTCTTCGACCTGGCTGACCGGCGTCGAGGACGCGTTGGCGCAGCGACTCGCAGCGCGCGTACGCGTCGATCACCTTGCCGGCAGGCCGGTGGTGCTGTATCTCAACGGCGAATATTGGGGCGTGTACACGCTGCAGGAGCGTTTTGACGAACATTACCTCGTATCGCATTATAACGCGCGGGAAGACAGCGTCGACATCATCACACCTTTTCAGGATACAGGTATTGCCGATCAAGGCAATACCGACGCCTATCGAGCGTTGTATGCGTTCATGCAGAGTGCGGATCTGAGCGATCCGGCGGCCTACGACAGTGCCACCGCGATGATCGACATCAAGAACTTCATCGATTATCATTTGCTGCAAATTGTGCTCGCCAACACCGATTGGCCCGCGACCAATACCAAGTTGTGGCGGGAGCGAGGGAGCGCGAGACCTTGGCGATGGGTATTTTACGACGGAGATGCCTGTTTCTCGCCGGAGAATTTCGACAGCTTCGCAAATGCGCTCGATACGGGCAGCGGGAGTTGGCCGACCAATGCATGGTCGACGCTGTTTCTCCGCCGCTTCCTCGAGAACGAGCGATTCCGGCGCGCATTTCTCGAACGACTGGAGCAATTGTTGAACGAGGAGTTCACCTATGGCAACAATGCTGAGGACTTCTTCGCGGTGACGAACGATTACGCTCCCGAGATAGAGCGACAGATGCGTCGTTTCCACAACCTCGGCGGTTATACGGAGTGGGTGTACGCACTCTCGCCGTTGTACGGATTTCTGCGCTACCGGCATTGCACGCTGGCGGCCGAGGTGCAGCGGCATCTCGGTGCAACGCTGCGCGTACCGGAATGTCCACCAGTCGGTATTGATCACCATCACATTCACGAGACATCATTGTCTCTAACCACCGCTCCGAACCCCGCATCATCCACCGTCACGTTGCATATTAGCGCGCAGACTCGTGGTGAAGCGGAAGTATGCATCGTCGATATGCTTGGCCGTGAGGTGCGTCGGTTCTATCCGGACATACAGGCGGGTGCGCAGGCAATCACTGTCGATATCGGAGGGTTACCATCCGGGGCCTACGTCGTGCGACTACGGCAACGAGGTAATAGCAGTTGTGCGACCTTGCTGATATCGGCTTCCCGATAGGCGAGCGCAGGCGCGAAGTACAGGGCGAGTACACTATTCCGATGTGGAATTTCCTTATCTTTGCACATGTCCATTTCCATCGAGCTCTCCGGCGTATCGAAATCCTTCGGTCCTGTCCGCGCTGTTGACAGGGTGCATCTGCACGTGGGCGAGGGTGAACTCTACGGGTTTCTGGGGCGCAACGGCGCTGGGAAGACCACAACAATTCGCATGTTGCTCGGGATGTTGCGGGCCGACAGTGGTACGTTGCGTATTCTGGGACAACCTGTTACCGCGAATGCACCGGGGATATGGAGCAAGGTAGGGCATTTGGTTGAGACACCAGCCGTGTATCCGGAACTCTCTGTCGTCGATCATCTGGAGATGTTTCGACGGTTGCGCGGTGTACGCGACGTCGGCGCCGTGGAGCGGATATGCGGTTTGCTGAGCCTCGGACCCGTCTTGCATCGCAAAGCCGGCGCCTTATCGTTGGGCAATGTGCAGCGTTTGGGACTGGCGCGCGCACTCTTGCATCGCCCGCGCGTGTTAATACTCGACGAACCCTCGAATGCATTGGATCCCGCCGGTGTAGTGGAGATTCGTGATTTGCTGCTTTCTCTGGTTCGATCGGAGGGAGTAACGGTGTTCATGTCCAGCCACATTCTCAGTGAAGTGGAGCGCACCGCCACGCGCATTGGCATCATCCACAACGGCCAGCTTGTAGAGGAACTGGATGCCGACCGTATCAAGGCGTTGCGTGCCAAAAAACTGCGTATCGTTGTGCGGGATGTCGACGCCGCAATATTGATGTTGCGACATGAAGGTTACCAGCCTGAGGTGGGTAATGAGCCCGGGGTGGTGTTTCTCGGTGAGAAGAGGGCGCTCGAAGCACCCGACAGCATCGCCGTACTGTTGGTCAAGGCCGGTACACCTCCGCTATCGCTCATGCTGGAGAAAGAGCGGCTTGAGGAGCATTTCCTGCGACTCACGGAGGAAGCAGCATGAGTGGTTTTGCAGCGGCATTGTGGGCGGAGACACTCAAGTTGCGGAGGTCGAAAATCCTCTGGCTCACTGCTGCGGGGTTCTGCATCTTGCCACTCGTTGCAGGACTGTTCATGATCATACTGAAGGATCCCGTCGCGGCGCGGGATATGGGCCTAATCAGCACCAAGGCGCAGCTTTCCGGTGCGAGTGCTGATTGGCCTGGATTTTTCGGTATTGTAACGCAGGGCATTGCCGTTGCGGCAATGATACTTTTCGCCATCAACAGCGCGTGGATATTCGGCCGTGAGTTCGCCGACCACACGATCAAGGAATTGATGGCGCTCCCCACCTCACGCGGAGCCATTGTTCTGGCGAAGTTCCTCCTTTTAACGGCATGGTCATTACTTTTGGCGTTGTTCGTATTCGGCGTGGGCATTGCCGTGGGCAGCATGGTAGGAATTCCGGCTTGGTCGATGGAACTGGTATGGGATTCCTTCCTCCGTTGCATTCTCATTGCCGCGTTGCATGTGTGTCTGCTACCCGCCGTTGCGTTGGTTGCGAGCATGGCGCGCGGATATCTGGCGCCGCTCGGTTGGACATTCCTCACGCTCGCGCTGGCGCAAATCGTGGCGGCACTCGGCTGGGGCGAGGTGTTTCCCTGGTCGGTGCCTGTCATGTTCAGCGGCATGGCTGGTGCGCATGCTGGAACACCGGGGTGGACAGGCGTGCTGCTTGTACTCTTGACAGGCGCAGCCGCCATGCTGTTGACAATGCGTTGGTGGGATAGGAACTGAGCGGCAGGGCCGGGCGAATCAATGTCCGAACCTGCGCCAATCGGGATCTGAGTATGTGCATGGAGCACCCACCAGACACGAGCCGATTATTCGCATGGAGAGTCACAATGATCAATGTCAGTGATACACGTACCCTCATTGCGGAGGCGTGCAGAGCGAGGCGGACTCGAAGCCTCGCCATCTGCGTTCTGCTCGCCGCCATCCTCACGATTCCGGATTCGGGAATGGGGCAGATGTACCGAATACCGCCGCAGGATAGCACGGTTGCTGACACCGGGTTGCGACACGGCCTCTATCTGGTGTTGAGGGATGGCACGGAGGCAGAGTGCTTGTCCGCGCGTACGGACGGCCAAACCGTTTTGATCCATGATGATCGTTTTCTTGAGGAGAAGTCGGACGATCCACCGGAGTATCTTCTCGTGCGCACAGTGCCTGATGTTCCACTGGTGCTCGCATTCGAGCCCGAGCGTGTGACGAACACGCAGGGACGCCCGGAATTACGTCTTGCTCTCTCGGAGCAGCATGTGGAAACCTTGCGCTTATTCACCGAACGAAATCTCGGGAAGCGGGTGGCGCTGGTGGTGGCCGGGCAGGTGGTGAGTGCGCATCGCATCCGTGCGGTGATCGAGGATGGTCGTCTGCAAATCACGCGTTGCGATGATGATGCCTGCCGCTACATACAGAGCACGCTGATGAAGGCGGTGCCGTTGGATCTTCGAAAATAACGGTTCGCCGGAATTGGATTGGAGGGAACGCCGATCATGAGGAGCGATGTGGCGGGGATGTTCGCCCGTTCGAGTCGCGATCTTTGAGGTGGTTTCACAACCGCCGAAGACCCCCGCGCTGCTCATATATCATTTCGTGGTTTCAGTCAATAGCCAAATCCGGGTGGGGCCTCTGCGCCGACACCATCGGTCTTTCATGTTCCTTCGTCACACCCGGAAGAATGAAGATGGTGCGAGTGCCATGATTATTGTCGGAGTGGATGTGACAGAGGGGGAAAACCACAGATTGCACAGATTTCACGCAGATTATCACAGATGGATCGTGGAAGTTAGCGAGGTGCCGAGCGAATCGTCGCAGTTGAAGCAATCCAACGCCCGCAGACAGAAGTGGTACGAATCGATGGACATTGCTTGCGGGGACAGCGGGGGTGCGGGTTGACTCCCGGCTACTTCCGTCAAAGTTTACTCTTCACTCTTTACTCAACTCATCACCGTGCAGATGAGCATAATGCAGGCAGCGGGAATATTTTCAGAGCAGATTTCACACAGATTATCACGGATGAATCGTGGACGTTCAGGTGGATCCAAGCGAATATCCACAAGCCAAATCCTGGCGACCGCGCCACGTTCCGCGCATGGCTTGGGATATTCAGTGAATAGCCAAATCCTGGCGACCGCGCCACGTCCCGCACATGGCGTGAGATATTCAGTGAATAGCCAAATCCTGGCCGACCGCGCCACGTTCCGCACATGGCGTGAGATATTCAGTGAATAGCCAAATCCGGGCCGACCGCCTCGGGAGGTGAGATATTCAGTGAATAGCCAAATCCGGGCCGACCGCGCCACGTTCCGCACATGGCGTGAGATATTCAGTGAATAGCCAAATCCGGGCCGACCGCCTCGGGAGGTGAGATATTCAGTGAATAGCCAAATCCTGGCGACCGCGCCACGTTCCGCACATGGTGTGAGATATTCAGTGAATAGCCAAATCCGGACCGACCGCACAGCCTTCCGCTCAGGGCGTGGGTGATTCAGTGAATAGCCAAATCCTGGCGACCGCGCCACGTCCCGCACATGGCGTGAGATATTCAGTGAATAGCCAAATCCTGGCCGACCGCGCCACGTTCCGCACATGGCGTGAGATATTCAGTGAATAGCCAAATCCCCACCCCGAAACCGCAATCTCAGCCTCCGACCGCCCCACTCCCAGCCGATTTCCCCCGAATTTCACAATACCGCTAACTCCGAAATAGCGAATCGTCCGCAGGGACCTCGGAAAAACCACTCCCACGTCCCAAATCCTCCACGTCGGCGCATGGCTCTCCCGCGCGAATCGCCGCAGGGCGCTTCGGTCCTCATTCGGAAAACAATCGTTCACTGCAAGCGGGTGCGCAGGCCTATCGCGGACCATCCCATCCTATATCCCGGTCCGCTACCCCGGCGCAAGCGACAGCAACATCGCCTCCGGATCCACGGTGTGCAGCATCGCCAGCGAGGCGTCCAGCATTTCCGTTACCGTGGGGGATCGCTTCTTTTTCCCCTTACCCGTTCGAGACGATGCCGAAACCATGGATGGCGATCTCAGCACGGTGTCCCGCAGGAACACCGCGCGGCCGAGCATGAGCAATCCGGAGGCCGACTGCCCATCGCTCCGCGGTGACCGGGCGTGGTCCTCGCCGAACAGCGCAAAGGCCTCGTTCAGCACCGTGCGCAGATTTCGCACCGAAGGATTCGCCTTGTCGCGCGTGAGCTGCGTACGCTGCATCGCGGCGTTGAAACCGCAGCGGATATTCTGGATTTCGCCAGCCTCCGCGACGATGCAATCGTGGTAACGCCGTTTCCACACGGCGCGTCCACGTGTGCCGCGCGCGGTGTTGATGGCTCGGGCGCTGTTCATTTTCAGAAAGCCCACGAACATGGGGATGGTCATCAGCCGACGCGCGCGCAGGCGATTTCCCCACAGCTCCGGATGCTCCGCCTTGTGATTGCGGTATTCGGTGATGGTGACAAGGATTTCGAGCGCGTTGGGCATGAAGCGCGCCGCGTCCAGGCGCAAGCAGGGGTAGCGCTGTACGGCGAGTGCGAGCTTCTCGAAGGCGATTTCCGCGAAAGCATTGAGCCGCAGCCCGCCGTCGCCTTCCTCGCCGAACAGCGCCTCCTCGCCCGCGGTTTCGAGTCGCAGGCAGTAGGTGCCGGGTTCGGAGTAGTTGTGGCCGCGCGCGCGCGCGTGCCGATACGGTATCTCAAGTTGCATCATTAGCTCCCCGCTAATGGATGAAAGTGAAATGGAACGTGCAACATATCCGAGACGTTCGAATCACGCAATGCACTTCCGAATCCGCACGCTGATACGCTGATCCTGCGTTGTTTCAAAGAAGCGCGAATCACGATTTACCCTGGAAGTATCTCGATCGGTTAGATGGCCATGGTGCCATCATTGTGATGCATCGAGTGTTTCTGGGTCGCACGTTCGTGACGACCCGGCGAAGCAGGGCAACATCAAGGTGAGTGGCGCATGGGAGGGCTTGACATTCCACCGGCCAATTCTTACCATTGTACATCGTTGTCCGAATATCTCTGTACCCGATGACGGGTTGTGCCACATCCGCTTGCCGTGTCCGTTGTTGTTCTCTGTGACGTTGGTATGCAGGGCTCGAATGGGTGCACGCGCAGGGATTGGATCGGAGACGAAGCGCCTGATATTTTCGCACTGAGTTGTTCATGGAAGGAGAGGAGCAATGGTACACATTCTTTGTCGACGGAATCTCGCAACGTTGCTGTTCGCAGTGATGCTTGTTGCGTCCGCAGTCGCGCAGCCCACGTTGGATTTTCGGAGGGTGACATTGCATCATCCTACGATCGAGTTGTATTTCACCGTGACCTGTGGAGGTGTGGCACAGCATGACGAATCCGTGGACCATTTTCGTGTGCTTGAAAATGGTACCGCTTTGGATCACTTCAATCTTATGTGTTCCGATTCCACGCAACCCGAGAACGTCAGCATGGTTATGCTTATGGACTGCTCGAACGGGATGGCGGGTGAACCTCTACGCCGGGCTCGTGACCTCGGGCATGCCTTGATCGATCGATTTGATGGAGTGGTGGACGAGGGCACCGTCATGCATTTCAACAATAATTACGTGGTGTATCAGCAGGTCACCTCCATAAAACCCATGCTGTACTCCGCTATCGATGCGATCGGAACGGCGGGCTCACCGATGGTTATGGATGCACTCTATGCCGGTATCTCAGAACTGCTCAATACCGGCACGCAGCGAGGCCGGGCGGTGGTGCTGGTGACGCAGGGCCAGATCAGTCAATCTATCAAAACCATTCAGGATGTTCTCACGCTCGCCGAGCGCTACCACATTGCCCTGTTCGTTGTCGCAGTCGATGCATCGCAAGCTGCAGAGTATGCTGTTCTCTGCGGGCAAACAGGTGGTAAATTCTATCCACTGACCGATCTCGTGGACATTGAAAGCGTGGCGGACGACATTCATCGCCGAATCCGGATTCTGCCGACAGAATGCATGATCAGATACAGACGGGATTGTGCAGACAGTACCATGCGTGAGGTGACACTCGAAGTGCTGGATGTGTGTGGTGGCAATGCCAGCGACAGCAAGTCCTACCGTGCACCTCTCGATTCCACCACCTTTCACTTCCTGCAACTCGGACTGGGTGATGCGGAAACTGTCGGTGGTCAGGAGGTTATCGTTCCGCTCAATCTTTCGCTCCCTACAGTCGGAGATGATTTCCCGCAAAGCGAATTCACGTTGCAATTCGACCAGCAATGTTTGCAGTTCAAGAGCATTTCCGTACCCACGACCAGTCCGCTTCATGGCGTGTCCATTTCCTACAATCTCGTACCCGGCGGTATCCGTGTAGTTATTCCCGAAGGTCGCGCTGCGCCTGCCGCCGGTGTGTTGATGTATGCGACATTTCAATCGGTGGACGCAACGGATACCTTGCTCTGTGATGTGACCATGACCGATCTGAATTTTAATCGCGGCTGTAAATTGCCGGTGGTCGAGCCCGGTCGCGTAACAGTGCTGCCTCGTGTGACTTCGATTGATGGCGCTCGACCCGACGGTATCGCGTTGCAGGTGTTCCCCGAGCCCGCGACCGATTGGTTGACTGTGCAACTCGCCAATGCACAGGGACAAGGCGTGCTTGTGCAACTCGTTGATGCGCTGGGTCGAAGCGAAATCCTGTTCGATGGAGTGGCATCCTCGTCACAGCTGTCCTGGACGGTGGATCTCACAGGACGAGGCCGCGGAGTGTATTTCATACTCCTGCATTCGGGTCGAGGCAGCCAGCTCCGAAAAATCGTCACCATGTAGTGAGCGACTCCCTCTTTGCCGTAGCGGGGCGGGTACTGTTCAAGTATCCGCCCCGACACAGGGCGACACAGTAGTTACGATTCTTGGGGGCTTGATTAATGAGAACGATGTTGCTAACGATGTGCTTGAGTCTCGCGCTCATGCCTTCGGCTTGCCGTGATCGGCACCTGCCGGAAAATCGAAGCGCCGCGCCAGCCGACACGATGCTGACCGCGAATGCCGGAGCGGTGGAGCGGTTGAAGCCGGGTGATCTCGATGTGCTGCTCGTAGGTCATGACATCGCCGATGCGGAATGCTCTGTGTCATCGGTGCTCGATGGAAATGAGCAGCGATATGGAGCGGCTCATCTCGTGGATCGCGACCCGCACACCGTGTGGGCGGTGCGGAATGGCGTGGGCGAACGTATCACTCTGCGCCTGCACGCGCCGGAGGAAGTGTGTGGCCTGTATATTGTGGCCGGATACGCGAAAAGTCGCGCTCTGTGGTCGGACAACAATCGTTTGCAGTCGATGCGACTAACGGTGTACGCGCACGGTAGTCATAGTGATTACGATATCACGATTCCAGACGATCCGGATTTTTCCCGTTTCGATGCACAGTTGTGGGGACAGTATCTCCCGTTGCCGCATCGGCCGATGGTGGACAGTATCCGTGCTTTCATCACATCGGTATATTCTGGAAAAAAGTATAACGACCTCTGTATCACCACGTTCGAATTGGTGACCCGTATCACCAGCGAGGAGCCGGAGTAGTGCCAAGCGAAAGCGAAGCTGAAATTTCCCGGCCTTCCTGCCGATCGTCAGTGGACGTCGGCTGATACCACGGCACATCCCACTGCGGTCAGGCTCCCGTTGGGATTTATTACGTAGCAACGAACTTTCTCGGACTTGCATCGGCGCGGGTAGCTGATTATGTTCACCCGTTCATGCACGTTTACCCGCAGTTATCACATCGATTGGAGGAGTCATGAAGCGCATTCTGATAGCCGCCGTACTCGGCGGTGTGATCATTTTTGTGTGGGGCGCGTTGTCCCACATGGTATTGCAGGTGGGAAGCATGGGGATGTCGCAACTCCCCGACGAGGGACCGGTGATCGAGGCGCTGCGTACGCACGTTCCAGAGGCAGGCATGTACATGTACCCGGGTTGGGACGACACTACAGCAAAGTCCGCTGCGGAAGAGGCTGCCTGGATGAAGCAATACGCGAACGGCCCGGCGGGACTACTGATTCATCGACCGAAAGGAGGGGAATTCATGCCGCCGTCTGTACTCCTCTCCGAGGTCGTCTCAAATGTGTTAGCAGCACTGATCGCCGCACTCATCGCCTCCTCGCTCGCGGGCGGCTTTGGCAAACGTGTACTCATGCTCACCTTGCTCGGTGTATTCGCCTGGGTCACGGTGAACGTGAGCTATTGGGCGTGGTATCATTTTCCGATGGTGTTCGTCCTGGGCGAAGCCCTCGACATTGTGGTGAGCACGTTCTTGGCAGCCCTCGTGATTGCCAAACTTGTACCCGCGCCGGATCGTAGGGTCGCGTAAGCACTGTATCGCTACGATTTCATCAGTCGTATCTAGGTTTCGCGGCACTACAGTTTAGATTGCCGCACTGAAGGTGCGAAGCTCTGTGCGGAGAATCTTCAAAAAAAACAGACACGGCAGCCACCTGGCTGCCGTGTCTGTTTGCTCTTGGGTTGATGCGCGATTACCGGACCAACACCATCTTGGTTTGAATCACCGTCGTACCCTGTGTCAGACGCGCGAAGTACACGCCCTCGGGGAGATGGTGTCCGTTGAACATGACCGCATGCGAGCCGGCGTTGTAGTTGCCTTCCGCGAGTCGAGCCACTTCCTCCCCAAGCGCATTGTACACAGCGAGGGTGATGGTGCTTTCCTCTGGCAAACGGAACACGAGGCTGGTGCTGCCGGAGAAGGGATTCGGATAATTCTGCTCGAGAGACGGACTCGCGGGAATCGCCTGCTCGTCGGAGAACACCAATCCTTCGTCCTTCGGGAATGTCCACGGTACATACACCTGACGCGTGACCGTGGCGAGGTTGTTGCTGTAATCGCGTGCCGTGTACACCACGGTGTACGTACGTCCGAAGCCCGTGGGCGAACGCTCGGCGCGGACCGCGAATTGCGTCGCGTTGCTGCCCGTTGCGGCGAAAATGTCTCCAGGCAAATCGCCGGGACCCGTACCCGCATCGGGTTCGTTGCTGGTGACGGAAGTAAGCACGAAGCTGCTGCCGGGGCAGTTGTCACTCAAGGTCACGCTCGCGGTGATCGTACGCATGCTGCGATTCACTGGCGTGAGATAGGCCGGATACAGCACGACACCGAAGGACGGAGGTGTCAAATCCTTCACAATGACCTGCTGTACGGCAGTCTTGGTGTTGCCGTAATTGTCGCGTGCGGTCCATGTCACATTGGTCGTACCGACAGGGAACATCGCGGGTGCGTTGTTGCTCAGTGTTACGGGTCCGCAGGCGTCGCTGGCCGTGGGTGAGCCGAGATTGAGCCCCGAACGACCGCACATGCCTGCCGCAGCATTCACCGTCACCGTAGGCGGTGCCTGTATCGACGGGGGCTCGGTGTCGTTGATGGTCACACTATGCGTCGCCGTGCTGAAGTTGCCCTTCGCATCCATGGCCGTCCAGGTGACGATGGTCGTGCCGAGGGGGAAGACGTTCGGTGCGTTGTTCGAGAGCACGGTCACCGCGCAGTTGTCGCTGGTGCTTGGCGTACCGAGGTTGACCAGGGACTTCGAACGCCCGCAGAGTCCGGCTTCGTTGGCGAGGGTGATATTCGAGGGCGCAACGATGGTGGGCGCCTGCGTGTCGTTGATGGTCACGGTTTGCGAAGCCGTGGTGGTGTTGTTCGCGGCATCGCGCACTGTCCAGGTCACGGTGGTATTGCCAATGGGGAAAACGCTGGGCGCGTTGTTCGTAATCACCAGCGCGCCGGTGCCGCAGTTGTCTCCGACAGTCGGCGTACCGAGATTGATGTTCACGCGATTCTTCCCGCAGAGGCCCGGATCGTTGCTCGCCACAATGGTCGAGGGAGCGGTCACCGTGGGTGCCTGCGTGTCGTTGATGGTCACGGTCTGCGAGGCCGTCGTGGTATTGTTTGCGGCGTCGCGCACTGTCCATACCACGGTTGTGGTTCCAATCGGGAAGTTCGCAGGTGCGTTATTCGTGACAACCAATGCGCCGGTACCGCAGTTGTCGGAAAGCACGGGCGAACCGAGCACGACATTCGTGAGACTCTTGCCGCAGATACCAGGATCGTTGCCGGTTACGATGTTAGCGGGAGCGGTGACCGTGGGCGCCTGTGTGTCGAGGATGGTTACGGTGTGCGATGCGGTGGCCACGTTGTTTGCCGCGTCACGAACCGTCCACACAACGGTGGTGGTACCGATGGGGAACACCGCTGGTGCGTTGTTCGTGACCGTGAGCCCACCCGCGCCGCAATTGTCAGCGGTCGTGGGTATTCCAAAGTTTGTGGCGGTGCGACTGCGGCCGCAGACGCCGGGCTCGTTTCCAGCAGTCAGGTTTAGTGGAGCGGTGATCGTCGGCGGCGTGACATCGGCATTCACCGTGACGGTAACGTTGGCGTTGCTGGTGCCGCCCTTGCCGTCGTCCACGGTGAGGGTGATCACGTGCGTACCCGGCAGGAGCAGGACCACGGCGTTCGCGATGGTCGACGGGCCGGACAGGACGGTGGCGCCCTCACGCCAGGTGTAGGTCAGGGGATCGTTGTCGGGATCGGAGGAGCCCGAACCGTTCAAAAACACACTCGCACCGGTGAGAGGAGCACAGTTGATGGTCTGGTTAGTACCAGCGTTCGCAACAGGAGGCTGATTGGGGATGGCGACATTGCCCGTGACAATGATCGACGCGAGTTGCGCTCCGCTGGTGAGTGCCCCCTTGTGCGTGACCTGCACGGTGTAAATACCACCGTTCACCGGCGCAGCAATGTGTATCATCTCGACGTTGTCACGAATGTTGTCGCCCAGGGTGGCGGCGTTCGCGGGATTGTCCGGATCGAGACGGTAGGGGAAATACGTTGTCGGTCCAGGCCCGATGATGCGCACGTCAAGGTCGTTCACCAGCCGCGGCGTGCGATTGTTCAAGGCTGTGGGAAGCACCTGCGGTGCGGGATCGGTCCATGCCACGGTCACACGCAACGGGCTGCCATTGCTCATGATATTGCGTGTGTAGGATGAGCCGTTTGTGAGATTGTGCTCGGTGATGTGACCCGGCGACCCCACCGCGGCATTGGCCGACATCACCTGCGCGGCGCGCGTGGTGTTGAGCAAGCCCCATCCGAACGAGTAATCCGGACCAGTGGTGCTTCCTGCCTCGTCGGCGGTGTGAATCAGCAGGCCCTTCATCGTGGAGGACTTGAGCGCGATACCGGGGAAGAGATTATTCTGGTGCTGCAGCAGCAAGCCAATAGATCCAGCCGCGCTGGGACTGGCCATGGACGTTCCGCTCAACGAAGCGTAGCTGTTGTTGTTCGGAACGTAGCTGGAGTACAGTCCCACGCCGTTGGCGACGATGTCAGGCTTGATGCGGCCGTCGTCCGTCGGACCCCAGCCGCTGAACGAGGACATGACGACGCTCGCAGGGTTGCTGTATCCCGCTGCTATGTCCTCCACCGCGCCCACGGTCAGAATGTTTTTCGCGTTGCCAATGTCGGTGACGCAATCGTAGCCCAGCGGGCCACCATCGAGGTTGCGCGTGGCCGTGGAGAAGGTCCAGGACGACGTTCCGGCGTTCCAGTAGTAATGTCCCGTTCCAGCCGCCGGGCCTTGCAGGCGGTCATTGCCCGCGGATTTCACGATGAGATAATTCGGATAGCTGCGTGCGATATTATCCCAGCTCCAGGTTTGCTCTGAATAATAGCCGAATCCCGCGTCTTCCACCGTGCTGAGATTGACATCTCCGAACCAATACCAGGTTCCTCCGCTGAGATACCAACCGGTAAGGAACCCGTAGGAATGGTTGGACACCTTGAGACCCGCTGCGGCAGCATTTTTCATCTCGGTCGAATCGTTGTCCCAATCATAAGCCTGAAGGGAGGCTTGATACGACATGCCGCGCGCGGCGGCCTGCACGCCCGAAGCGATGAGTGTGCCTGCCACATGCGTGGCGTGGAAATTCACCGAGGCCGGGCTGTCCATCTGTGTGGCACGGCCACCGAATTCCTGATGCGTGGTCAGAACCCCACCACCATCCCATTCACCGATAATGACGCCGCTGCCTGTGAGCGACAAGCCGGCGGTACCGCCGGGATACAGCTTGTCCGTGGCGGTACTGGCGGCGGAGACGGAATTGTCCGTGGTATAGTACAGGGGTTTTCCTGTTTTCGTGAAACCCATGAGTACCGCCGTGCTTGTGGCGTTGCCCATGCGGACGGGGATGCGCAATTCGTTCGCGCGCTGCTCCAACGCCGGGCGATCGAATTTCTTCGGCTCCTCCTCCTTGGCATCGCTTTGCGCGAATGCACGCGGATGAAGCACGCAGAGCAGCAGCGCCACGCCCATTATTGTATGTATGCGAAATGTCATCAGCTCTCTCCTGACAGATAGTGATGGAAGGGAATTCGGCTCACATGGGATTGAGTGTTCCGCCATATGCGGTTTGCTCAATGGCTTTTGTATTGTCAAACAGTACCGTAAGTTACGGCGCCAGGGGCCGATTAACAAAAACCAGTAACGATTTTATTCATCACCGAGGGCCCGGCGATTTCAGCGGAGACGCAGTTCCGAATATCACTTGACAATACCCCGGCCCTTTCCCATATTGCGCGCATACGGTTTCTCCCAGTATCACCCCGCCCGTGAGGCATGACTTCATGGGGCACGGAGCTTGTCATGAACCTTTGCGACCTGCTTCCGTTCGGCTACCGCGTCCGCGCGGATCGTCCGAGTATCCTTACGCTCATTTCTGACCGAAGCTCGCGCGCGGTCATTGCAGTGTTCCTGTTGGGCTGCTGCATCGCGGCGTCGCCGCTTTCCGCGCAAACAGTGTTGGTGGATTTCGGAGCGTCGCCCACCGCGAACACCTTTGGTCTGGCCGGTTGGAATACCGTGATGCATAGTCCATCCAATGTGTACACCGCCGACGGACCGGCGGGTTTGGTTGCGAGTACGGACGACGAGTACGCCGACTATCAGGGAGTGCGCGGTTCGGCTCGGAGGTTCAACGACGGTGAGCGTATCCTGGTGACGTGGTACAACCGCTCGCAGGACGTCATCCGCTTCACCGCGCGCATCAGTTTTACCGATACGGATCAGCCGGACGGCGGTGGTATGCACGGCCGCTGGTACACCATGCGCAGCGAACGGAATTATCGCGAAACCTACACCGAACTCGCCCCCGGCGAGAGCGGGCGTACCATGTTCGACATTCGCTCGTCCGGTGTGCACAAAACCGATAGCATGTACGCCCTGGTGAATGTGAACCTCGCCATCGAATGGGGGCAAAACGCATTCAAGCCCCAACTCGTGTGCAGTCGTATTGAACTCGCGGCCGATGTGGACAGGACGCCGCCCGCGGCGCCGACCAATCTCCGTCTGGAGCAGCGCAGCGATTCGAAGCTGTCTCTGCGTTGGGATGCACCGGGCGACAATGTCGGCGTCGTGGATTACCTCGTGTATCTCGATGGTCGCATCGACGGCTACAGCAGGGAGGCGGCGCATACATGCACCTTGCTCGACGAGGATCACGAGTATCGAGTCACCATCACCGCTCGCGATGTGATGATGAATGAAAGCGCTCCCTCGCAGGCGCTGCTGGTGCGTACCTTGCCCTGTGCCGCTCCCGCGTCCTGCATTCGTCCTACCGGAATCAATTATCTGGGCGCGTTTCGGCTTCCCGAACAATATGCCTGGGGAGGCGAGGCCGTGTCATTCTGCACTGTGGGCGATGGCGGGCCCACGGGCAGCGGTGCGGCGGATGGCTTTCCGGGTTCGCTGTACGTCACCGACGTCAATCAGCAGGAACGGGGTTTTGTCGGAGAGTTGGGCATACCGGCCCCCGCCGCGCCGGCGGTCAGAGATTTCGATCAACTGCCTGTGGCCACAGAGCTGAAGGCGCCGGTGAACATCCGACCAGCGGGTGTACAGGCCTGGGATTTTGTGGATATATGGCGTTGTGCGATGGAGTATGTGGCGGGGGAACGGCGTTTGTACAGCTCCTGGGGAATACATTACGCAGTGACCGGAGAGAAATATGCGAATCTCAGCTGCACGGGGGTGGACAATCTTGCGCAGGCACAGCGATACGGGCCTTGGTATGCCGGCGCAGCTTCGCAGGGACCCATCAATGCGCAGGTGGGGGACTACCTCTTCTCCATACCCGACGTGTGGGCGGACCGCTATACGCAAGGCCGACGGATGGTTGTGGGTCGCTATCGCGATGGTGGACTCAGCGGTTTGGGGCCCACGCTCTATGCGTTTCCGTTGGCGGGTGCTGTACCTCCTGCGGAGAATGCCACGCAACCCGTCACCACGTTGCTGGAGTATGGCAGCGTGCTTGGTTCAGACAATTATCATTTCCCCGATGCGATGGACGGCTACAAGCATTGCGATGAATGGCGTGGCGCCTGCATGTTGCGCAGCGGTTCGCAAGCGGCTGTAGCCTTCATCGGACGTAAGGGTCTTGGCGACAATTGGTACGGATATCACGGCGAGCGTACGCCGCACGACTGGATCATCGCCGACGTACCGTACATCGCATTCGACGAAACCGATCCCGACGGCAAGGGGTGGCGCGCGCATCGCATGCAGCCGATGGTGCTGTTGTACCAACTCGACGATCTCGCGGCTGTTGCCGAGGGACGCAAGGCGTCACACGAACCCCAGCCCTACGCGGTACTGCGCCTGGCGGACAATGTGTTTTTTGGACGGGAGCGCGAGATATTCTCCAGCAGCTTCGATGCGGACAATCGGCTGTTGTACGTCACCGAATTCGTGCGCGAGCGCGATGGCATACTCGTGATGCATGTGTTTCGCGTCAACACCGTGGCAACATCGGCTGAGCACATTGAAACCGGCGGTGCAATTTCGCCGACGTTGGAAGTTTCCCCGCAGCCCTTCGATGATGAACTGACACTGCATATGCGATTGCCGCGCGGTGGGAGCGTGGCTGTGCAACTCTACGATGCTTTGGGACGCGTACGGCTGGAAATCCCCGCGACAGCGCGCGAAGCCGGCGCCCGGCAACTTCACCTCGCCACCAGGGATCTTCCCAGCGGGATGTACTTCGTACGGCTTGTCACGGACGAAAACGCCGTGAGCCGGCGCTGTCTCTTACTGCGGAGGTGAGGGCTTCGATGAAAAGCGATCACTCCGGCTGATCCGAGCAAGCGGGGTCTCGGGGCCGGAGTGATCTAGTGTATTCATGACGAGGCAATCTGCAATAATATCAGAAAAAAGGCAATAGGTGGCCAGACGCTGCGGCCCAAGATAAAAGGGGACAGTGCAGCGCGTTAGTTGTCAGCGAGTTTTAAGCCTCTCTCGATGATTATTCCAATATCAATCTTAGCGCTAGGCAACGATGGATCGTTTCTCCATATTTCTCCAATGTGTCTGTATTTTTTCGTTACTTGGGCAGTTCCATTAACAGCGTATGTCGTTCCATTTGCCGTAAACACGACCTGATCGGAACCACGGCATTCCAGCTTCCCTTCGGAGACAGTGAATGGCCATTTGTCGCCATACTCTTTCTGAGTTATTGTCACGCCAGAATCTTGGCCGCACGACATGATCAAAACGGCGGTTAAAAGAACGATCCGCATTGTCCAATTACGCATAGCATAACCTCTTAGTATTTTTGGATAGTGGATTCTATGTCCTCTGGAATCAGGTCGAGGAAATCATCTCACGTCGATTGCACTATACGGTCGACGCTGCTCTTGTAGAGCGTCCACGTCGAGGTGTCGATGTCAGGTGATGAAATTGTCGCCGTACCATGGCACGTCGCCGATCCAGTCCGCGTTCAGGTTCCAACTCATCCAGTTCGGTACGCTCAGGAGGCGGTTGTACGACAGCGCATACTGGCGCAGAATCATCACGAAGTCATCCGAGCTGTCGGCATCGTGCGGCGTGGCAAGCTCGATGTGAATTCGGCCAGTGGTGTCCAGTACGCTGATGTGTTGGGAAGTGGGTTGGGTTGGAGCGGATGCTTGCGAGCAGGCCGCAGGCCAGCGAGAAATGCGAGCAAAGCTACCAAGCCGCCACGCGGCAGTGGTCCCGCTTTCTGAACGGTCATGTGTCAATCCTTGAGACTCGGGGAAAACTGACTACATCCTCGGCTATCTCGCGTCCTCCTCTTTTACAACCGTGGATGCCGCTAGCATAGTGGTTTCGGAGGAGAAAGTCAACTGTCGTAAGTGAATGCAGACGCTCGCTGCCCATTCGGAGATAGTTCGCCCAATCCTCGAGAAACGCTTGTAGGTGTCGTGCAGCGATGGAGTCGGAATCCTGATGAGCGCATTCGGATTGCTTGCATTGGATTCGAGAGAATAGTACCTTCCACCGAGAATTCGAATTTCTGGGTTCGTATTCAAACAAGCGAAGCAAACCTCGTGTCAAAGCGGGGTTTGCTTTGTTTTTTTTATCCCACGGGAGGCGGGATGGGATCGACAGGATCAACGCGCCTCACGGTTTATTCCGGAGACGTCACTCCGGAAGAACAAGATCAATCGATGCACAGCAAGTGTGGCACGTCGCCTGCAAATCCGCTCCTCGTTCGCCGAGCGCCGCTGATGCGGAGTTGGACGGAGATAAAGCGTGCACACTATTCTTTCAACGAAGCAATCTGATGTAAAAGTATTTTTCTATATTTTTCACTCGTTCTCGTTCACATTGCCAAGCGGAGGAGAAGCATGAAATCGAATTGGAAATCATTTCCCATTCATCTGCTGATTCTGTTGGGTACAGGCACCGGATCGGCAATCGCATGCCTGATTATCAGAGATGTCGAACCGCTGGCAGCTTGCTTCGCCTTTTTCCTCGCATTTTCGACGGCGCAGGGAAAGGTGATAGACGATCTTATGAACAAGCAGGTTGAGTTCGGGGAGTTGTATCAATTTTCGATTATGTCCATCGGCTATGGTCTTGCAATCGTTTACCAATTCATGTGGCACTTCATCGCGTCGAAGTTCATGCGACTGGACTTGCTCATGTAGGCGTTGATTGATAGGCAGAGAGCGACCCAACTCCCCACGGAAGGAATGTCCCTTTCAACGACAGGAGTCTATTCTTTCGCGGAACACAAGATCAACGCCTTGTGCTACACTACGCGGCCGAGCGCCACGGCGCTTGATGCGTCTGCGCCTTTGGGTCAATCGCGCCTGGTGTTCAAAAATCCCGAGCGTTCAGGAACAATGAACATTGCCGGATTTTGAACAGAAAGGAAGAGGTTGGCGGGCACAGCTGGCACGGAATCGATTCCCGACCACGTGCACGTTTGGATGTGATTGCGATCCGGCGCACTACACCGCGAATCCCTTTTCGCGGGAAAAATCCGAGTGACCGTTTCCCCAAAAATTACTACAAAAAATCTTCGCGATTGCTCACATCCCCAATGTTTTCGAGGGGGTGAAATGACACGGGCGGCA
>OFEK01000296.1_pt1 | contig 61104 bp, 43 predicted proteins | sample 1521131 | NCBI WGS metagenome assembly OFEK01 (sample SAMN05720209, study PRJEB24109) | activated sludge metagenome | isolation source: Anaerobic digester | place: China | collected 2015-12-16 | reverse complement strand
GATCCCAGCTGGTATTCCAGTGGGTTGGCCGTCTAATGCTTCCAAAGGCAATTTCATAGGTAGCACAAGGGGATAAAATTTCAACCTCAAAAGCGGCTTTTAAAAGCTTCTCAGTCTCCTGCCAATTAACATGGGTATAGAAATCTATACGTGGTGTAGATGCATAAATGGTTATATCCTGGACAATTTCAGACTTATTGAAAGCCTTCACAACTCTCAATACACCTTTAGTTTCAGATACTTCTTTAACCTCAACAAATTTTACTTCATTTATTACCCAGCTTTTTTTCTGGTATTCTATATCAATATTCCATGCGCTTTCTCTGGCTGGGCGGTCTTCAAAAATCTGCAATACATTACCATGTCCACCTTCCGATAGTACTTCCCGCCCGGCTTTCTTATCAAAAATGCTGCAAATTGTACCATTATTATCAACATTGATCTTGAAGAATTGATTTTCCATAAGTTCTTTTGTAACAGTTATTCGTTTTATATGGTCAAATGTACTATTATCAATAGTTTTACCAACTTGCATTTCTTCATCAACCTTAACCAGTTTGTATGAGGTGTAGCCCATGGAAGGTACATCTAAAGCTTCAAAACTAACTGCTACAGTTTGTTCATCGATCTTTTTGAATGTGCACGGTATCTTATCTCCCTTTATATCTTCCAGTGCCAACGATTCAAAAGTATAGCCCTTTGAATTATTAATAGAAATTACAGCTTCCACAGGGCCGGTAACAGGCCATGATAAATAGTTAAATACTACTATATAGCTGTATAAAGCTTCTTCCTCGATAATACCAGCATTTTCAATACTAATTTTTTCAGTATTTTCATTCATATAATCAAAATTAACATTGCTTATAATCGCCTGAAGAGACTTATCTTCAATATCAGATCCTATAGCAAATATCTTTTTATAATCTACTGCGCAATCCCTATACACTTCATTTATGGATGATCCGGGTATAATGTCATGGAATTGGTTAAGAAGTATAAGCTTCCATCCTTCTGTAAGCTGTTCTATTGAATATTCATTATTGAACTTATTTAGAGCAATGGAGGAAGCTATTTCACTTTGTCTGTACAAAAGTTCACTTTTACGGTTATTCCTCTTAGTATGAGCCTGGCTTGTATATGTCCCCCTATGAAACTCGTAATACATTTCATCATTCCATACAGGTAAATTACAAGAATGCAACTTAACATTTTCAAAAAATGAATAGGCACTATCAATTTTTGTCGCAGGCATCCCCGGAAAATTCATGAGCCTTTTACTATATTCAAGCATCTCATAAGTTGGTCCTCCTCCTCCATCACCAAATCCATAAGTGCCTAAAACCTCACTGTGTAATTCCTTTTCATCATAATTGGTCCAAAGTTCATTTATAAATGAAGGATTTATTTCACCATTATAGGTTGCCCTCTGCAGGTAAGATATGACCCTTGTACCGTCGATTCCCTGCCACCAGAAAAGACTGTATGGAAACCTGTTTACATCATTATTGTTAAGCTTGGCAGTATAGAAAAATTCCATACCTGACCTTTTAATAATTTGCGGAAGTGCCCAACTGTATCCAAACACATCAGGCATCCAGAATATATCTGACCATTTACCAAATTCGTCTTTAAAAAAATTCCTTCCATATAATATTTGCCTTACCAATGATTCTCCTGAAGGTACATTAGTGTCACACTCTACCCATGAGTTTCCTATTAATTCCCACTTTCCACCCTTTACCTTCTCTCTGATTTTTTTGTACAACTCCGGATAATATTTTTTTGTATATTCGTAAAGCTGTGGCTGGCTTTGTGCAAAATTATGCTCAGGGAATTCATCCATCAAAGCTATTGTATTGGAAAAAGTACGGGAACATTTCTTTATGGTTTCTTTTATAGGCCAAAGCCAAGCTGTATCAATGTGGGAATGTCCGGTAAGAATTACCTGTCCTTGTGGAAAATGAGGGATTTCATTTAATTTTTCGTTTAGTATACATTCTGCTTCATCTATAGAAGCTAAAAGTCTTTCTCGGCTGAAGTCAAAATCTAAAGTAAGGAGTGAGCTTTCCAGAGCATCGACTAATTTCGCATGAATTAATGTACCATACTTGTCAAACCCTACCAATGATGTGATCATTTCTTTTATATTTCTGGGAAGCCTTTCAGATCCCTTCCCCTCAAGGACCTCAATAACCTCATATGTTACAATTGCATCAAAATAGTACTTTTCTACTTTTGTATCTATCTGGCGTAATTTAGCACTCCTGAATTCATATTGTACAGACTCCATGCCTTTTCTTCTATAATCTGCAAACTCCATATAATTAAGTCCTGCTTCGATAAGTACATCTAAGGATTCATTACCCTTTGCAGCCGGGGTTAACAGAACTCTTGTTCTTGTTGCAGCCCACGGCTCTATATATGATGTAATTGCAGATTTCATTTCACCATTTATGTATACTAATCCTTCACCTCCCACTTCGATATCAAGAATCACTTTTTTCCCTTGAAAATCAGAAGGAATAGTTATATTACGTCTAAACCATCTAACAATATCATCTTTTGCCTCCCACCTTGTACCGATAGCTATATTCTCCCATTGTTCATTTGTTATTTCGTTATTGCCTGCAGCTTTGAAAACTCCTATCCTGGTTTCCCAGTTATCTAAATTCTCAAATGATGCATAAATGCAATTTTTTAGTTGATTTATCTTATTTAAAAGTATCTTTTTTCTCATTATACTCATAGCTGCCTCCATTTTCTGCCGCATACCGACATATAATTAATTATAAGTGATTTTATTTATCTCTAATTACTATACTATCTTCCTTATTAGGCGGCCATACCCCTCTGATAGCTAAACGTCTTATATTCTCAGATCCCCACTTTTCACTAAATACTTTAATTCTAAGGTCTTTTGTATAATTCATAAACTCTTCAACTTTAGCTTCTCTATCAGTTCCCGGTTCTTCATTGAAAAATCTTGCATATTTTATACCCACCCGTTCCTTTCGGACACGGCGATTTTCTATAGGCATTTGACTGGTAAGCTTTTCTGCTCTATCAAAGATTTCATCAGCTTTGGATAAAAGTTCAACTGTAATATGGGGTGCTTTTGGAGCATCATAAAGACTTATATGATAGCCTGATTCAAGTAGTGCTTCTTTCATCAGATTTATATATTCCCTCATTGCTCCTGCCGCAGGCCCAAACCATGCAGCCAGAAATTCATTCATACCTTTTTCTACATCAAAATCAGGATCCCATAGTAATTTTGCCAGAAGCCAGGTTCTGAGTTCAGCCATTTCACCATACTCGCCTTGTCCGTTTCCTTGCTCAAACACGCCTTTGACATTATTTCTTGCAAAAAATCTGATATTAGGTGCCAGGATATGTAAATTAGGGTGGAACAACTGGTAGAATTCAAAATTAGTTACATAATCCCAAATGTATAATTTATTAGATATTTTAGACCATTTCTCTACATCGCCTGCAAAATCATCGGATTTCTTTTTGCTACGCTTTTTCAAGTCTGCTGTTTGTCTGCAATCATCCAAAGGATGAGAAAAACAACATTCAAAGGAACATAGCCTTATTATCACATTACTTCTTGGCTTGGTGATTTTTAGGGGATTGCGGGAATAATCATATGCTAGAGTATCAATTGCAACATTCGGAAACTCCTTTTCCACCTCCTCCGCTATCTTATTAACATACCGCAATATCGGACCTGCTTCGCTGCCTTCTTCTTCAACAACAGCCTGGCATTGGGGACATGTACAGGGTTGTGTACCATCATTTTGCGATATGGAAATTATATTTACATCCGGATTTTTACGGAGTTCATCAAGGGTTTTTTCTATGGATATTTTTAGTACATCCGGATTGGTAAGACAAAGTTGGGCGTTTTCTCGCTCACGAACCCCATTTCGTAAAGCAAAATATTCAGGATGATCATCATAGTATTTCTCGGGAGGTACTAATCTTGAAAATGTATGTACAAAATATCCCTTAGCATACTTGATTTTATCACCATGCTCATCTTTTAGTCGCATATGCATACCATTTAGATGATTACGCACAGCAAAATCGCCATCAAAACTATCATAATAAAATGTTTCACGATATTCAAATACAGGTGAATAGGTTATGTCCAGATTATCATCAAGCTCAATATTTTTACATTGCGGTATATATGAGAAATCCGAGGTATACCAGCGGCAGCCGCAATACTCTTCGAGAAAGGAATATACACCATACAAAGTACCTCTTGGATCATTGCCGGCTATTATAAGATTACCATTTACATGCTTTATTACATAACCTTCACCACCAAGCTCAGCATGGGGGAATATACCTGCTTGTTCCGTACGTTTGCTATAACCCACATAAATTTCTGAACCGGTTACACCCATATTATCTGTTTTTATTGGCATGGTTACACCTGTCATCTGCCGTAAAAAATGTTGTAGCTCACGAGCTGCGTGTCGAACCGATATCGATGCGTTTTCTGATATAACTATTTTCATCGCTGAATTACGGTTTTTTACAATATACATTCTAACACTCCTCTATTATATATTAAAAGTAAACCTTTTTCCCTCCTTTACCCACCTTCCAGGTACGAGCTCTTTTAGATAAGACATATACTCTGAAATACTAAGTACAGGATCACTGTCTTCAATCAATATATTCTCCAGTGTTCTCCACATCTCATCTTTAACTTCCTTGTGATTTTCATCATTCGCCAGGTTATTCAGTTCACAGGGATCATTCTCGATATCATATAGTTCTTCAAAAGGCCGTGGATTTGAGTATATCTTTTCAATGATTTCCTTTCCAACTTTTCTGGTATAATCTGGTGGCACAGGTATGGGCCATCCGGGGCAATAATTTCTTATATATTTATATTTTGGAGTACGAATCGCCCTCACAGGATCATCTGAAGCTTCCCATGTGCGTTCTACTATAACAAATTCTCTGGGTGTATAGTCAGTTCCCGTAAAAACCGGAGCAAAACTACTTCCCTGAACCCTCTTGGGTATAGGATTATTAATAAGTTCCATTAATGTGGGGAATATATCCATATGACTATGAAGATTATTATCTACTTTCCCGGCTTGTATAAAATCCGGTCCCCAAAATATTAAAGCTGCCTGTATTCCCGCATCATATACAGTCATTTTGGCTCTCGGCAGATCTATACCATGGTCTGTTGTGAAATAAACAAGGGTTTTGTCTTTTAAACCTTGCGAACATATACAATCCAAAATTTTTCCTACAGCTTCATCTGCTGTTTTTATCTTTTTTTCCAGTATGGCAACATCTTCCTTTGATTCATATGTATCTGGCAAATCCGGCAGTATAGCTGGCAATTTAGTATTATTTACAGTTTCTTCATCTACCTCTTCTATATTGGGCCTGTGAACATGATAAAAAGCCACATTTGCAAAAAATGGCTTGTCAGTAAGCTGGTTTCCTAGAAATTCACAAAACCTATCTGCTATATCCATTGGCTTTCTGGATTCTTTCCAGGTATACTCATAACCCAGTAATTCTTTACCCATAAGTTCTATATCAATATCTTTATTCAATGTGTTGAATTCCTTTTCCTCATGGAATCCAAATCTATAAGTAGAATACCCTGCTTCCTTCAGCGTTTTAGGCAGAGTGACTTCTTTATTGCTGAAACGCCACAATTCCTGCGCATGAGGATATCTGCCCGTCAGGATACTACAACGGCTTGGCACACACACAGGTCCTGTAGAATAATGATTAGTAAAAAGAATACCTTCTCTGGCCATTCTATCAAGGTTTGGAGAACTTACCGAGCCTTCCTGATAACAGGAAAGGTGCCTTCCCAGGTCATGCCATATTATTTGAACTATATTTAATTTATCATTTTTATATTCCATATGGTACCATTCCCTTTCCTATTTTTAGGGGAGTATGATTATGGTGCATTTATAGTACATTTTTTATATGAAATCAACAGAATATTTATGCTTTATCCCCATTATGTTTAGAATGTCAATTAAATTATTAATGCATAAACAATCTTCATATTCCTTATCATAATTAGGCAAGACTAACACAGGTGTTATGCCTATTTGTTTCGCACCCAAAACATCAGCTTTATATGAATCCCCAACATGTATAACTTCATCAGGCTTAACACAAGCCTTGTCCAATGCATCATTGAAAATATGAGATTCAGGCTTCTCATGCCCTATATCGTCTGAATATGTTATAAAATCCAGTTTTTCCGTAAGGCCTAGTTCATCACAGTACCATGGCAGTGCATGGCTAAAGTTTGACACTACTCCAAGTTTATATCTATCGCTTCTTAAGGTATCTAAGACATACAAAGATTCAGGTTTCAGGTAAGTTCTGTTATAGAAATTAATTATGTTATGTATATACTCCGCATGCTTTTCCATATGTGAATATCCAATCATCTTTAAAACATACCTATAGTACTTAATTCTAAAATTTCTATAGCTATCCCTGTCTCTACATTTCATCCGTTCTTCCGCCAACTCTCCATAGTCGGCTTTCTTGATTACAGAACGCAAACAATTTATATCTACACCTATACCTATACTTTTTACAATTTTGTATAAAGATTCTGGAAAGGTCTCATTATTAAATGCAAGGGTGTCCCCAAAATCAAAGAATACAGCCTTATATTTTTTACTCTCCAATAGCAGTTTTTGCTGTTGCTGACTCAAAATATTCACTCCTATCTTTGATAATACTATCTATTTATTTTTATTCTTTAATTGCTCCAACCATAATACCTTTTACAAAATACTTCTGAAGGAAAGGATAAAAGCACATTATCGGAAGCATAGTTATAACGACAGAAGCATATTTAAATTGCTGTGATACTGCATTCAGTGCAAATTGATCCATTTCACGCAATCTTTCTTCCTGTTCACCGGCGAACTCTACAGCCGTACCCATAATTAAAAGCCTTCTGAGATATAGCGCTAAAGGTTGAAGATGGGTTTCATTTAAATAAATCATTGCTTTAAAGAAATCATTCCAGTGACTAACTGCATACTGCAGTGTAAGTACAGCTACAACAGCCTTTGAAAGTGGCAAGGCTATTTTAAAATATATTATAACATCGTTGGCACCATCAATCCTTGCTGCATCTGTCATTTCTTCAGGAACATTAGTCTGAAAAAAAACTCTGGCAATAACCATGTTGGATACACCTACAGCTCCAAGAATTACCATAACCCATCTTGTATTATAAAGCCCCAATTGATTAACCAAAATAAAGACTGGAACCAATCCTCCACCAAAATACATGGTTATCGCAAAATATACCATAAGCTGGCTTCTGATAGAATAAGTTTTCCTCGACAATGGATAAGCTGAACTTGTTGTTAGAAAAACACTAATAGCTGTTCCTACAACTGTATACCATATTGTATTATAATAGGCAGTTAATATACCACCATGCTTAAATACCAGTTTATATGAGTCAATATTGATACCTTTAGGCAGCAAATACACTTCCTGTTTCATAATAGCATCAAGACTGCTTACAGAATTGCTGATTATATATATAAACGGGTATACCGTCAGGAACGCAAGAATAGTTAATATAATATAGTTAAATTTTTCAAATACTTTTTCTCCCATACTCATTTTCATGGCCATCTATATTCACCACCTTACCATAATGATATATCTGAAACTTTTTTACTTATTTTATTGGTAACAAATACCAATGCATAGTTAATTACTGTATTAAACAACCCTACTGCAGCTCCAAAACTAAATTCTCCGCCTATAAGGGATTTACGATAGACATAGGTAGATATAACATCAGCCACATCATATGTTGCAGGTGTATACATAAGTATAATTTTCGAAGATCCGACACTCATTATTCCTCCAACAGAAAGAATAAACAATATTATAAATGTAGGCATAATTCCAGGTATGGATATATGAATGGTCTGCTGCCATCTTGTAGCACCATCAACATAAGCCGCTTCATAAAGCTCGTTTGAAATACCTGATAGTGCAGCAAGATATATAATAGAACCCCAGCCAAAGCCTTGCCATATTCCTGAACCTATGTACAGTGTCCTAAACCATTTAGTACTCTGTATAAAATTAATAGCTTCGTGACCATATCTTACCCTTAATATATTTACAATTCCGTCAACAGGAGACATAAAACTAACCATCAGACCAACTATTATAACTGTGGACACAAAATGAGGGAAGTAACTGACAGTTTGTATAATTCTTTTAAAATGCCTGTTTTTTATTTCATTTAAGAGAAGTGCGAAGATAATAGGAAACGGCATTCCCCAGATAATTGAATATACACTTATTAATACAGTATTTTTAACCAATCGGGGGAAATACATAGATTTAAAAAATGTCATAAAATGTTCTAAACCTACCCAATTGCTGCCCCATATCCCTTTAGCAAATGAAAAATCTTTGAAGGCAACAAGTATACCGTACATTGGCATATACGCAAATATGAAAAAATATACCACCGTAGGTAAAACCAAAGCATGCATAAATATTTCATTTTTGAAATTTCTAATAAACGGACTTTGCTTTATACTTGTTGTAATAGAGGCTCTATTTATAGCTTCTATTTTCATAATGTCTCTCCATCCTTTTTATAAAATTCTTTAACACGACAGGGATGAAATTAACTCTGTACCCCTGCCGTGTTAACAGCATTAAAGCTTGAATTTAGTAATACTTTACCGGTTATTTGTTAAGAGAGTCGTACCCTTTCTGATATATACTTATAACATCATCCAAACCATTGGCGTTAAGTCTCTTTACATAATTATCCCATTCAGTATCAATATTCGCATCACCGTTTAAGAACTTAAAGAACATTTCATCTACCTGAGTTTTAACATCTGTTAGAAGGGATGCAAGTTTTTTCCCGTCATTAACACTGGGAATCGGCGGCACAAAAGGCTCTTCAATATATTTCCATAAATCCCTTAGTTCCTGAACTTTAGGATGATCTAGTGCTACAATATGAGCAAATCCCATTTCTGTTGATTCATCAGTGTCTACTGAAGGCAGATAGCCAGATCCTGACCAGGCTCCTTCCGGCATAGCCTTTTCTTGCTCTTCCTTTGTAAATCTTATAATTTTACCATTTTCAATTCTATAGTTCATATTTTCAACACCAAATCTATTATATGTCTGGCCTTCTTCACTGAATGCCGCATAATCCATCCATTTAACTGTTTCTCCAGGATACTTGTTAGCACTTGTAACCACAAAGGTACGCCAACGCTGAGCTACTGGTTCTTTTGTAAGAATACCTTTCCCGTAAGGTCCATCAAGTGGAGGGATAACACTCCATTCAGCATCAGGAAAGTTTTTAAGCATTGTTCCGTTTGGATCCAGGTAGTAAACAGAACTCAAAGCGTTCATTCTTGCCATAATACCAGTCTGACCATTTATTATTCTTGCATCATTTGTTTTGCTGTCAACAGTGTTCCAATCGGCAGGAAAGATTCCCTCCTTAACACATTTCCTTAAAAATCTTAAAAAATCCTGATATTCCGGGGTAACTGGCTCATACACCACTTTTCCATCTCTTACTGTCCATCCGTCACCAGTTACATAATGAAGCCCCCATGCATCGCCCAATTCCTTCCATTGATCTCCGTTACCTGTAATACCAAATTCGTCCGCTTTACCATTTCCATTTATGTCATAAGCTTTAAAAGCTTTGGCTACATTAAAAAGCTCATCCGGAGTTTTAGGCATCTGCAGGTTTAATTTTTTAAGTATATCTACTCTAATACCGGTAGCCTGAAATTCATATTTTGTCGCTCTTAAGGCTCCCAGACCTGTAATGCTGCCATCTGACAACGTTAACGATTTTTTATAATCAGGATATTTTTCAAAAATACTCTTAATATTTGTTGCATATTTGTCGATGTAGTTATTTAATGCAATGATGACACCATCAGCATAATATTTTTCCAGGTAAGTTCCATCCTGGGTTCCAGGTATCTCAATTACATCAGGTATATTCTGTTTTGCTGCAAGTCTTAATTGAATAACTTCCTTCAATTCATTAGAAGGTAATGCTTCAAACTTGACTTTAATTCCAGTTTTCTTCTCATACTCCTCCCAAACAAGAGGTCTATTATTCATGAAAGAGCTTCCTGGTGTTGAATTCTCCCTTTTCAGAAATACCAGTGTAATAGGTTCTTTTACTATAGGAAGGGTATATCCTTCTGTAGTTTCATTTTTATTATCGCTTCCGCCAGTTGTAGCAGAAGATGTTCCGGAATCATTCCTGTTTCCCGCATCAGTTGTTTTCTGTGAACAAGCTGCTGCAAATACTGTTAAAAATATACTTATTGCCAATACAATACAGAATATTTTTCTCCTCATTTCAAAATCCCCCTTTATTTTTTAGTACAAGCATAGACTTACGCAAGAAATATCAGCAAACAATTTCCTTCAAATCTCTTTATCCATCACCTTCCTCTCTGGCACTTCACTTATTACAGTATTAATTCTATTGCTATTGATTTATAAAGTTCCTGCCTTTAGTCAAGTGCTCAATAAAATATGCTGCTCACCTCCATTGTATTAAAGCCATGTTTAATGCTTCTTCAACTCGTCTTCTTGGTTTATGGAAATATATCATTCCATGGCCTGGAAGCATAACATCAGAGTCCAGCTTTGCAAATTGCCTTAAAGTTTCTATGTATGTTTGTTTGTTGAAATCTATTGAACCGTTCCACCCAAAATATCCATCCAAAAGTGTACCTATAATATCCCCGCTGACTACAATAAGTTTGCCTTCATGTTGGAATAAGTATGCTGTACAACCCATGGTGTGGCCTGGCATATACATAGCTTTGATGTTTACACCAAGTATGTTTACTATATCACCATCGGAAAGCCCATAGTCCAAAGTACATGGAATGAACTTTTTATGATATAAATAACCACAGCATCTTTCGTCTCCTGCTGCAATAGCATCAACGGTATTTTTATGAGCATAAAGCTTTATCTGTTGTTTTGAAAGCAAATAAGCAGCTCCTGCATGGTCCAGGTGAGGGTGGGTAATAAAACAGAATTTAATATCAGAAGGGTCCAGAGACCAGTATTCCATGTTTTTGTAGATTTGCTCCAAAGTACTGCCGCATCCGCAATCAAACATAATGAGACCTTTATCGGTTTTTAGAATATATGTGTTGCAATCTTCATAGCTTGCATCTTCTTTGGTTGCATGTGTTATGCCATTTAAGCTGCCGCCTACCTGGAAAAGATTTCTCATAACTTGCATAGACAATTACCTTTCTTTTAATTATATTTTTGTTATTTCTATTATTGCTGTACAGGTAACGTATTAGGATATAAGAGTAAACTGAAAATCTTGATATTTTACAGCATTAACAGATTGCAACTACTCTCCCAATATTTCCTTTATTTTTTCTAAATACTGTAATGTGCTAATATACTGTAACCTATGGGCATCTGTCCCCATGTTGAAAACAACTCCCACTTCTTTCCCAATATTCCAATATCGCCTTCCAAATTCCGGGTCAGCTATAATCGAGTTAACATTTAGTTCCCAGGCAACTTCATTATCTTTACCAAGCTCTAAAATATCTCCCAATTCATTATCTTTAATTTCCTTTGTTACTAATGTTCTATCATCAAAGCATCTGATAAACCTTCCTATAAAAGGATGAGCTATACAATCTGCCCTTTTGGATTTAAGAAGATGCTCCAATAATGCAAGAGCGTGATTTACATACCCTCTAGGGGTTTTTTCTTCAGGGTGTTCCCAATACTCCAAGTGGTAGTGATTGTATGAATATAATCTATAGCCAAGCTGCTGATTTATATCTATATCATCAAGATATTTTCCAATTCCATATGCAGACAATTCTGACCCATATAGAACTTTAATATTTGTATTGCAAGCTTCTGCCTGTTTTTTTAAATTTTCGTTATTGTTTATTATTTTTGTATCTTTACTGTTATAATGATCAGTAAATGCTATGATTTTTATATGGTTGTTTTTTGCACATTCCAAAACATTGGGGGCTGTCATTTCAGGCTTTGCACAGCCTGAATATGTAGAGTGTATATGTAAATTATACTGCGCTAAGCAGTTCAAATCATAAATAGGTTCATTTATTATCAATATTAGCAACCCCTATACTAATTAATTTTATTATATCATTTATATAATGACATGTCAATACATATTATTATGTTATGTTACTAATATAAAAGCAGCAATGCAGCATCAATTGGATAGAGTTATTTGTTGAATATCATCAATATCCTTTTTGAGCACCATCCCGTTTTCAAGCCGAATCCAAGTATTAAATCCATTTTCCCTTTCGTTTAATAATATGACCCTGGCTCCTAAAGCAAAAGAATCCTTTTGATGCATACGATATCCGGTAGTTCTCCCATAACATAACTCAACACCATATAAATTGCCATTGTAATCATTATCATGGTCATGCCCCACGAAAACTCCCTTAATATCTTTATTTTGCACCATAGCAGAAAATAACCCAGTATTTAATACTGGGCATGAAACCTCTTCACCCTTTACACCATAACATTTTTTTCTATTCCATACCTCCATGTATTCGGGCAGGGGAATATGAAAAAACGCAAGGGCTGGAACTGTTCTTCGATTTTTTTGTGTTATTCTCCTGGACTGCTTTACATACCAATTTATTTGTTCTCTTTCTATCCAGCCATAAGTCTTTACCGGATATTCGTATTTACATCCTGAATCCAAAAAATAAATTATCCATTTATCCTTTTTATCTTTTGATCCCTTGATTTTTATAACACTATCTCCAGCCCCTCCACTTTTTCGGTTGCCCGATTGCACTAAGCTGGATGGAAATTCACTTAAAGCCTTTATCAAAGTAAAACTATCTACAGGATGACAGTGTTCATGATTCCCCATGGTAAAAGCAAATGGTATCCCTGATTCCAATACCGGCTTCAAAATAATACTAACAGCTTTCTTAACATCATCCACAGTCTTTGAAAGCCTTACAGGACTTTTACGTCCGCTTGTCATGATGTCACCGGTTAATACTATTAAATCCGGTTCTTCAATGCCAATAAGTTTTTCCATAATCCCAAGGGTTTTTTGGTCAATATCATCCAATTCTTCTCCTAAAGACTCCCAGTGAAGATCAGCAAATTGGATAACTTTAAATGTTTCATCCTTGCGGAATTCAAGAGAATATTTAGTTTTAAAAGGATTATTAGCTAAAAAACTCATAGCCACCTCTCATAAATTTATAAAATGATCTCCCGTTTTTCTTTAGCAGAACGGTAAAAGGCATCCAGTATTTTCATCATATCCACTCCCTGTTCTGGCACAAAGACAGGCTCTGCCTTATTAACAAGACAGTCTACAAAATGATCAATATTCCCTGCATGGCCCATTCTTTTACCCTTGCTGCTTATCTTGGGAAATATATCAATAATCTCCCCATTGGCTTCACCGAATATCTTCAATATGGGATCTGACGAATTCCATTTAGCACCTTGAGCTGTTCCCAATAACTCAACATACCTGCACTCTTCTTCAATGTTAGATGCCCAGCTAAACTCTAGGGACAGACATGCTTCATTATCAAACCGTACAAAACCCATAGCTAGATCTTCAACATCAAAGATTCCTCCAGCTTTGCTATCCCCAAATTTAGCATTATCAGAATCAGGTGCAGTATCATCCTCAGCAAACTTGCAATAAGTAGAGCCAACCACTGAAACAGGTTTGGGATTCCCCATCAACCATATTGCCAGGTCTATCATATGTACCCCCAGGTCTATCAAAGGACCTCCTCCCGATTGGGCTTTAGTTGTAAACCATCCTCCCTTTCCGGGTATTCCGCGCCTTCTTATCCATCCACATTTTGCTGCATATATTTCGCCTAGATTTCCATCTTCTATGTACTTTTTCAAATATTGTGCAAAATCCGCAAACCGGTTATTTCTCATTACCATAAGCATCTTACCGGATTTTTCACTGGCTTCTTTCATTTTTAATGCTTCTTCCGGACTAATGGCATCAGGTTTTTCACAGAAAACATGCTTTCCTTTTTCCATAGCCTTTACAGCAATTTTAGAATGAAGATAATTTGGTGTGCAAATATCAATAATATCAATTTCATCCATAGCAAGCATATCTTCGTAATTTTCAAATACATGCTTTATATGGTATTGCTCCGCCGCTTCCTGTGCCCTTTGCAATCTTATATCACATAATGCAATTACTTCCGTATTCGGGTTTTGGCTCCACCCTGTAAGGTGTACACCCTTGCCAATACCCCCAATACCCACAATCCCTACTTTTAGCCTTTTCATAATATAACCCCCTTAATGATTTCTAGATAGCTTAAGATTTGCACCCAACCTTGTTCTTATATATTAAATGCTCAAAATAATAAGCCAACGCCATAGTTGGTTTGATTCCTGCGTTATCGTTCAAAGGCACAGGAAACACCCTGTCCGGATATGTACAGGAAGCCACAATTAACTCTATGTCATTTGTATCTACAATTGCAATAGTAGGGATACCTGACCGGATAGCAGCACCTGCCATTCCATGATCTGCAATCACCAAATCTGGGCGGACCTTTTCCTTTAGTAAAATTTCATACAATCTGCAATCATCATGAGTATGCTTAACTTCAGTAGTTTTGAAAACCATTGTAACACCGCATATACTTCCCAGCCATTGGTTGTGCTTGGTAGATGGAATAGAGTATATGGATGGGTTATAAAGGTGAGCTCCCTCATTCACCAGACACTTTCCTATATAGGTATAAGCAGGAGGAAGCGATTCCGGATGTCCGGTTGCCATTAGAATAGTACCTGACTCCCGGGCTATCTTACCCGCAATATTTACAGCAGGAAGTATTCCGTTTTTAAAAGCATCGATGGATACCCAATCCTGCCCTTCCAGATATTCTGGTTCATTCGAAATTCCACATACTCTGATAACCTTATCCAAGATTTCCTGACGTTTCAAAATAGGCAGGTTCAATCTATATTGTCCATCTTCCCCACATTGCTGCTTTTCAACGAACTTTGCAATTTTCCCCAGAATATTCTCTCTGGAATGAGCCCCTGGCGGGCCTATCAGACGTGAAGCCAAAATATATTGATCCCAATTTTCTATATTTTTCTTTTCATTTACCGAACAACCTATTTCTTTTATCATTAAATTGGGCAGGATAAGTTTATAAATCATTTCAATTTTATTTTCGAAATACTTTCTTATAAATTTCACCCTTATTCCACCCCCTCAGCAAGCCCTGAAAACTTTAAAGCTCGTTGTCTGTAAGATTTAGGTTGTATATGTAAGGTATTATACTTTTATCTATCTCACTATCCGTATTATGCTTTATATCATCTTACTTTATTACCATATCATATTATGTTTGCTATGTCAATATTAATTATTAAAACACTGTTTCAGGATCCCAATCCCATTTTAAGTCTTTTCTAAACCATGAATATACTTTCCCATCCTCAGCTCCACATACAATATCCAGTTCATCATCTCCATCTAAATCAACACACCAGGGTGAGCATTTATGGTGATCAAGATCGATGAAAGAGCCATCTTTTAGAGTAATTAACCTGGGTCTTTCAAATATGGGGGTAATATTAGTACCAACATTTTTGAGCCACATCAACGTTGCTATTTTAGGAAAATGTAGGTTAAATAGTTTTGTTATACTTCTCATTGTACCTGCTATTAAATCTGTCCTGCCGTCATTGTCCCAATCACATGCAGAAAGCACCACACGGCCTGTATGACCGCAAGAACCTGATGCTTTAATTGCAGTTCCGTCAGCATATCTTAGTATTTTACCTTCTTCAACTGATAGTGGGTCTTGCCTTAATGATTCTACTTGTTTACCTTTATGAAAGAATTGAAGTAATCCGTCTATAGTTGCTATAACAATTGTATCCTTATCCCATATTGCAGGACGGCTCCGCCAGGCATTTTTCAGCGGCTTGCCATATAACATAAATGGTAAAGGCTTTTTAAAAAGAGGTTTCTCTTTTGATCCAATATTTTTATAAAATAGATACTCCCCTTTTATATCATTTGTAATAATATCCAATAACCCATCACCATCCCAGTCATAAACTACAGGGTTTGTGTAGCCCCATCTTGACTCATTAGGTCCCTGGATTGAGCCTTGGGAACCAGCTTGATGGTGTATTTCCTCTCCATCTACAATTAATTTCCTTCCTGATTTAAAATTAAAAATGTTCTTCTTGCTTGACATATTTTCATAATACCAAATATACCCTGAAGAATCTCCAACAATAATATCCAAGTCCCCATCCCCATCAAGGTCAACCATGCATGGTACGGATAAGGTTTCTCCCCTCACATATCCTCCCCATGTTTTTAAAGGTTTCTGTTCCTCCCACTTTCCATCTTTAAAATCAATCCATAATACAACACCTGGATTACCTGTAACCAAAAATTCAGGTTCCTTATCCTTATCTAAATCACAAATACACAGGGAAGTTTGGAAGTAACCTCTTTTAAGAGGGCTACACTCCATTTTTATCGGTTTTCCTGCAACATTGCCATCTATAAGCTTTAAACAATACATGCGGTCAATATCTTTACGGATTACCAATTCAGCCACCCCGTCTTTATCAACATCCAGGAAAGCAGCATCAACATATGAGTCAAATGCTTCAAAAGAATATATAAGTTCAGGAGCTCCATAACACAGAGTTTCATCGGTCCCATTATTTCTTAAGATATATATGTTTTTGGTAACAGGTTTACCTTTCCAGGTACCATCTTTATTATATCCCCTTCCAAAGCCAACATCTGGATGTTCATCCCCATGTTCCCACCCGGATATTCCACCAGGCCAGTAAATGTTATTAGGTTTCGATGTGGTAATGATAAGGTCGGTATTATTTCCTGTAAAAAGGCCTGCTGTGTTAATAGAACCTATACTTTCTGTTTTAATTGCTTCATCCAATGATAAACCTTTTACCTTTATTGGTTCAGCTTCCGTCACGAATTGCGGTTTTTCTGTTGTTCCAGTATTTTTGTATAGTTTTAGCCATCCAGGGTATTTTTCAATATTGACATATCCATTAATTTTCCTTGGATGTTTTCCATATGTTAAAATATTAAACCTGTTTTTACTGATTGTTTGAAGAGGAATAGCATTCCAACCTGTCAACCCTTCCAGTTTTATTGGTAAATTATACACTGGAATATTATCATTGCGGATTATATCCTCTTTATATAAATATACACCACATCCTAAATAATTAGGATGTAAGGTATATAGAATATCCCTTCCTCCATTCCCGTGCCAATCCAGCATGAAAGCAGAAGCGGATAATCCGTGTCCCATTTCACACATCTCAGATTCGTTGACCATTATTGGTTTCCCTGTTTGCATTTAATCCTCCTTTTTTACCCTGCACTAAGTACTTACTCAATCACCATGTGCCAAAATGATATTCTCTCACGTCTCCAGGTATATGTAATAAAAACCTCGTTGCCTTTAGCAATAATTGCAGGATATGAGAACTCTCCAGGTTCATTTTCAAGTGTAAATATATTTTCCCATATCTGCCCATTATCACAAGACACATATATAACTAAAGGAGTTCTTGGTCCCCAGTCTTTACCTACAGGATTGCATACAAGCACTAATGTTCCATTGTCCAGCTTTACAATATCAATTCCGCTATTATTGTTGGGAAGACCTGCAGAATATACAGGTGACCAGGTTTTCCCCGAATCCCTGGAATCACTTCTTAATATCAATCCTTCACAACTTCTTAAAAGCATATGTACATTTCCTGGATCGGATTCCCATAATGTAGGTTGAATTACTCCCCTTCCTTTCACGACAAAATATTGCCCTGGTAATTCAGGCATGTTTTTTAAGTTTATTGTGGATTCATTATTATCAAAATACGGAGAATTATCCGAAGGATCACGTACTAAAGGAATAACCTTGCTTTTTGTCCAAGAAATACCTTCATCTGTTGAAATATCCACAAAGGCATTCCACGGACCTATTTCGCAGGAGCAAGGAGCAAGCCATGTACCATCTGCCAGAATTATTGGTTTGTTTTTAATGGGTCCCCGTCCTCCCCTGGCACCTTCCACGATTTCTTTAGGTTCGGACCACTTTTTACCGCAATCTTTGGACATTGTTAATTTTGATTTCCAATCACGAATTTTGTGCCCGTCCTGATAAAAAAGAAGTATTGTACCATCGTTTCTTTTAAACAGTACAGGATTCCAATGTGGTATCCCTTCTATATCAGCAGCTTTAACAGGATAGGTCCAGCTGGTTTGTGTACGTCTTGAAAACCATATAGCTACATCATCAGCTCCTTCATGTGTCCCCCCGAACCATGCTGAAATCATTTCTCCTCCGGGAAGATATAGAATAGTAGACGCATGGCAGCTTTTATACGGTCTGTCATCTTCAAATATAAATTCTTTTTTAATCACTTTACATTCCATTTTCATTACCCCCAGTTAATATCAATTTAAATATGCATAATTTTGAATGTTGACTAGGCATTTAAAACATTTTCAGGTTCTTTGCCATTAAAATAGTCAATTATAGCTTTTGCTGTTATCATGCTGACTTTATCTATTGTTTCATAAGTTTCAGCTGCTGTATGGGGTGTTGCAATAACATTTTCCAATTTTAATAATGGATTATTTATATCTACAGGCTCCTTTTCATATACATCAAGCCCTGCAGCTGCAATTTTACCCGACTTTAAGGCAGCATAAAGAGCTTTCTCATCAACAAGTGCTCCACGAGCAGTATTAATGAAAACTGCCCCCTCTTTCATCATCTGGAATTCTTTTTCACCCATAATATGATAGGTTTCTTTTAGGCTGGGAATATGAAGGCTTACAATATCACACTCCTCTAAAATGTTTTCAAAAGATACCAGGGATACCCCCAAATCTGCTGCTTTTTTAGCATCAGGATATTTATCATGTGCACATATTTCTACATTAAAACTCCTTAATTTTTGTGCGACTGATTGGGCTATATGTCCAAATCCTACTAATCCTACTTTTTTGCCTGACAGTTCGCGGCCTACAAATCTTTCCCAGTACCCTTTTCTGGTAGAACTATCAAGATTTGGTATGTCTCTTAAAACACTTAGCATAAGCCCTATTGTAAGTTCTGCGACTGCATTTGTTGAACCCCGGGCATTAGTTACAGTTATTCCATACTCTTTCGCCTTTACAATATCAATATTATCAACACCTATACCGAATCTTGAAATTATCTTAAGTTTTGGTGCAAGCACGAATATATTTTCATCCCATGCATCTACTCCTGCAATTACACCATCTACATCGCATATTACATTTTTTATCTCGTCAAATGTCAGCGGTCTGCCAAACATATTTTCAATAACTTCATGTCCGTTATGTTCAAGAAGTTCCTTAGCCTTTTTGCATTGGGTCGAATAATTTGTAGCCGTTACCAGTATTTTACACATTTATACCTGACACCTCCAATTTTTTGTTTTCCTCTTACTCTTCCGAAAGTAATCTTTCAAGTGCTTTAAAATACAGCCAATGCCCATAATCGTTGGGATGGTTGATATTGTTTAACAATAGACTCTCATGGCTTTTTCCGGCAACTAATTCTTCCATTCAAATTAACTGTACCCATTCTTCTTTTATAAATAAGACACTTTCTTTTATCATATTATATTCTTGCATGATGATTTTCCTCCTAACGCTTCTGCAGTTTGAACGACAATTCTACTTTGGTTATTCCTTAATCGTTCCAGTATTTTAATGCCATATCCAGAAAGATGTATTGTTCCAGTAATCTTTTCACCATTCAACACGTCAATATATTCAATACTACTTACATCAATGCTCTTTTCTTCATTTGCAAAATTCATAAGAAATATAAAATCTCTCTGTTCGTCGGTTCTCAGCTGTGCTGTTACCCCGTCCGGCAGTTCAACATCAATAGTCTTCAGAATTTTGAGTTCTTTTATAAGTTCGCTGTAAAAATCCACCAGGAAATCTCCATTGCTTTTAAAAGCTATATAATAAGCGCGCCCTTTCCCAAAATTATTCACAGTAAAAGCCGGCCTGCCTGCGTAAAAATCATCCTTATACAAGGCAAGTACTTTAGCCGTTTCTGCATGAATGAGTTCGCAAATACCTCTTATCTCGTATTCATTATTTAGCTCAAGCTCATTATCATTACACAGGACAGCACGGTTTAACTCGTTATCATACAGGGTATCTATCTCCTCTGCCCATATCCCTGTAACCTTTCTTAATGGACCTGGAAAACCTCCCAGGAAACATAGATCATTTTCATTCACTATACCGCTCCAATAAGTTGTAATAAGAGTGCCTCCATTTTCAACAAATTTCTCTATACGCTCTGCAACCCCCGGCCTAACCATATATAACATTGGTGCGATGAGTAGTTTGTAACTTGAGAAATCTGAGGTCATCTCTATTACATCTACAGGCACACCTTTCTCCCAAAATGCTTTATAATGCATTTGGCAGGTAAGCTCATAGTCTTTTCTATGGTTTCCAATAGCCATAATGTCATCTAGTGCCCACCTGTTCTCCCAGTCATAAATAATAGCTACATCAGGTCTTACCGTTGTTCCTACTATTTTATTCAACTTTTCAAGTGTTTTACCTACACCCGCTACATCCTTGAAAACTCTTGTATTCTCATGCCCACTGTGTCCCACTACAGCACCATGGAATTTTTCGAACCCACCTCTGCTTTTTCTCCATTGAAAATATTGTACAGTATCAGAACCATGGGCAACTGCCTGAATAGATGACAAAAGATGCATACCAGGCCTCTTAAGCTTTGAAATTCCATGGGTTAGGCTAGGAGTGCTCTCCATTAACATAAAAGGTTTTCCACCCTTTATACATCTGTTAATATCATGTATAAAAGCAGTTTTGCTTCCTACTTCCCAATCAGGCTGCCCGCTGTGCCACAAAGGATAGTTGTCCCATGCTACTACATCAACATATGGGGCAAATTCCCAATAGTTTAGATCAGAGTAGCTGCCCATAAAATTAGTCGTTACGGGTATATTAGGTGTTATTTCCTTTAAAGGTGCTATCTCATTTCTATAGAAATCAATGGTCTGATGAGTAGTAAAACGCTTCCAGTCAAGGTTATGTCCATGCACCGTTTTTGAACCATGGGGAGCCGGTGCTTCTATCTGGTTCCAGTTATTATAAGTGTGACCCCAAAATCCGGACCACCAGGCATGGTTTAGTTTATTAATATCATTGTCATATTTCTCTTTCAGCCATTGGCGGAAAGCAGCTTCACAAAGACCGCAATTACAGTATCCATGGTATTCATTTGATACATGCCATACTAAAAGTGCAGGATGATCCTTATATCTCTCGGCCAGCTTTTGATTTATCAGCCGAACCTTTTCACGATATACGGGAGAGGTATAACATTGATTCTGGCGTTCCCCAAAGAGTGCTCTTACTCTATTTGGCCTTATCTGAAGCACCTCAGGATATTTTTCTGCCATCCATGCAGGCCTTGAAGCACTGGGAGTAGAAAGAATAGCATATAAACCGTTATCTGCTAATTTACCCATTATTTCGTCTAACCATTCGAACTGGAACTGACCTTCTTCCGGTTCCAGACATGCCCATGAAAAAATGCCTACAGCCATTACATTACAGTGAGCCAGCTTCATAAGACGCATGTCTTCATCCCATATCTCTGGTGTGTCTTTCCATTGATCAGGATTGTAATCGGCTCCATGTATAAAATGTGGAAATTTTTCGTTTATAGGAGTATATTTTTTAACCATCATCTACACCCAAGTATTATCCTTTCTGCATTTTTGCAATATATTTTTTCCAGGACCTCCTTCTCAAGATATATACCGTATATTCTCCATCTTCCCTGTTTTGGTATAGAGCTTCCAGAATATTTAAAGTATTCATCATCCGTTTCAAGAAAACGATAGTAATGAGGATACCCTGAATTGAATGGTCCTCCATCTGTACCAAACAGTATTCTATCTTGATATTTATTAAAGAATTTGCGTGCTGTATAGGGTTGTCTGCCATATTCAGCTATTCTTGCAGCTATATCTACATTCATATTTGGATATTTATCAAGGCATTCACCTACATATGCAAGATTCTCTGTATACGAACCTCCATGAGCAATGATAAATGTTGTATCAGGATTGCTTTTCAGAAGGTTCTCCTGCATTTCCATAAGCTGTTCAAAGGTAAACATTCCCGGTTTGTAAAATGACCATTCAGGCCTATGCTGAAGCTCATCATAACGCTCATTGAAACGATCAATGGGTTTAAAAAAGGCTACCGGATCTGCAATATGAATAAGAACAGGAAGTCCAAGCTCCGCTGCAGTTTCCCATATTACTTTAAGCCGCTGATCATCAATGGAAATATATTTACCCTTACTATCCTTTAATACAAGACTTACATCCTTTAAGAATTTCAATCCTTTAATGCCCTTTTCTTTTAATTCTCGCAAAGTATTCCTGACATATGCCTCAAAATCCTTATCATCAAGTCTGGCTGCATCAACAGTTCCAAAGGTAATAAAGAAATCTTCACAGGGTTCGGTTTTTTTTAGCATTTTATCTAGTTCTTCTCCCCACATACCGTCCAGGTTTACTACCTTTTTTACACCGTAATTCTTTAATTCCTCAACCGATTTCATAGTGTCGTATTCATTGCTATAATCACCATCAAATCCTATTAGCCCAAAATGAGTATGTACATCAATTACATCAAACCTTGGTTTGGAAATATGGTGCTCTTCTAATACCAGTTCACTTTGCGGCATGTATTCGGAAAGTAATAATTGCTTAATATCAGACATTTATTTTCCTCTTCCTTTCCTGGCTCAATTATTTTGAAGTGAAAAATTAGAGATTAAGTTCAGTGTTCTTTCACTTTACAAAGTTACTCATTGGGATTTATAAGTTCTATAGATACAGGCTCCATATTAATTGGAGGAGCTCCTTCTATTGATACCCTCTCAGGTGTATAAGAGAAGTTAAGCAATGCAAAGTCACCACTTTCAAGGACACTGGCATAAACATGCTCACTTTTTTCCATTGTAAGCATTTTTCTAGTGTTAGCTCCTAAGATATCCAGTTGGAGCAAGGCCTGTTTAATGGCAGTGGTAGAGCGTGATACTGGTTCACGATCTACACCTAAAACTATAACCCGGCCTTTGCCCGTATCCCCTGCCATCCATCTATTAAAGATTGTATAATCACCTTCAACAGAGCAAACTCCTTTGTGGTGTACAGAGCAATATATAGCAGTTCCGCCTGAACGAATCCACTGGTCAATTTCTACAAGTGGCTTGTTTTCTATCAATTCTCCATCCTGGAAACGAGAGAGAAAAACAAGGACCTTGTAACCTTCAAGGGCACCATCCAATATCATCTGCTCGCTGCAATAGTCAAAATCCAGTTGGCTCCTTAAAGTTATGACCTGTGAAAACCAGGCTGATCCATCAAGGTGCCGGAGAGTAGCATCTTCCAGCTTTGTCATAGTGTCAGGGTAAAGTACGGCTACCTCGATAACCGGATGTGCCCTGCGTTCAAGTAAAGATGCATATTTGAGCCATTTATTGATACCCTGGTCATTAAATACAAAGTTTGGATGATAAGTGAAGAAATGAGCTCCATTATTAACAATAATATTATAAAGTCTTCCAATAAAACCCCGGGCAGAACAGAAAGCAGCTGGTTCAGTACCGAAATCCACTCCATAAAAGCGTGCAGCACTAGAAAGCATTCGGGTAATGCAGAAGTTTAGAACATAGCTTTCATCTTCGTTTGTAGCTCTTATGCCTCCATTTACCTTGATCATTGAGCGGGTTTGATCAGTAAAATCAGTTCCTGATTCTATAAATCCCCAACCACCGGCCGATTGATATATATCACATGTTTTAAGGTACTCTCTTGTCCAGATTGCCCACTTCTCACACCAGTCAGTCATTTCAAATACATACCAATCAGTAAAATCTTTCCGTTTACGGGGAACAAATGCAGAAGATGGAAGAAATGTTTCCAATTCGTCAAAACTATTATATTCTTCCTTCCATAAAGCATTTAGTTTTGTTATGTCATTATTGTATCTCTTTTTCAAAAATTCGCGGAATTTAGTTGAGGCATCCTTATCTCCTGCCCACCAGCCGATATGCATATGCTGCCATGTGCCTTTATAACCCCAGTTTCCCGTTGCAGGATATTGACTTTCACCATAATTGCCGCTAGGTCCAAGGCGTACCCCTAATACATTTTCATTACCATTATAATGCCTGCCAAATTTATAAAGGTAGTTAGATACAGGGTCAATCTGATGATCATTAAATATTGTGGGAATATCATTGGATTCCCCATGTTCAAGGCAAGCGAAACCAGTAAATCCCTCACTATCATGATACCATTCAGGTAATGCATAACCAGAGCCCCCAATGAGCAAAGGAAACCATCCAAGTCCATATTGTGCTGCAAATTCTATGATTGCATCATAATATCTATAATCAAAGGTACCTTTTTCATACTCAATAAAATTCCATTTCACATAACTTTCAACGCCATTGAAACCTAATACTCGAATAAGTGGACAGATTTCACGCATGTTTTCAAGTGAATGCTTCAGTGAAGCAGCAATATCATCGTTGACATGGGAATCAATACCAGCTGTACTAACAAGCTGCAATGGACGATTTAGATTTATCAAAGGCTTGCATTCTTCAGGACTGGGACGTTCAGCACGTGCAGTTTCTATTGCTTCTTCACATACTCCTTTTACCAACTTTGCTGACAAGATGTTCCGGATTCCAAAAACCATAACATCTGCACCATGACAACCCCTTCCAAAAGCAGGATTGGATAATATAAATACAACATGCCGGATTCTGCCGGTACCAACAAGTGTATAACCAGCACATGCCGAAGCAGTTGTGAATGCCGGATTATCACCAATACGCTTACCGGAAATTTCACCAATTCTGTGGTAGCAAGCAGAAGCATAGCTTATTTCATCATCTATATATTTAATAACCAGTGAAAAAGTACTTTCATTATTACAAAAATCTTCAGGCAAAATATAACCGATGCCTTTACGGTTAAAATATTCGTAACCTTCCTGGAGATAGTCTTTTCTTCTGAAACCTGTTTTATGTTCATTAAAAACGTTATTAAGTTCTATTCCACCATATATCACGAATTAAGCCCCCTTTATAATTCAAGCTTATATAATTCTCTAGGGTTATCATGCAACCATTTCTTCATAATTTCTACAGCCTGATTCATAGATAATTGTCCAGAATCAATTTTCCCTGACAATGCTCTTGCAATGTCTTCTCTTGCCATAATCAAATGCCCATACACCTTTTCTAAAGGCCCATCATAATCTGCACCAAAAGCCAGGATTTTATTTGCCGGGACCAGTTCCAGAGCCTCGCTTAATGCATCAGTGGCGAACTTCTGTGATATTATATGTGTCCAGCAAAGATTAAGCCATACATTTGGAAAGCCTTTTCCAAGCATCAATGTCTCTCTTACCCACGGATACCCCAGATGGAATATATCAAATCTTGTTTTTGGATGTCTAATTAAAAGAGGTATTATGTGCAGTGGATTCAACCTTCTAAAATCACTCCAATATCCTGTATGTACAGCAATCACCAAATCATATTCTTTCGCCAGCGATGCTATACGGTCCATGACATAGTCATAGATTGGATTGACCGGAGGGAGCTCTTCAACACTACCATCCCTTAGCTTTTCAAAAGCTCTCACTGCCTCATGTCTTGTAGGTTCTCCTGTTTCTCTCACCGGCATTTTCAAACCTACAGCACCTTTTGATTTGGTCTTGGCTATGAATTCTTCAGCAGCATCAAGATAGTCATCCAGCGTGTTCACTTTAGCCCCGGGATTGAAGGAAGGCCTGGATAATCCCTTCCAGCTGCTTGTGTCATTAAAAAAAGTCATGTGAGTTACAGGTACAAAAAAGTCTTTATCCACTTCAATATAAGGATAGTCATTCTGCAGAAGAGAAATTCCTATATTGCATGTGTCCTTCAATATCCTTTTGTACAACCCAGGAGTATTTGCTTTCTTTATGTTCTCAGAAATTTGTTTATAGGTTGAGGCATTTATGTCATCAGCGCCATAAAACTTTTTAGCCGTTAACAATGCCGAACGGGCATAGCTTGCCCATCGTATATTATTCCAGTGAGGTTCAAATATGGACCAGCGAGTTTCAAGAGGTATATTTTTATTATGCAGCATATTGTATTCTGACACACTCATGCCTTCATTAATTAAATCATGCCGTGTGTAATGAGAGAAAAGAGTAAAGAAATCCACATTTGCTTTTAATCGGTGCTCTTCCGATATCAAGTGTTCATGGCAGTCAATAGTAACTATCTGTTCCATTTCTTCAATAAGTTGCTTTTCGACTTTGTTTAAAAAAACATATTCTTTTTCCATAGAATCCCCCCTAAAAAGTAAGAGGACACGTCATCCCGAGTAAGAACCACATCCAAATTCATCCTCTTTATTTGACATGCTTAATTATATTAATTATATCATTTAAAATTCAAAAAAGCAACTTGTTTTCATAAATAAAAATAACAACTTGAGTTGAAATTAATATAGCAAAATTTATCTCTTAGAAATGTTGTTATATTTTTTCCATTTGACATATCAAATATCTTGCTATATAATATTTTTAGATTAACAATAATAATAATTTACTAATTATGAAGGTGATCTTATATGAATGCAGAAAATGGCAACAAACTAAAGTACATGGAAATATATAATCATTTTAAGGGATTAATAGTATCCAAAGTTCTGGTTGTCGGAGATAAAATTCCTACAGAGAGCGAAATTGGTGAAGCTTTTAATGTTAGCAGAATAACCGTAACAAAAGCTTTAAATATGCTGTCTAATGACAGTTTTATATATAGAATTCCCGGAAGTGGAACATATGTAAAAGAAGCAGAACCATCAAAGGACGATAACAGTCTTAATTTAATATCTTTAATTGCTTCTTTCAAACCACAGGGACGTGAGATTGAGTTAATACAAGGTATAGAGAATTACCTTAAGCAAAATGGTTTTTTATTGTCAGTAAGCAATTCAAATGATGATCTTGATTTAGAAAAAGAATTAATATATAGTGTTAAAGACAAGGTGAGAGGAATAATACTATATCCTTGTTTAAGTACTAAAAATACTGATGTTTTTTATGAGTTGTTTAAAGAGAATTACCCTGTTATATATGTTGATAAATATCCATTTAATGTTCCCTGTAATTATGTAGTATCAGACAACTTTAATGGCGGATACAGTATTGGCAAGTATTTTATTGAAAAAAATCATAAACGAATGGCATTAATATTTCATGACCTGGCAGCTCAAACTTCTGAATTGGACAGGTTTAACGGTTTTATGAAGGCAGTTGGTGAAAAAGGAATTAACAGAGATGATATAAAAATTATATCTTTAGGTAAAAACATATCTTCCGAAAGTAAAATTGAATTGTATCGCCAATTACTGAAAGATAAAAATACTGGAGATGATTTGACCGCAATTTTTGCATGTAATGATGTTTTAGCATATGATCTCATGAAACATATTGCTCAAGAGAATTATAATCTGCCTGATAATTTTATTTTAGCCGGATTCGATGACCTGAATACAGTTTCTCCTAATTTGCCATTTATCACAGTACATCAGGAGCTTTATGATATTGGAGAAGCTGCAGCCAAATTGATATTAAAAATTGTAGATAACAATATGTATGTAAACGAACACCAGATTATTCCTGTCAGGCTGGTAGAAAAGCTTTGAATTGGTCAAATAAGAGAGTGCAGCAATGCACTCTCTTATTTAAATTACTCTTTAATTAAATAATTCCTCCGTATTTAAAATCCTTTGATTCGTATTCGTCCTTTCTTCTTTTGATAAATGACTATGAGCATCAATTAATAACTCAGAAGCAATATATTTTATTTATGTATTCCCTCCAATTAATAATGTATTTCAGCAGTTTTATCATCAATAAAACCATAATATCTTGCTCTCCAATATGCATCAACATAAGAGGCTCCGCCAATCTGCTGCTTATCATTTTTATAGAATTGCAGGCATAAATTGGCACTTTCCCAACTTGCGCCATTATCCTTTGAGACAAATAATCCTGCTGGAGTTCCCGATCATAATAATGGCCCATTCCAGCTGCGGAATCACTGTAATTATGATGGCTTGGATCGCCCCTCCAGCGGAAATTACTATATTCCCCCTTTCCCTGATGCCAGGCATTTCTTGATCTGCTCCCCTTTACTCTTTCGCCGTAAGTTTCCCCATGACCCAATAAATATCCTCGTGCTTGAAGTCCGGGAACACCCGTCACCAATTGGCATCTATATACCGCTTCAAATAATTCATCAGCTCTTAATCTTACTCTTTCAATTTCTCTTTCAGGAGCACCTGATTTTTTAAGATAGCTATATTTGAAACATACTCCCGACAAGTGCTTTGAAGTCCAACAAACAGAATGGACAACATCACAAAATCTTGTAGCTGTTGAATAGTCTACGGGACCTCCATTGTGAGGAACAATGACTCTAGATGCATATAAGCCCATTATATTATGCCATTCAATAATATTTGCTTCAATAATTTGAGCCTTTTCTGCCAATGAAAGCTTCTAGGATTCATTATTATGGAAATGTTTATTCTTAATCATATTCTTATTCCACTTACTCCCTTTCAAATATTTTTTTCGAATATTTTTATAGCGAAAACTTGATTCTACTTCAAAAAAATCATGTTCCAACAAAATTTTGATAGCATGGGAAAGATGCTTTGTTTCCACAGTAGACTTTTGCAGTGGAATAGAGTTGTTGCAGCAGAATCAAACTTGAATTTATTCCTTGTAAATTATTTTGCGTTATATTTATATTCAAAATTAAGAGCAATTAAATCTCTTGAGTTGGCACCCACAAAAGCTGTAAACTTACCCTGCTCCGACATTTTTATTTTATTTGTATTATAATATTCCAGCATGCTTTCATTAATGTCAAATGACACATCCTGTGACTCACCAGGTTCAATACATACTTTCTTGTAGTCCTTCAATTCTAGAACAGGACGTGAAATGACTGCACTAATATCTCTTAGATAGAGCTGAACTGTTTCTTCTCCGGCTCTCTCTCCGGTGTTAGTAACAGTTACAGTCAACACTATTTTGCTGCCTCGAACAAGTATATTAGAATTTAGATTTGCATTGGAATACTCAAAAGTTGTATATGTAAGTCCATAACCGAAAGGATAAAGCGGAGCATTAGGTATGTCAAGATATCTGGAGGTATTGCGTGCTGTGTTGCTATCATCACCTTTTGGGCGGCCTGTATTCAAGCAATTGTAATATATGGGTACCTGTCCTACAGTATATGGAAAACTCATAGTGAGACGTCCTGACGGGCTTTCATCTCCAAAGAGAATATCTGCAATTGCACTACCACCTTCTGTTCCAGGGAACCAGACTTCAAGTATTGCAGATGCTTTTTCTGCCAGATTGCGGATTTCTAGGGGACGTCCATTAAAAAGTACAATAACAGTAGGTTTTCCAAGACTGAATATTGCATCAGCCAGTTCATTCTGTCGTCCGGGTAAAGTTATATACGCACGACTTCCGGCTTCACCAGTCATCTTATAGTGTTCTCCCAAAGCAAGAACTATTACATCAGCGTTTTTTGCAGCAGCTACAGCGTCTGCGATATCTTTATCATCCCCTTCACTTATCCCGCAGCCTTTTGCGAAAGCGACTCTATTACTGGTTAGTTTGGAAAGTATGCCGCTGGAAAGAGGCACCGCTTCTTCATTTTTACCCAGGCAACGCCAGCAGCCCAGTATATTAACAGGTTCAGTATATGGGCCAATAACTGCTAATTTGTTCACTGTTCTGGAAAGCGGCAAAACACCATTATTTTTCAGCAATACCATAGATTTTGCAGCAATACGCCGGGCAGCATTTCTATGCTCACTGCATAATAATACTTCCTTTTCTTTTTCCGGGTCTGCTCCTCTATATGGATTCTCAAAAAGACCCAGGTTGTCTTTTAGCTCAAGTATACGCAGAACAGCTTGGTCAATTAAAGCCTCATCCAGTTCTCCCGCTTCTATAAGAGACTCTGCATACCTGGCAAAATTCGTTGTGGCCATTTCTATATCAATACCGGCTTCAATAGCCTTTTTTGCAGCTTCCATGCCATCTTCTGCAACACCATGGGGGATTAACTCGCTGACAGCACCCCAGTCTGTAATAACCGGACCTTTGAAGCCCCATTCGTTTCTGAGAATATCCTTTAAAAGCCATTTATTGCAGGTTACCGGCACTCCATTTAGTGTATTAAAAGCTGACATAACCATTTGACAGCCCTCTTCCAATGCTCCGTAGTATGCCGGAAGATAATTTTGCCTTAAAGCAGGTTCTCCCATTTCAACTGTATTATACTCCCTTCCGGCTTCTGCAGCACCATATGCAGCAAAATGTTTTACACATGCCGCAATTCGGTCTGTATGATTCCTTAAGTCGCCTCCCTGGTATCCCCTTACGAAAGCTTTTGCAAACAACGAAGCAAGATATGGGTCTTCACCTATTGATTCTGCAACTCTTCCCCATCGGGCATCCCTTACAAGGTCAACCATGGGAGAAAAGGTTACTGAAATACCTGAAACAGAAGCTTCTCTTGCCGATATAGCTGCTGATTCTTCTATAATTTCAGGTTCCCAGGAGCAACTCATGGCTAAAGGAATTGGGAAGATTGTCCTAAAGCCGTGAATAACATCAGCCATAAATAAAAGAGGAATTCCATAAGGATTGTTTTTGAGAAAACTACGTTGTATATCAATTATAGTTTGTGCACCTGTTGTACCAAGAATAGAGCCGGCATTATTAATGATTTCAGGGCTCATCCCCATTTCTTTCATTGGTCCTGTTATTTCTGTATCTTTACCTGATGTAAAAAATATACCCGAAAGTTGTGTCATTTGAGCAAGCTTTTCTTCAATGCTCATTTTTTTCACTAACTCCAATAAGTTCACAAAACCCTCCCCTTTGCTCTTCTTTTCGTCTATCCTCATTCCTTGACATTTGCTCTTCTTTTCTTTTATCCTTCTCCCTTTCCATATATAAGAATCTATTCGAAAACTTTTAAAGCTTTCGAATGCTATATTTTTTTACAATGTTCACATATTCCCATATATAAGTTATAATTAGTTAAATTTGCACTTTTACTTATCTGTATAAGTTCTTCCAATTAGTTTTCGAATTCATACATAAAGTCAAATTACGAATAGACTTTCTTCCAATACTTTATGTTATGTATTCTAGATTAATTTTGATGTTATCAATTTATTTTAAACATATAATTTTTTAGATTACAACCAATAATCGAAATTCATTACATTTTTGAAATAATCTCCTGATGTCTTTCTCTAATTTCTTCAGGACTGGCAGTGCCGGTAGTTCCGATCTTTTTTATGGTCACTTCAGCTGCCATGTTGGCGAACGATGCTGCCTCCCAGGGTTTCGCACCTGTTGCAAGTGCACAGGAAAATGCTGAAAGGAAGGTATCACCAGCGCCACAAAAGTCAATCGGAGGATCTATTGGGTAGCAAGGTACATGAACAATTGTGGTATCATCGGCATATAAACATCCTTTTGCTCCCAAAGTCATACATACTTTTGATTGCTGCCCTTCTGCAAGAAGCCTTGCTATGTTTGGATACTTATCAAAGGAAATATCTTTAGGTGGAATTTCACTATAGACCGCTTTATATCCTTCTACCTCATTGGGTTTCAAAAAGACTCCTTTATACTGTCCGATCCTGTCGCGACTATCTACTACGATCTTCTTTCCCTGAAGTCCATAAAAAATAATTTTCTCCCTGACTTTTGGCGTTACACATCCAAATACCATCTGATCTGACACGCAAAGAACATCTACTGTGTCTATTACACTTTCCAATTGACGAATCAATTCTTTTTCTGCATCTTCTACTAAAAATTCATAGTTTGCAAAATCAATTCTCGGATCCTCATACTCTACAGGTGATATGCCTTTTCTTATTGGTTTGCAGTAAGCATTTGTAATAACTTTTTCACTAACTACTACTCCATCCGTATTAATACCTTCGTTTTTCAAGGCACTAAGAAGTATTTCTCCTCGCCAATCCTTGCCTGCTACACCAAGCACCTTTAAACTCAAAGGTTTTAGAGCAGCAATGTTCGTAGCAGCATTTCCACCTGCCCCCGGTGTTATACGTTCACTTATCACTGGTAAAGGAAAGTGGGGAGTTTCCCTTGACAGTTCACTTTTAGTCATATCAGCTATCCAGTATACATCCAAGCAAAGATCTCCTATTAAAGCTACTTTTATATTTTTAATTTTATCAGTAATTTCCTCAAGTTTTTCCATACTTAGGGCTTTGAATACTTTCATTCCCATGTTTTATATAATTCCTTTCCTAATAATTATTCTTCACAAATACCTTTATCCGTTTCCGGTAATTTTTCAATAAGTCTCTTATATAAATTTGGTATGGTTTGTTTGTGATCTCCACAGAAATGCCAACCCTTCCCTCCTACGCTAGTTGGCCTGTTTACTATATTCTTACGAGGGCGATAATAATAGTGGGGATCATCATACCCTATTTTGGAGCTATAGTCTCCAAGATCAATTAAGTCAAAATTTGCTGTAGTGATATTAAAAGTTGGATATCCCAAATTCCTTGCTATGGATAAAGCTTTTAAAAATACTTCAGGTCCGATAACCCCGGAGCCAAAATTTAAGAAAACACCTTTATCTAGTCGGGATACTGAATGACACATTATATGAAAATCAACACCGCTGGTTGCTCCAATAGCAGAGAAATCGACAATTGGGTGTTGGTGAATTATATCTGTACCTAATGCAATATGATAGGTTGCAGGAACATTGTTCTTATACGCTTGATAAAGTACACAGTCTTCTTTATATGGAAATTTCTCGTGATTTTTGTCGATGTAAATTGCCAGGCTTTCTCCATATCCGAGTCCTTTTCCGGCGCCCTCCTGAAGGGCTTCATTCATCCATCTTCCGGTTTCCTCCCACATGCCAAAAGACCCATCCTCAATTGCTGCAGGTACATCTTCCGAAGTACCTCCGTTAAAAGCAAGTTCAAAGTCATGAATACTTCCGGCTCCGTTTCCTGATACATGGGTAATTAACCCTCTTTTTATTAGCTCTATCAAATATCTGGACATTCCATTTTTTATTACATGGGCCCCCATGGACCATATTACAGGTCTTCGCAACCTTCTGGCCTGAACAATTTTATCAACTAATTCTTCGAAATTGCGATTAAACCATTCCGGCACTTCATCAATTCCGGGTCGAGCCATATTATCAATAGTAACAAGATTAACCCTTTCTTTAACCGGGTATGTCCTTATATTCGAGAAATCTATCTGCCCGGGATTTATTATATTTTTGTCCATCGTACACATTCCCCCTTCTACAAATCCATCCAATCCAGTATTGCACCAAGTTGCATGAAATCACCAACAATAGCATGAGCTCCCGCCCTTATGAGCCTTTCCCTTTTTGAATTGTTTATTCCGCATCTATCTGCCTCATTGCTTGCTATACCAAGAGTTACAGCTCCGACTTCATTTCCAAGAGCAATCTCTACCTTTCCGTCACCAATAACAGCAAGTTCTGTACCATGCAATCTATTATCTTCCACAAGTTTTCGCAGAACAGCTTCCTTTGAACAATCAGCTCTACCTAATGGTGCACCTGAAACCTCTTTGAAGTACCTTCTTAAGCCGAGAATCTCAGCTTCATTCTTAACATCCGGATCATCAGTTCCACTTGCAACATATATTTCTATTCCCTTGTTGAATAAAGCTTCAAGAAGTTCTTTACTTCCTTTTATTAAAAAATCAGAAGCTGCTTTTTGACCACTTTTTACGCTTTCAATTCTTCTGTTCACTGGTTCCATAAGCCTCCGATTATATTCTGCCTTATACCACCAGGGATCCTCACTTGCACCGGGATTTCTGCCATATCTTTTCACTGCCTCTGCCAGCCATTTCATCTGATAGTATGTTTGAATACCTGTTGATTGATCTATGTACTCTCTTACTTTCTTTTTTAAAGCATCATCAATTTCCGTATTTCCTGCAATCATTTCAAGCATAAGAGGCTCCATAATCATCTCCCAACCATAGCGTAAGGTTGATATAGTACCGTCAAAATCAAATACAACTGCTTTCAGACCATTTTTTTTATGAAGTGGTTCAATTAAAATTTCCATTCTATTTCCCCTTTTTCTCCTTCTCAATATGAATTAGATACCATTCAAAATCAGATAAATTTACCCATTAGGTAAATTTGCATATTAGTCAATATATATAAAGGTAATTGGTTTACGTACATATAATAAATAGCAATACATTTGTTAAATGATTTAACTATGTAAACATTATATTCGTCATTACGTTATTTAGCAATACTTTTTTTAAAAAAATCATTTGGAAAACAGTCTAATCTATTAACTCTTATTTCTATTTCTTAAAAATCTTTTCAATTATCACAGACACTGCTGCTTTTACTTCTATATTGCAAGCTATTGATGAGATCATAACAGGCAATTTGCGAAGATGCCTGGTTATTGCTGTATTTTCTATGTTTTTATTTATAAGGTTTAGCAAAAGCTCCGGCTTATAGATAATATCTCCTGTTAAAATCACTGCTTCTAATTCCAGAACATTTATAGTATTTGTAATACCTGCGGCAAGATAACGTGCTTCATCTTCAATGGCTTTTTTACAAATTTCATCTCCAGCCAGGGCTTTGTCGACAACATCCTGCCATGAAGATAGAACAGTACCTGAGTCGGCAATTAACTTAAGAATTGAAGGAATTGATGCATAAACTTCCATGCAGCCTCTATTGCCGCAGCTACATTTTGGTCCATGAAAGTTTATAGTTGTATGACCTACCTCATGTCCGAATCCTCCCATACCTCTATATAGTTTATCTTGCATAATAATTCCTGCACCAACTCCTTCATTTACTACCATAAGCATAAAGTTTTCAAATTCGACTCCTCTTCCGTAATTTTTTTCTATGAGGGCAAGAGAAGCTGAATAATTCTCAAGGTATACAGGAAGCTTGAAGTGTTCTTGTAACTTTTGAGCAATGTTAACATTATGCCAATTATCAAAGTTCGGGGGATTGAGGATAGTACCGGTAAAAATATCAACCGGCCCCGGTGTAACAACACCTATTCCTATGAATCTCTCATATGTGAGCTTAGAATCAGCTATAAGCGTATCAATTTGACTAATAATTTTGGCTATGCACTCTTCTGCATCAGCATATGATTCCAGCAAAACATCCATTTTCAATACAGGCTCCGCCTTAATATTTGAAATACTGATACAGCAGTCTTCACGTGAAATGTATAAGCCAATGGCAAAATGACTCTTAATATTTAAATCCAGCAGTATTGGTTTTCTTCCTATACTTGTTTCTGCTACTCCGATTTCTTCCAATATGTTTTCATGTATCAATTCATCGACAATCAGAGTAATTGCAGCACGCGTAAGGCCAGTTAATCTAGCTAATTCAGCCCTTGATACCGGCATTTTTCTGATAATATTCAAAATAAGCTGCCTATTACCAAATTTCATATCTGTTGAATTTGTTGCATTCTTTTTCATTGAAATCCGTCTCACTTCCCACCAAAGAATTCTTCTTCTACTGCAGCACATACAGCGTGGTATACAGGAAGATGATACTCCTGAATTCTGAAAGTTTCTTCTGCCGGCACTCTAATTGTAACGCCACATAAATTTCTCAGCATACCTCCACTTTTACCTGTAATTCCGATTGTTTTAACACCAAAAGCCTTTGCAATTTTTACTGCATTTGCAACATTAGAAGCATTACCGGATGTACTTATGCTGATCAATACATCACCTTCGCGGGCATACCCGTATACCTGCTGTGCATATACCATATCAGCTGCTACATCATTGATAAAGGCTGATGAAATGGCAGTCTGACTTACCAATGAAATTGCAGGTAAAGCCCCTTGAAGGTTTTTAGCCAGATATTCTGCGTTTTCCGGAAAAGCAGCTTTTATTCTCTCTTTATCCTTAAATGGAATTTCACGTTTTAGAATAAACCCTTTCATCAATTCGCCCACAATGTGTTCAGAGTCAGCTGCACTTCCTCCATTTCCACAAACCATTGCCTTTCCGCCCTTTTCATAACATTGGACTATAGTACTGAAAGCGCTTATTATATCTTCTCTGCATACCATCAGCTCAGGAAAATTTAAAAATAACCTGTTAAAAATCTCATCTACAGCCTTTTTCATATGTATAACACCACCTTATTAATATATTCATATTACTATACTAATCATTATAGTAATATTATCTTATTTTTTATACAAATCTTTTCCATTAAAGTATCACAATGCCTCCTGTTTATATGCGAAAACTGACTTTACAAGTCACTTACTGCTGCTGCCAGAGCAGCATAGTCGCCAATTTTTTCACCAAGTCCTGAAGTTACTACTTTACATACTTTTTTAGTATAGCTGAGGCATTCTTTTTCTATGATTTTCTCAGCATGTGGCCACAATAAGTCTCTGCTTCTGGAAAAAATGCTACCTATAATGATTATTTCAGGATTTAAGATATCTATTAATATTGAAAGCCCTTTTCCCAGATAATATCCTGATATTGCATATATTTCTTTCGCCAGCTCATCTCCATTTTTGGCAGCCTCTGCTACAATCTTTGCATTTAGTTTATTCAATTCATCCATGCTGTTGCAGAAAGATACCTTTTCTCCTAACTGGAATTTTTCCAGAGCCTTTATTTTTGCTAACTGAGCAATACCTCCTCCGCTGCAAAAACCTTCAAAAGAGCCTGATTTGCCATATCCTACAGGTCCGTTACTATCAAGTCTTATATGTCCCACTTCCCCAGCCATGTCATTTGTACCGCTGTAGAGCTTTCCATCAAGTATAAGGCCTGCACCCATGCCTGTGCCGAAAGTAAGAAACACAATATTTCTATATCCTCTTCCAGCACCAAATTTCCATTCTGCCAGAGCGCATGCATTAGCGTCATTCTGAAGTTTAGTTTTCACTCCATACTTTATTTCAATCGTTTCTACAATATGTACTTCGTCCCATCCTACTAAGTTGGGAGGCGATAAAATTATTCCCCTTTTGCTGTCAAGCGGCCCTCCGCAGCTTATACCTATACCTGATAAATTCTTAGCTTTACAGTTATTCTTATTTAATATAATATCGATATTTTCAAATATTCTATCAAGTGTATAATTAAGACCTTCCTCTGTCTCTGTTGGAAAGGTGATTCTATCAAGTATCGTTACATATTGTGAAGTTGTCTGTTCTATAGCTTCATCCTTATAGTTCCCTAGAATAATGGCGCATTTTGTTCCACCAATATCAATTCCCAGGAGTTTTTTCATTCTTATCACCTACAAACTTGTATTTTGAATTAATTATATTATTTCTTGAGCAGCCTCCTAAACTACAAAAGAAATATTTTGCAATCATTTACTGCTCTATAGTTTTATATACCGTGATAAAAGACGGTGATGAATTAAATAACATTATTACTGCAAAAATTATATATACTGTTAGCAGTCCTTCCAGAGCACCAAAAACAAAACCACCCAATTTATTAAACTGCTTGATTAGGGGCAGTTGTGTTATTCCATCCAATAAAGCTTTGTAACCTTCTGTTTTATGTACCACAGAAACAAATCCATCTTTATTAATATCAGCATATATGATATCACCACCAACAACAGTCTGCCACTTTATGACTTTATCTTTGATAAGGTAAATGTTTCTTCCCCTTATATATGCTACAAGCAACCCTGCCATGCTGAATTTTAGCAAAGGCTTGTTCAGTAATACAGGCATATTCCACGGTTCCTTCCCATTCTTGTCTATAGCTGTTACACTATATATCATACACTTAATAATCCAATTATTGTATATTTCAAAAACGGTTTTATCCCTGGCTTCATACTTAATTTCAATGTTCCTGGCTTCCTCAGCGTCTTTATCAGAATCTTCGCCTATTGCTTTAGATATCAATATTTTTTACTGTTCTTCGCCTCTTTTTTTCATTCTGCAAAGTACCAATGCTCCTCCTGATTGTATATATTATAAGAAACATTTTACCATAGATTATGTAATATTAAAATATACCCACCATAAAAAAGTCGGCTTCTCCGATTTAAGGTAGAATTATACTTTCTTATGCATATAAAAAACTCCGGAATATTAGCAATCATTAGAATTACCAATATGCCAGAGCCTGTTAAGAGAGATAGTTATAGCTTGAATCTGATTTACATTAATTTTAATCTTTACTTTTCTCAGTTTCCCCATTGTGGATTATAACAACTCTTTCACAAACTGCGCTAATTTCTGACAGTATATGGGAAATTAGTATAATAGTATGTTCTTTTCCTTACATCAGTAATTTTCACCAGTTCCATACGGTTTAAAGCAGATTTGTACTTTCCTGGCAGACACATATCCGGGCAGGAAATCCTTTATGAAAAACCTGCCCGGATTAATTATTTTTCTTTAAAGTTTAATTTGTACCCTATTTCTTCAAGAAAATTCGCTTCACTCATGACCTAAAACAATGATGCGAATTTTCTTGTTCGCTAGGGAACCCTAGGTTCCCTTCGACGGATTCTGCCTCATTAATGTTTATTGCAGAATCCTGAGCACCAAAGCGTTTTGCGAAGCAAAATCGCCTGCTCGCTCTACAATGCCCATCTACTCCTTAAACCGGGAAGGGGAATCCCCTTTCCAAACCTCAGTATAGGAATTTTTTATAAATTCCTATACTTCAAGAATGCCTTTTCAACTTTGTTAAATGCCTTCAATATATCTTCAACCTCTTCATCTCCCCAGCTTTCAAAAACTGTGAGATTAAACTGCCGCCCTGTAGCATCTATTGCATTTGGGCATGGGAATTGACGGTTTCTATCACCCTTATATTCAGGAGCTGCCCATGGATATCCGCTAGATCCAAATACAGAACGGTTCTTGAACCAGTCCATATTGTGGGGCATAGCACTTCTGTATGATGGATTGAGTGAAATACCTTCTGCTATTAACGCATTACAGTATGTTTCCTTATCACATGTTATCATATCTGTATTAACTTCCAATCTCCACCACCAATATGAAGCTTCTGCACCAGGAAGCTGCTCAGGAATCTTAAGAGTTTTCAAATTTTTAAAACCTTCTGCAAGTTTTGCCACAATATTACGGCGACGTTCAACTATTCCAGGAAGTTTCTTAAGCTGCTGTCTTCCTATAACTGCTGCCAGATCATTAAGATTCATATTTAATGAAGCTACTGAGTTTGTAGAACCTGCCGGAAGTCCAAATGGTTTTCCACGGTCTGATGCTCTTCTAATTTTCCAGTAAAGCTCTTCATTTTTCGTGAAAACCATTCCACCTTGTCCTCCTGCACAATGGTGCTTTCCATACATAGTTGAAAAAGCTGCAACATCACCGAATGTACCCAATAGTTTACCATTTAGCTTTGCGTGATGAGACTGTGAACAATCTTCTACTACAGGGATATTATGTTTTTTACCTAATGCTACTATAGCATCAATATCACAAGGTTCACCACCGATATGCGCTACAAGAATGGCACTTGTTAATGGAGAGATAAGCTTCTCAATTTCCTCTGCACTTGTGTTGTATTTTCCCGGAGCTGAATCAGCAACTACAGGAATGCAATTCATAAGAGCTATGGGCATCATTCCGCCCGGATCGGTAATAGAACTTACAATTACTTCTGTGAAAGGCTCAAGATCCAATGCTCTTAAAGCCACATAAACTGCAGTTGTTCCTGAATTAACAGCATCTGCATATCCACCGCCCATATATTCGGCAAATTCCTTGCAATACATTTCTTCTTCAACACCATTATAGCCAAATGCTTCACCACTTGATATTGAATTATCAAAAAGCTCATCTACTGCAGCTTTTTCTTCAGGTCCAATTAAACCTCTGCCATAAAAAGGCTTTGTTCTTGTTTTCGGTCCTCCATATAAAGCCAGATTTGAAAGCTCATTCTGCTGTGTCATATTACTACCTCCTATTAATCAATATAACCAATATGAATTTGACATTTAATTTACCAATACATCTATTTCAATAATACATCTTCATTTCATTATTAGCTTCGCATATTTTACTCTAAAATAAACCTTTTCAGCAAAAATAAAAAAAACAATTGCCTTGTTGGGCAAATAACTGATACAATATACTCTAATATACTTCATTATATTCCACACGTCACAGTGTAAAATTGCAGCAAATAAATATGCATGAGCATTCACTGTGTCATATTATAGAACTATATATTATGGAACTATATATTATGAAACTATAAAACTATATATTATGAAATTATATATTCGTGTATTGCATACGGAACTATTTTTTGAGGAGTGACATTAAGAAATGCTAAAAGACATGACAAAAGGTTCAGAAACAAAGCATATACTGGTATTCGCCATACCAATGTTTATAGGTAATATATTCCAACAGCTTTATAATATGGTAGATGCTGTTGTTGTAGGAAGGTATGTTGGCAAAAATGCTCTGGCAGCGGTCGGTACCAGCTTTCCTGCCATGTTTCTTCTAATTGCTCTTGTAATGGGGCTTGCTATGGGAGCTTCTGTTATTATTTCACAACTTTTTGGTGCAGGTGATTTAAAAAAGGTTAAACGTGCAGTATCCACAACCTTCATATTCCTTATAATATGTGCCATAGTGCTTACCTTTGTTGGATTGTTCGTCTCCAGAGACCTTTTAAAGCTTCTTAAAACACCGGAGGAGATAATTGATGATGCAGCCATATATTTGAATATAATCTTCAGCGGATTAATATTTATGTTTATCTATAATACAATATCAGCAATATTAAGAGGTCTTGGGGACTCTAAGACGCCATTATACTTTCTTATTATTGCATCAATATTAAATATTGTACTTGATATTTTGTTTGTTACATCACTTAATATGGGTGTTGCAGGTGTTGCCTGGGCAACTGTCATATCTCAGGCTGTATCCTCTGTACTGTGTATAATCTATGTATATGCAAAAGTTGATCTCTTAAAAATTCATCCCAGAGATATGGTCTTTGATAAAGAACTGTTTGTTAAATCGGTTAAGCTTGGCATACCTGCCTCCATTCAGCAAACAGTAGTTTCATTGGGCATGATGGCCATCCAGGGACTGGTAAATTCTTTTGGAAGTGTAACTATGGCTGCATATACTGCTGCATCTAGAATTGACTCTATAGCAATGATGCCAATTATGAACCTTGGCATGGCCACATCAACTTTCACAGCACAAAATATTGGAGCCGGGGAAATGGAAAGAGTAAGACGTGGATATAAACGTTCCCTTGCCATGGTAAGCGTTTGCTGTATAGTAACTTCAATAGTTATCCTTATATTTGGACCAAATCTTATATCCATATTTATTGATGCTAAGGAAGTGGATGTAATTACTCAAGGAAATGATTATATTACAGTTGTATCCTTCTTTTATATATTAATGGGGCTAATGTTTGTAACCAATGGAGTGCTCCGTGGCAGCGGTGATATGATTGTATCAATGGCAAGTACACTTACCAGCCTTGGGATAAGGATAATAGCCGCTTATATTCTGTCATCCATATTGATGCCGGGATACAAGGGAATATGGTGGTCAATACCTATCGGCTGGGCCTTAGGAACTACAATAGCTTTTATCCGTTACAGGAGCGGAAAATGGGTTGAGAAGGCAGTTGCAGGAAAGCCTGCAGACAGTGAACAGCTTAAAGTAGCTGAAGACCTCTCTTAAGTAAGCAGAGAAACTGATAAGTGTAACAAGGAGTAGCAAGGGAGGACAGTTCTTGACTTGCTCCCAACTTGCCCCTCGTGTTATACTATAAACTTACTGGAAATAGGTCCTTTTTACTGGAAATATTTTTGGAAATATCTTTAAACCTATTGAATATTTTAAAACCGCATGATATAATTATCATGCTATTCTATGTAAGTATTATGGATTGATACTTTTTTGAATATAACTCTCTTTAATTTATTTGGAGTAGAAAATTCAAGAATAGGTAAGATCCAAGTAAATTAAGGAGGTATGTAGACATGGCTGATAAAAAATTGGTTTGCAAAGACTGCAGCGAAGAATTTCTTTTCACAGAAGGAGAACAAGCTTTTTACAAAGAAAGAGGTTTTGAAAATGAGCCTCAGAGATGCCCTGCTTGTAGAAAAGCAAGAAAGCAAAATAGAAATAGTAACAACAATAGAAGCAGAAGCTTCGGAAGCAGATGGTAAATTGAATTCTAGTTTCAAAATAGAATTATAATTGTTTGAGCAAAATGTTTGAGCAAATAATTTAATACCGACATATAAAGGAGAGCAAAAGCTCTCCTTTGTTGTTTTTATTTTCCCATTGTCTTTTCAAATATAATTGTATATAATCCCTATATAATCCTAGATATAGTAGATATACTAGATATAATTCTATATATAATTTCCCATATATTACAACAGAATGGAGAGGTGATTAGATTGTCAGAAAATAGCAAATTTAAAATCAAAGTTCTAAGTTCTCTAACAAAGGTTTTTGCCGATGAGGAACTAAGGGCTTTTGATTGGAATACAGGGTCCATGCTTCTAAACGAAGTATATTCCTTTCAGGTCGCTTACTGCTGGAGCGAATTTATGATTAAGCAGGTTCAGGTTGATGTAATTTCTGAACTCTCGCCATGGATTACTGTCAGAAAAGTTGGACTCGTTCCTTCAGAAATGCCATGTTATGCAGACCACGATGATAACGTTCTGCGGACTACTCCCGGGCTTTATCCTGACCCGCTTATGCCAATAGATGCTGATGGCATTACTTTTTTACCGGAACAATGGCGTTCTTTATGGATTACAGTAAACCCTGATGGGCAGGTTAATCCGGGTAGTTACCCTATTGCAATAGTCTTTAAAACTTCTGCAGGAGAAGAACTTGGAAAAGCTGAATTTACTCTGGAAATAATTAATGCGGCATTACCAAAACAATCATTGATTAATACCCAATGGTTTCATACCGACTGTCTTGCCACATGGTATAAGGTTGACATTTTTAGTGAAGAACACTGGAATATAATAAAGCAATATATTCAGACTGCAGTAAAACATGGTATTAACATGATCCTGACTCCTTTGTTTACACCACCTCTGGATACAGCTGTTGGAGGAGAAAGACCTACTGTTCAGCTGGTGGATGTTGAAAAATTAAGTGGGAAATGCAGTGATAAACTTAGTGATGCATGCAGTGTTACATATAAATTTGGCTTTAAAAGGCTCAAACGCTGGGTTGACATGTGTCTTGATAATGGAGTAGAGTATTTTGAATTTTCTCACCTATTTAGCCAATGGGGAGCCAAACATGCTCCAAAAATTATAGCAACTGAAAACGGAGGGCTAACACACCTATTCGGCTGGGATACTGATGCATCTGGAGAGGAATATAAGAATTTTTTGGATCAGTTTCTCCCTGCCTTAATAATATTCATCAAGGAAAATGGTCTTGAGAGAAGAAGCTATTTTCATATATCAGACGAACCTTCTTCAGCTCATTATGAGTCTTATAAAAATGCAAGCGATATTATAAAGAAACATGTTGAAGGATTTCCTGTTATTGATGCTTTATCAGATTATAAGTTTTACGAGACAGGCCTGGTTGAAAAGCCCATACCAGCTACAAACCACATAGAACCTTTCCTTGAAAACAACGTTCCCAGCCTATGGACTTATTATTGCTGCGGGCAATATAAGGAAGTTGCAAACCGCTTCTTTTATATGCCTTCTGCAAGAAACAGAATATTAGGATTGCAGTTGTATAAGTTCAACATCTACGGCTTTTTGCAATGGGGATATAACTTCTGGTATTCACAATATTCACGTTATCCTATTGATCCTTTCAAAGTCACTGATGCAGGTTATGCTTTTCCTTCAGGAGATGCTTTTATGGTTTATCCCGGGGAGAATGGACCAATATCTTCGTTAAAGTTTGAGGTGTTTTATGAGGCTCTTCAGGATTTACGAGCTTTACAATTATTAGAAGAATTAATAGGTCACAACGAGGTTATCAAACTTCTTGAAGAAGGATTGGACGAACCAATAACATTTTCCCGGTATCCCACAGATACTGAATGGCTCTTGCTGAAAAGGGAACAGATTAATAGAAAGATTGCAAATACAATGGATATAGGCTAAATGAATTGCAAAGGGAATCAGTAATATTGGGTGCACCCCGTAATATTACTGATTCTCTTTGTGCCAGCGTTTTGTACTGTAATATTGCTCATAGCCATTGTTCTGACGACTTCTGCCCCTGGCTTTTGTCCTGGTTTTTAATCCTGACCTATTACCACAATCTTTTCGCTGATCCTTTACTCCTTTACTCCTTTACTCCTTTAACCCTTCTATCCCTTATTTGCTCTGTAATTATCCAGCAGTTTATTGATTTTTTCTGAAGGGTTAAGGAGGGAGCTTATAGATTGATCATGGTTCAATGTATCAATTAAATATGCAATAAACTTTGACATATCTACATCAACATACCATGGTGCGCTTTTAAGCTCTTCCTTCCTATATGTTAGATTAGTGGCGAAAAGCTTGGTTATAATGCCCTGCTCATAACATTCCTGAAACTTTTCAAGCCCATCGGTAAATAAAGCAAAAGTTACTGCAACATATATTCTATTTGCTTTGCGGCGTTTTAATTCTGTAGCAATATCCAATACCGACTCACCTGTTGAAAGCAAGTCATCAACAATTAATATATCTTTACCCTCCACCGAATCTCCCAAAAATTCATGTGCTACAATAGGGTTTCTGCCATTAATGACTCTGCTATAATCCCTGCGCTTATAAAACAATCCCAGATCTAAGCCCAGCATTGAGGAATAATAAAGGCTTCTGCTCATTCCACCTTCATCAGGACTTATAATCATCATCTTTGACTTATCTATTACAAGATCCTTCTCATTTTTTAGTAAAGCTTTAATAATCTGGTATGTTGGATGTATATTGTCAAAACCAATTAAAGGTATGGCATTCTGAACTCTTGGATCATGGGCATCAAAAGTAAGAATATTGTCTACCCCCAACCTCTCCAACTCTTGCAACGCAATTGCACAATCAAGGGATTCACGTGATATTCTTCTGTGCTGTCTGCCTTCATAGAGCATGGGCATAATAACGGTAATACGCCTTGCCTTCCCGCCAATAGCTGAAATAATGCGTTTTATATCCTGATAGTGATCATCGGGACTCATAGGACAATCCATACCAAACATTTTATAGGTACAATTGTAATTTCCTATATCAGAAATAATGTAGAGATCATGACCTCTTACTGTATCATTTATAACCGCCTTTCCCTCTCCTGAACTAAACCGGTGGCAACTAGCCGAGACTATAAAAGAATTTCTTCTGTATCCTGGATATGCATTAAGATTTTCATTACTATCAACATATTCGCCGCGCCACTGGGTAAGGTAATAATCAACCATTCCGCAGAGTTCCTTGCTTCCATCCATTGCAATAATGCCCAGGGGGGCATAAGGCACTTTAGTTGTTTCTTCTTTAGATATATCTGCCATTTTTATGTGTCCTCCATTTATCGAAAGCATAGGGACAGTTCTCCTGCCTCTATGTAGTAGAAGCTTGAGGACAGTTCTCCTGCTTCAATCTAGTTATTGTATAATTTAATCTGTTAGTATGATATAATTAAATTCATTAATATCTTGCCATTTAACAATTAATTTTCATACAATTTATATTATACTTTAATTATACAAAAATCACAATATTTCTACATAATTCTGCATGACCTTTTTTATAGCGTGCAAATTTAGTTAAAAAAGTATATGGAGGTAAATAATAATGTTGAAGGAAATGCATGCTGATATAGCTATAATAGGTGGAAGCACCGGTAGACTATGCTAATTGTTTATAATACTGAGAAATTTTATCCTCCAGCATGCCCATTATAAGCCCTGACACGATCTCTGCAACTGTCCATCCGCTTTCAATAACGCAAGGTCCCCATCCCCTGTCCTTGGGCATACCGTAAATTTCATTGAGTTCAACATCGAAAGCCCGTGCCCAGGCACCGTTTATTGCTTTATTATCACTATGAATCTGAGCTGACATCATGAACCTTGCAACATCCTTCCATAATTTTTTAAAATAATCATCCCCCGTTATAAAGTAAGCTTGAATAAATCCTATAGGAAGCCAATTCATGGAGTACAGCAGGTCGGTGATTGGATCACCATTTCTAGCTAAAAGTGAACACTCTTCAGTGTTTGCCATAACACTTCTATGAGCTTTATAACCTGTATCCCATTCAAGAAAACCGCCGGATGGATGCTGGAATCTGCATAAATCACTTGTTACTTTGTATAGCCATTCCCTGTGTTGGTCTTCTCCTGTGACCCAATAAAGCCAAGCCAGAGGTAAAATAAGCCTGCAAAGCTCCTGGGTTTCACTATGTTCTCTTATGGTATCGGGGTAAACCCTCATTATTGTAGTTAAGCCTTTTACAGCCGTATCTTTATAACCTTCAACTCCGGTAAGTTTATAGGCTAGAAGAAGGGCGGCGTGATAATAACCATTATGGTGCACACAAGGGAAATTGCCAGGCTTGGAAGCCAGTTTATCCATCTCTTCCAATGTTAGCGTTGCATTGCTTGTTCTGCTTATTCTTGTGCCGTCAGTTCCTGTTGTTTTTACAAGAAAATCAAGGGCATCTTTACATTCCTGTAAATATGTATTATCACCAGTGTATAAACATTTCAAAAACTGAGGTATGAGAACCCTGGCCACATCGTCCTGATAACAAATACCCCATTGAATTTTAGACCATCTCATCATTCCTTTAAGATGTGTATGGCTTTTATCCTGAAGAAGTTCAAAGCAGACATATGCCAAATTGTTTGAGATTTCAAGGTTTTTTTGTTCTCCTGTAAGCATGTAGTTCATAAAATATGCAAGTGAAGCTTCTCCCGTACAATCATTTCTTACATCCTCAAGCACTCTCTGGCTTCCATCGGGGTATATTTCAGTAGCCATACCTTCCATTATGCCATCTTTGCCATTATTAAGAAGCATATTTGATTCTTCAAACCAAGACATAGACATCTCTATACATTTCTTTAAATTGGTTTTGAAATCTTTATCTTCGTGATTATTTTTACAAGTAACATATGCTTCAGGAATTTCATTTATATCCAGAACTTCACCAGTGATCCAATTATATATATAGGCTATGAGGCTTTTCCATTTACTTTTTGGAGCAAATCTTGCCTTAATAAAATTACATAATCTAAATGAGCAAATTAACAAATTTTCTCTTCTGTCAAGCCATAAACCCAGTTTTGCTTCTCCGGTATTATCTGCATTAATAAACTTATTACTTATATGCTTTTTCTGTATCTGCATTTGCATTTGATCTATATCAGCTTTTTTATGAACATCCATGTTTACATATTGTAAGATCGGAGTACTTCCTGAGGTCATTCCAGGATATGGGTTTATAAAGCTGTTGCATTGGTCATCAAGCAAATCTCCCGGTTCCAATCCTGCAATTTCAACAGTATTCGGAATGAATACAAGCCGATCAAAGCGTGTAGTTGCCGGTTCAGGATAGTAGTAATAACAGATGCTTCCCACATATTCCGCAAATAGCTTTTTCCCTTTCTCAATTTGTTCCTCAATTTTTACCCTATCCACTGGAGACAGTATCAAAGGTTTATCCGAAGTACCGCCAAGTATTGCAATAGAGTGAAATGAATTCAAGTCGTGCTTATGTACTTCGTTTGGCTTAAGTGTGCAAATGCTATATTCAGCAGCGCTCTTGATGCTATTATTTAATAATATGTCCAGTAGATCGCTTTTGCCATTTGCAATTACAGCTATTTTTTTCCGTTCCACGTTAATACATCCTTTCGATATTCTCTTCACTACCTTTCCAATAATTCTAAAGCATTTTCATAACATACTTTTTTATAAGCAGTTTCAGATATTTTACCTTTTTCCAGTCCATCATCAAGCCATGACGATAACTTTAACATTGGATTAGTAATATTACGTGGGTCACAAATATCAGTACCATAATACAGTCTATCCTGAAATTCTTCTATAAAGGCATAACCGAATTCCGGGTCACGACTTACAGCATTATATCCGCTTCCGGCCGACAGATCGCCGTATAAGTTGGGATATTTTCTCATAAGTTCAACAACTCTGCCGGGAGTAACCTTACCCTGGGGATAGCTGTTTCTGTTAGCTTCAGTTACGTCACTGCCGATTTCCGCCCAGAAAGGCTGCGAATGACCAATAAACTGAAGTTCCGGAAATTTTGCCAATTCTTTTTCCAGCCTGGGAAGACCAGATTCATCTACCAGGCCATAACACCCGCCTATAGTAGGACCTATGTGAAACAGCACAGGCATCTTGCATTTTTGGCAGTGATAGAACAGGTTTTCTATGTATGGATCATCAAAGTACATATTTGCTGTTATCTCCCCTACACCTTTCGCTCCAAGCTCTTTGTAATACTCCAGAAAATAAGAAAAATCGCAATCAGGTGTATTGCTTCCATTCTTCGGATTTATGTTGCAAAACCAGTAAAACAAATCAGGATACTTTTGAGTTAGGTAATACGCCTCCTCGTTAGACTGTATCTGAAATGAACAGTCAGGATTAACGCATGGAAGTATAACACCTTTGCTAACTCCAATTTTATTATACATATCCCTTATTTCTTCAGGAGAAGCAAATGTTCCCCCGCCAAACCGCTCAATTCCTTTGTAGGCATTAGTGTGAATGTGAATATCAATTTTTCCCCGAATAGCCATGTTCAAACATCCCTTTCTTTAATAATCTTAAATAGTCTTAACATTATAAATTAAAAAGTTAGCAAAAAATAAAATTTTTTACGGTTATATGCTGCCATATATGAAAAATATTGTTTACATTATAAATATAACATGAATATGTCTGAAATTAAAGATAAAAACCAAATTATAACAGGGATGACTCTCTCACATATTGGAAGAAGCCATCCCCGCTTAATACAATTTATCCCTCTGCTTTCCTTACATCTTGATACAGGTACTTCAATAAATTGTCATGTTCAGTTGTTCTCAATGTCTTTAACAGATCTATAATAATTTCTGTAAAAGCACTTATAACTTCAGCAACATCTTAATCAATTTCATAGCTTTATTTTCCTTCCAAAACATTGATTAAAGCATTGGCATATTTATCTAGTGCCGTTTTTGCTCTATCAGTTATATTATTCTGTAAAGCTTTGTTTTCTAAATGCTTAATAAAATCCTGTATATGCTTAGCTGCCTGGTCAATAGAACCTTTTTGGAAATGATGCTCTGCTTGCTTCAAGCTATTTGTTAACTGAGGAACTAAAGGACCTGCAACATCACCTGAGAAAGTATAATCTTCCAATAGTTTATCGATAAATTCCATTGTCAATGTTTTACTGATGGAAAGTGGTATCACAAAACCTGCACCTTCAGCGAAATCATATACATAGCCTTGCGAAAAATCATTTGCATTTTTCCAGCTTCTAATAGGAGTTAAGTCACCAATATCAAGAGTAATGCTATTACCTTCTACAGCCTTAACACCTCTTATCCTGTATGCAGCATTTCTTACCTTGTCATTATCAATATAGAGATATCTTCCTGCCAGGTCATCAGCATCAAAATTAACTTCATTCACTTGAATTTTAATCTCATTTTCAATGCTCATTTCCTTTGTGAAATCTACCACAGTACCAGTAAGGCGGCTGTGAACTTCGGATATTTCTTCACCTATTAATTCTCCATTGTTAACATATGCAGCAACATATTCTCCATTCTTTTCAGAATATACTCCAAAGAATCCCTTAAACTGGAACTTACCATCCACAGTATAAGTTAGATTAGGGTTAATGGCATTTACTATATAATCTACTCTTCCTGAATTAAGAACAACCTTTGCTGCTTTGACCTCATTACCACTTACTTCTTTACCATCAACAGTTAAAGCTATTGGACTAATTGACTCAACAAATCTTTGTCCTTTATAGGGTTCTATTACAGATAAGAATAAGCTGTCAAGGTTTTCCCCTTGTCTGTGTGCTATAAGATATCTTAAGCTTGCAGGATTGCCAGGCTTGTTACTGGGAGGTATTCCATCTGCAAGTGCAACATCACTGAAATCACCTAACATAGTAAGCCTTAAGTTTACATCTGTATCCGCTCCTGTACCTCTTCCATATACATCCCAAGTGTCTTTAACATTCCAATTTACACTGAACATATTACTTGGATTAGTATCTTTTTCAACATTCTTAAGCCAATGGAATCCTGAGCCTCTATAATTTTCTCCCGGAACACTATCATTTGAAGGTCTTACGCCAAACTCCACCTCCGGTCCTGCATAAGAACCAATATAATTTCCGTTTGCATCTACTTGCTTAATTAAATTCAAGCCTTCTGTTGTAACTATTGCATCTGCACCATGGAAGCTGAAGTGATGGTCCTTTCCTCCTTTTACTCTAAATAAATCTACAGTATAGGAGTTATCATCATCCACCTTTATCATAGCTGTTGTTCTATGGTATGCCTGTGTCTGCGGATAAGCCTTGGGTGCTTCAACATCAACCAGTTTAACCAGATCTCCGTCGTCAAAGTGTTTTGGAAATGCTATCCACTGACCTGATTGCATTGTTTTATCAACAAGAACTGTATTATGACTTATTGTGCTCTCTATCCACTCAGAAGTATGAGGCCAATCAAACCTTGCATACTCAGGATAGCCCAGTTCAGGTGATATATCAAGTCCAAATGCATGCATGCCGATATTTAGTGTATCATAATGGCCATGTCCCATATTTAGTCCGTAGTACATCCATACGTCTCTTTGAGTGTCCTTCTTAGCATCCTGATTGCCTTCAGTTTCTTTTAGAAGCAAGAGTTGGATAACAGCCATTTTATAGTTGGTGCCAAGGTCCTTCCCTGTACATTCAAAGCGTATTCTGTGAGCTCCCTTTGTTAAGTGTATTTTGCCAAAATCCGTTATTTTGGACTGTGAACCATAAAAGTCAAAGTTAGCTATAACTTTACCATCAATTATTATATCATATACCCCGTAAGTTGGTGCTCGCCAATGAAGTATACTTAAGTCATACTCATACTCTTCAGGCACTTCAAATTCATATTCTACATATTCACCAGCTTTTAATGCCTCAAGCTGCATGCCCCTGTTGGTATCAAAATAGGTATTACCAACAGATTTCTCTATTTCCTTCATATCGCAAAAGTAAAGCTTGTATCCATTTACTTTTTCTGGTTCTCCTCGTTCTCCATCTCTTAGGGCTGCAAAGCCAAAACCTGTTAAGTTATCACTTTCTAACTTTAACGGACCATATTCATCTATGACCTTCTGCATGTCTTCAACGATTTTTTCCGGGTCCGTAGAATAAATACCTGTATTAACCCCTGCAAAACTATCTCCGCCCAGGAAATACACCAGCTGTGCGAAAACTGGTTCTCTAAATTTATCAAATGCCTTTATATACTGCGCCTTGTTTTGATAACTGACCGGCATTCCTGTATTATTTGTATCTCCTATATTCGCAGTGTAAATATCACTAAGTATAAAAGGATATACGCCATGGAACATTTTTCTGAATTTTACATTTTTGTATAAATCAGCTTCAGGATATAGTTCATATCCATCAAGGAAATCAGCAATTTCCAGATACATGGATAACCATAAGGAATTATAATGGACTGATCCTTCCTGACCATTACCATCCCTGTCAATCTTATCAATGAAGGTTGATAGAATATCCCCGCCAGTAACTCCCTCAAATTTTTGCCCACCCGCCTGGAAATTAAAGTCAAGCCACTCTTTAGTTTCAGGATTAGAATCCAGTATAATGGCTGCTGCCGCCAGAGCTCTTTGGTGCATTCCATTATTTCCGGCTATTAATCCCTTCCTGACATCTTTATAAATTTGTCTTAGTATTCCATCTTCCATGTTTCTTCTTATTCCTGTAGCACTTTTCTTAAGAATACCAAGATCATATTGATCTGCTTTTTTCCCTAAGAATTCAATAACATCATCCATAACTTCAGGGTCATCCATTGCAGAGAAGAATGCATCATATGCCAATGCCAGGTTACCGGCTACAGTAGTTTCCCATATGGCGCCAACAGCCTTGCCTCTGCCCCACCATCCACTATGCTTATATCCATCATCGGGAGAATAATCCAAGGTGCATAACTCCGGATATATATCAGCTACACGGTCAAGCAATATAATTCCGGCTTTTGCATACTCAGTATCACCTGTAAGCAAGTAAGCGTCCCGTAATGTTGCTAACGCATTGTATATTATTCCACTTCCATACCATAGGCCCCAGTGTGCGTAGTATGCAATTAATGTGTATTTGTTACCATCTTCGTCCACATAACCATATCCGTCATCTACTCCCCATTTTTCTCCTCTGTCTTTGAACTCTTCACTAATATTCACTAAAAATTCTTTATTGGCAAATTCCGGATCAAATTTACCATATTTATTTAATCCGCTCTTGTAATAAGATTCAAAGTCATTAGTAGGAAATTTTGCATGACAATTAGGACATTCCAGCTTCCAGGGATTATTTGCAGGATTCATTAAGTAGGGATAATTACCATACTTATCAATTGCCTTTCCACAATTGGGGCACCCTAAAGCCTCGTTTACAGCATAGCTTCTTGGTATGCTTTGGGCAGGAACAAGTTCCCAAAGGAAATCATAATCAAGTTTTAAGTATTGCTGAGCTCTTGCTACTATAGTGTTTTTTGTTGATTTTGCCCAATCATATTTTTCAACATTTTCCCTTGCTGCTGAAACTTTTTCTGCAGTATAATATGTGCTTTTTGTTTTGCAATTGGTCAGCTCATCTGCAGTAAAAGCAAGTTTGGCTGTTTTTGTAATATCACGTAAAGTAACCTCAACAATTATTTCTGCACTCCCGGGTGATATTGCTTTTATTCCCGGTTGTCCGTCAAGTTCTTCATACACGATTATATTACTGTTGCTGCTTGCAAAAGATATATTATCAACTTTTGCAATATCAAGTTTGCTGCCATCATCTAGCTTTATACCAATATCTATACCTGCCCAGTTACCAACAAACACATTTGGATTAAGTGTTGTAACTATTACCTCTTTAAGGCCTGCAACACTGAAACCTAACTTCGTTTCAATCAATATTCCATTAATAGTCTTTTTAGCAATTATGTCAGCTTGACCATATCCTACGGCTTTTACATGCTTAACCCCATTATCTTCTACTATTTTCAGTATATCTGTATTTGAGCTTGATAACTCAACGCTTTCATCAATCTGAATTTCTTCCATGGTTTCGTCAGTAAGCAATCCATATAATTTTAGATTTGCAGAGTTGTTCAGCAATAATTTTTTATTACCAGAGTCAAGTTTTAATTTGTAAATAATTGGAGTATCACTAACGATAATGTCTACCGAAGCTGTTGCCACTTCACCCTTATATCTTATGCTTGCAGTAATTTGGGTTGTCCCTTTTCCTACACCAACGATAGCAGGTACCCCGTCGTTATATTCTACTTTTGCTACACTTTCATCACTGCTTTGTATATCAATTTTTTCTGATATGGCAAGATCTACTGCTTTACCATTGCTAAAGAGCCCTGATAAGCTTATGTTAGTGGAAGCGCCAATTAGAAGTCCTGTTGTTGATGTATTTATTGCTGCACTTTCAAGATTAACCTTTGGGCAATCAACTGCCGGATCAGCAAGGTCTGTAGAACCATAAATCTCCCATCCATCCAGATTTCCATTATTAAAACCTTCTTCGAATATTATATCTTCTGCAGTATAAACTTTAAAATTATCAAAATATGCACAACCATCGTGATAACTAGACCTTATATCACCTATATAACCTATTGCATTCATTCTCTTGCCAGGAGCTATTCTTTGTCCTGAATATGAACCTGCAATGCGTGCCTGTTTACCATTAATATAAATTTCAAATGTGTTGTCAGCTTTGAAATGAAGCATAAAGTTATACCATGTATCAGCAGAAATCTTAATGTCTATCTCTTGCCAATTTAATGGTCCATTTTCTGCTTTTATTAAATTCCCATGAAAAGGGAGCACCCAAAACATTACCATCTATATCTTTTATATTACCATCTACAGTGACGCTATATTTAGTTTCATATTCAAGGAAAGCCGAAATGGTAAATGTAATTGTTTTGCCTTCTACAGAAATACTTCCGGAGATTTCATTTCCCTGAGGATCTACTACTTTTATTAATCCGTCAATATTATCAGCTGAAATATTGTTATTAAAACTAACAACAACTGGTACATCAATGCCGTTACTTTGCCCTTGAGGACTATAAGAAACTATCGCAAGTCTAAAAATATCATCCTCGCTGAATTGATATGCTCCTATGTCAACTCCTGTAATTCTCTCAAGTCCTCTATAATCATGAGTAGGTGCATCTGCAGGTGTTCCATTGCCAATACAAATACTATCGCCTTTTAATCGGAAATCATTAATGCTGCTATCAATAAATGAGATGTTCCCAATAACAGCATTTTGCTCCGGAGCTGATGGAAGCGCCTTAAAATCTGTAAAACTTATTCCATCAGGATGTGTTGGACTTATGATCCCAATATTACCAGCTAGATTTTCATTATATGCGTTGTAATTGAACTGATTCAAGCCAACAATATCAGCTTCATTCATGCTTAGCAGATATAGGCCTCTTGTAATTATGTTATTACAGATCCTATTGTTTTGCGGGGTGCCTAAGGTTGGATGCGAAAGAATGTAGATATCACCTTTTGCATTGTTAAAAAGAGTATTGTTGTATATGGAGTTGTTACTACTATTGCCAAGTACATATATCCCATAATTTGTGTTATTATATACAATATTGTTGTAGACTTTTCCATTTTTCGTATCTCTTACTGTTGCTCCGCTATCACCTTGTGCTGCTGAAAATGTGCTTGAATATAATTTAAATGTATCTACTTTAAATAAAAGCACATCTCCGCCTGTAGAGTGTACATGTGAAATATTAATATTACTGCTGTCTGAAACTATTAATGTGTTTTTTGATCTTCCTCCGGAATAAGCTATATTAATTCCCTTGATAGTAATATCAGAGCATTTGCTAACTGAAAAATATTTTTCTGCTTGATTTATTATGCTAACAATCTCATTATCATAGTTTTCTATAACAATTCCGCTTTTACCGCTTAATACAGCTGCTTCATCAGTATAAGTACCTCCACGTATTACAAGTTCACTATTTGAAGGTATTACAGCTAATGCATGTGTAATTGTCCTAAAGGGGCTTTCGATACTTCCATCATTATTGTTATCACCATTAATAGATACATAAAATTTATTTTCATATTGAATAACATTTTGTGCACTAGTAACAATTTGCGATAAGTTTACAAAAAGAAAAATAAATACTAATAAATATGTAAGTATATTTCTTCTGGTAAAATTACCTAGTTTAAATTTACCCATTATCTTCACCTCTTTAAATTTAATTTTTTAAATTAGAAATAAAAATGTTTTGATAATTATAATTAAATGTAATTGATTTATTCTGATTACTTCATAATAGTTAATCTATTTACATAATTACGCTGCATAGTATGTCACTCAATAAAGAAACCCTTAAAAACAAGGTTTCTTTATTGAGTATTAAGTATTATATGAACAACAATTGTAAGATTGGAAAGGTTTATTGTTTATTGTTTTTTAATTGCTTTTTGTCTTTGCATAGTGGTCGTTAGCTTCTTTAAGCATTTGGTCTCCACCATTCTTTTTCCACTTTTCTACAAATTCATCAAAACTCTCGATTGGTTTCTTTCCTGTTATAATATTTATATAAGTTTCCTGCATTAAACTATGCAAATCAGTAGCAAATGTTGCGCCTGAAGGAATGTACAGTTTATACCCCATGTCTTCTATTCCATATCTGTCAAAACCTTTTTTCAGGAAGTTATCAAAATATGCACCATTTATCTTTCTGGTATTATTAACATCAGCCTGCCAGAAGAACGCTGCATATCCTACTTCGCCTGTAGCTCTTGCCGGATCGCTCTTATAAGGCTCAGCAATATTGTACACATCATATCCGGCTTCTTTAGTAACTATATGGTGGATACCCTCTTCACCATATCTGTTGAAAATATAGTTTTTATAATCTGCCATAGGCCAATTAAACATCTGAAGTATTCTGCCTAGCTTATCTGGCTCTACGTTTTTAGAAAATACATAACTTGCGCCGGTAGACAAAGGTAGCTTTGTTGTTCCCCTTGATTTCCCATCAGGTCCAAGAGGTGGGTTCCCAAATTCATATGTTGCATCAGGATTAATTTTTTTCATTTCATTGTAATTTGCACCACCGACCAGCCCGTTTCCTTCCTTCTGCCAGTGATAAGCACTGCCCATCGTTGAAACTCCAATTTTACTATTAACAAAATCTGTAGAAACTGCCCAATAACCGCCCTTATTTTCACCAGCAACAAACTCAGGGTCAATAAGGTCCATGCCGTACCATCTGCTCAAAAGTTTCAGGGCTTCTTTAGTACCGGGCTCTATAGCGCTATTTACAATTTTCCCATCCTTTTCAAGCCAGAAGGTGTTCCACCACATATCAATCATAGCACCATATGCGCCAAAAACTGGTCCAATTATAGTTCCTGAACATCCATATGTATCTTTGTTTCCATTTTTATCCGGATCATCATTTCTGAACTTTATAAGTGCTTCTTCCCATTCAGTGATTGTATCAGGAATCTTTTCTATTCCTACATTCCTAAGCCAGTCGTCTCTCCATACAATTGCATCACGGATCATGTAATTAGCTACAAGATAAGGTATACCATAGTTTTTGCCTTCAAATGTACATACACTCCAGGATTTTGGATCATCCCTGCTAATTGCCTTTAACATGTCCGGAGCATATTTGTTGATTACCTCTATTGGGAGTTCCTGTATCAATTCTCCATGCTGATAGCGTAAAAACCTATCTGATGATTTTGAAGGAAATACATCGGGAATGTCTCCAGAGGAAAGACGAATATTCAAAAGATCGTCCCACTTGCTGCTTTCAACAAAAACCGGTTTCAACTTAACATTAAACATTTCATTAAACTTTCTGCCGATATAACTGTCTTCATTTACTGGAGCGTTTGTCATAGTGAGATAGGTTATTTCATATACCTTCCCATCAATAGGCTGATATTTGTCCTTCTCTTCGTTTGCAGCTTTATTGTCTTTAGCGCTTTCACTTTTGGGTGTTGTATTATCTTTTGAAGAATCTTTGACAACACAGCCTGCAAATAATGACATAGCCATTAGGACAGCTATCATTAATGCTGTAAATTTGATAAATTTTTGCTTCATTGATTTTCCCTCCATTATTATTTTATTATTTTGTTGTTTTACTATATTAACAGACCTGGGTATTCAAATACACAGCCTGCCAATTAGTCAATTACACAGCTCTGTTACATTAATCTGCCGACTAACCTTTAACTGACCCTACCATAATTGAACCTATAAAATATTTCTGCAGGAACGGATATGTAAGAATAATAGGTATTGTTGTAACCATAATTGTACATGCTTTAATTATCTCCTGAGCTGGATTGTAATTATCCATAGTTCCTGTAACAGTTCTCTCTGACCCCCAATTAAGAACCTGATATAACACTACCTGAAGTACAACAAGTTCTTTTTTCGTAATATATAGAAGGCTGTCAAACCATGCATTCCAATGACCTACAGCAACCCATAAAGCTACCGTTGCAAGAATAGGCTTGCATATTGGAAGTATTATGCGAAATAATATTATTATGTCATTTGCTCCATCTATTTTAGCGGATTCCTCCAGGCTTTCAGGTAAAGATATCATATAATTCCTAATGAGAATAAGATTGTATGTTGAAACCAGTCCGGGAAGAATTAGTACCCATCTTGTATCTATGAGCCTCAGGCTTTTTATCAATAGATATGTAGGAATTAACCCTCCCCCAAAGAACATAGGTATTAAAATAATTGTTGTCCAGAATTTTCTGTTTGGGAGATATTTTTTTGACAAGGGATATGCTCCACATGATGTCACCAATACTGCCAGAAAGGTTCCGGATATTGTTCTTAGAACAGAATTTTTCAAGCCAGTTAATATTGCATCGGTCCTGAACAGTTGTTTATAGTATTCAAGAGTAAAACCTTTGGGTAAAAGGTTTAAACCATACTGGGCAGAAGAAGCCCCTTTGCTCACGGATATATTAAACACGTATAGAAAAGGATATATACATAACAATGAGAATATAATCAAACATATTGCATTAGCTACATCAAATACCATTTCTCCTGAACTTCTTTTTACTGTTGACATAAAACCTGACCTCCAAGAAATAATCTATATTTATACCAAAGTATTTTGTAATAATTGTTAAAATCTATACACTCTAAATAATCCTGTATTCATTATCGCTTATCTTTTTTAATATATAGTTTGTCAGGAAAATAAGAGCAATCGCTATTACATTTTTGAAAAGTCCAACTGCTGCGCCATAACTATATTGCATTAATACCATACCCATTCTATAGGTGTATGTACTAATAACATCACTTATCTGCATAACACCAGGGTTCATAAGGTTGAAAATCTGATCAAAATCATCGTGTATAATATTACCTATACTAAGTATAAAAACAAAGGTTATAATTGGCACAAGGGATGGAAGTGTAATCTTCACCGCTTTCTGGAATCTGCTTGCTCCATCTACTGTTGCAGCTTCGTATATCTCAGGATTTACGTTTGCCATACCAGCGAGGTATATTATAGTCCCCCAACCCACTTCCTTCCATATAGAAGTTATCACGAGCACAAATCTAAACCAGTTGGGATCTACAACAAAATATATTGGCTTAATATTCAAAGCATTCATTACATAGCCTACGGGTCCAATTGAAGGTGATAAAAACTGCTTTACTATACCTGACAGTATTACCCAAGATAAAAAATGTGGAAGATAGCTTATAGTTTGTACTGACCTTTTAAACCAGCTTACCCTTATTTCATTTAAAAGTATTGCAAGAATAATTGGTGCAGGAAATCCAAATAGAAACTTTAATCCGCTTATTATTAGTGTATTTTTAAATACTCTTAAAAAGTTATTACCTTGAAATATGAGCTTAAAATGCTCAAATCCAATCCATTCACTACCCCATATTCCCCTGGAAAATTTATAATCTTTAAAAGCAATTTGAATACCATACATTGGTGCATAATGAAATATACCAAAATATAAAAGGGTAGGTAAAAGCAATATGAACAAATATTTATTATCTTTGTACTTTTTTAAACCATTGATAACTTTATTTAAAATCACAATTCCGGAGTTTTGCTTTAAAACTCCATGTTCCTTGGTTTTATTTAGATTCAACGTTTTCGTTTCCATATAATATGATGCCTCCCTAAAGTCTTCAAAACAAAAACTTCTTTAAGTTGTCTTGTTTGTGTTTGGTTGTTCTTGCAATTGCTATTCTAACTTGAGTTAATATAAAACACAATTATATAGATTTCATATTCTTAAGAAATGTATTTATAATGTTTTAATATTCTTATAATATTTTAATATGGTTATATTTACCAATACAGTTAAATTGGCTTAAATAGCATATTACAGCACTTTTACTATGTATATTGATTAATAAGCGAATATTTTGAATAATCATTCCAGGCATGTTATAATAAAAACAATTAAGGAAATAAAACCTATATAATTTACGATTTGAAAGAGCTAATGAAGAATTTGCAAATCGTAAGTTACATCAAGGTAACAGAAGCAGGTTTAAATGTTTTAAACCTGTTCTATATAGCAGTTTTATATTTTTGTATTTATTGAAACGGTGTGATGCAATCCGATTGGCTGGTTGCATTTATGTTGTAATGGTGTCATACAAATATATAACAACCTGTAAAATCTAACAAGGTGAATAACGCAGAAATTTATTGTTAAGATATAAGGAGTATGCCTATGTATTCAGGAATTAAATTACCTGTACGTGCTCGGAATACAGTTTTAATAAGGTTCTTTCTCTACTTTTTAATGGTAATTCTTCTAACATTAACTACAATAAGCTACTTTTTGTATAATTACTTTTCATCCTTATTTAAAGATGAAGTTTTAAGTCTGAATAATAGAATACTTAGCCAAGTTTCTGATTTCTCAGATGCTTTTATATTAAAAAATATGAATGAGCTAGCTGCAGGTATTTCTATGCCATACCCACATGAAACTTTTATTTCACAATTTTTTTCAGATTCTGATGAGGATTACTGGAAAGTTATTCTTACTACCCGTAATAAGCTTGATAGCCTCATTTTTCAGAACAGGGATATTGTTGATTCTATCTATCTTTACTCAAAAGATAAGAAATTGGCATTATCTCAAAAGGTAATGAAATATATTGATGAAAAGGAAGCCAGAAATCTGGATGAATTTTCATGGATAAATCAGGCTTCCATGTCAAATTCAAGTGTTATATGGCTAAATACTCGAATTGCTAAGATATACGGTTCACAATCTGCAGATAATGGAAATATAATTACCCTTATCTGTACTTATCCTGTTTCATCTCGTCCGCAAGATGCAAAAGGATATGTAGCTGTTA
>OFEK01000294.1_pt1 | contig 61318 bp, 59 predicted proteins | sample 1521131 | NCBI WGS metagenome assembly OFEK01 (sample SAMN05720209, study PRJEB24109) | activated sludge metagenome | isolation source: Anaerobic digester | place: China | collected 2015-12-16 | reverse complement strand
TGGCACTCGCTTTCTTCGCCATATCAGTACACATTCGGAGTGCCTCTGTTAAAAACCATTTGCTCTTCGCGCAGAGAATCGGGATTGCTGCAATTCGAGAAGATTCATCTAGGGCAAACGAGCATAAGAAGTGCAGATGACAAGAGTTTGCTTGTTGGATGCGCTCCTCGAATCCTGCGAGCCGATCGCGGTCGCGCTCTCCGTTCTCCCGGAGAGTCCTCTCCTGCCGACCAGTTCCCGGCGGCACGGGATCCGGATGAGCAGCATCAGTCTCGATACCGGTCTTGCCCCTCCGGGGGAGGTCGCGGAGGGCTGCCAAGGAGGTGCAGATTCTTGGAAACAGTGATGATCAGGTACGGCGAGATCTTCCTCAAGAGCGAGCCGGTGAAACGGCGGTTCATATCGATGATGACCGGGAACATCAGCCTCGCGCTGGAGGCCGAAGGACTCACCCACCGCATCGAGACCCCCCGAGGGAGGGTCCTGATCTTCGGCGACGAACCCCGGCGGATCGCCGCCATCGCCGCGAGGACGTTTGGCGTGGTGAGCGTCAGCGTCTGCACGATGACCGCCGCCGATATCGACGGTATCGCGGCCGCAGCCGTTCTGCATGCAGAACGGCGCCTCCGGCCGGGGATGTCGTTTGCTGTCAGGGCACGCAGGTCGGGTGTTACGGGGTTCAACAGCCAGGAACTCGGGGCGGCGGTCGGTTCGGCCGTCCTCGACCGGATCCCGGAGGCCAGGGTGAACCTGACGGCGCCCGACTACGAGGTCTTCGTGGAAGCCCGGGAGTTCGGCGGCCTCGTCTACGATGAGAGGATCGGCGGGCCAGGCGGGCTCCCCTACGGGACGCAGGGGGAGGTTATGGCCCTCCTCTCAGGGGGCATCGACTCGCCCGTTGCATCGTGGCTGATGATGCGCCGAGGATGCCTGATGGTCCACCTTAACATGCACAGCGGGCGGTTCGGGGGTGAGGATACGGAGAAGAACGTTCTGCAGAACCATGCCCGGCTCTCTGCTTGGGTTCCGGGGCACCCGCTCGACCTCCTCGTCGTGGATATGGAACCGTTCTTTGAAGCGATCACGGCCTTGAAGGAGCCCCGTTACCGGTGCATCCTCTGCAAGCGGTTCATGCTCCGGGTGGCGGGCATCCTTGCCGAAAGACGCGGCGCCTACGCGCTCGTCAACGGCGACAACCTGGGGCAGGTGGCCTCCCAGACGCTGGCGAACATGACGGTGATCGCTCCGGCGGCGTCCGTGCCGGTGCTCCGGCCGCTGATCGGGTTTGATAAGGAGGAGATCATCGAGCGCGCACGCGCAATCGGGACGTTCGAGGCCCATCCGGGGGATGTCGGATGCGCAGTCGCCCCCCGCTACCCTTCGACGGCGGCACCCGCGGCGACGATCGCCGGGATCGAGGAAGAGATCGGCGTCGGGAGCCTCGCGGAGCGGGCGGCGGCGACGGTGCGGGTGTACCGCGCAAAGAACGGGGTGGTTGAGGAGGTTGGGTGAGGAATTAGGTGCAACGCCGCCCGAGAGTACTTGCATTTCGAACCATCGCGGAACACAGATCCCGAAAATTTGTGGCTCTTTGAGCCTTAGAATATTCTATTCGTTGTTATGGGCAAGAACGGGACAAAGCCCGGTACAGTGGACCGTCCCCCAGACGCGATATCCACTGGAAAGTCGTGCATGGGTTACGCAAGCGAAGGGTGGTTGCGAACTCCCCCGGAGAGTTCAGGTACACGATAGACCGGATAACGCTCCGGCCCGCACGCACCGGTTCCAAAAGAAAAAATGTCTCGGGGTTCCTCAGACAGTATTCAGCCCGTTATCCTGCGCAACTCCGACAAACGACTCCCCGACGTGCCGGATCTGTTTTTCCGTCAACCCGAAGGTGTTGTACTTCCAGACTTTCGTGGAGCCGGGGATGACCCCGGTGATCCCCCGCTTCTTCATGTCGCTTGCGAGGAAGAATCCACGTTTCTTGTGCCGTTGTGCCACCATATCGAAGGAGCCGCGGGTATCTATCCGGGTCAGGGTGTGCTTTCTGGGGTAGTCGGAGAGGACCTTTGTCCCCTCGATGGAGAGGAGGGCATCCGTGACCGCCTGCGAATGCGCCACCTCGGTCTCCCAGTGCTGCACCCGCTCCCTGACGTGGGGGAACGAGGCCATCATCCCGACGACGGTGACGCCCATCAGGGTGCAGCCCATCATCTCCACCTCTTTCATGCCGAACGTCCGGCCGGTGACGTCTCCCTTTGCCTGTGTCATCCGGAAGACCCGCGCTGCGTGCTCGTTCGTCGTCGCGAGGACACCGGAGGGCGCCGGGGCCGCCATGCTCTTGTGCCCCGACCCGACCACGAAGTCGGCGCCGAGCGCTTTGCCGTCGACAGGCATGATCCCGACGGTGTAGGCCCCGTTGACGAGGACCGGGATGTCGTACTGGTGGGCGACCTTTATGATGCCCGCGACGTCGTGGACGTTCCCGAACTGGTAGTCGACGTGGTCGACGAAGAGCAGGGGCGGGGTCCGCGAGAACTCCCGGATCACCGCCTCGATCTTCTCTGCTGCGGCATCGGGAGTGATGTGGTTCTTTTCGTCCTTCGGGATCTCCCGGGGGATCCCGCCCGCCGCTTCGATTGCCATGAACTCGGTGTAGTGGGCGAGCGCCGTGAGGATGACCGGGTCGCCTTTCGAGACGAGAGTGCTTGCAACCGCCTGGAACCCCCGGCGCGCTCCCGGGACCACCCGCGCGGTATCCATATTCAGCCACGCGGCGAGGTCCGCGTGGTACTGCGCGATAGGGGGGTTCTTGATATAGTCGAGCCGGGGAGGGTTGCGGCAGTTGTCGCAGACCGAATAGCCGTCGCCGAAGGATATCGCCGCTTTCATGGCTTCAGGAGTGAGCCGCCCACCGGCCTGGATCGGGTCGATGTTGATGTACATCTCCTCGACGTCACGGGCTTCGATATCGACTGCGCACCTCACCGGACCAGCTCCTCTTCGATGACTGCGATCTGCCGCTTCACCTTCTCGAGCGTGGCTGCGGCACGCTTCTGCTCTGCCTCGTCAAGGTCGTGCTGCGGGGCTGTCTCCCGCAGGAGGAATCGGATGTCGGAGAGGAGGAAGAGTGCCTGAAAAACTGCGTCAACGGCTCTTTTTGACACGAGATCACCATACAAATATCAGTGAGGATATATTAGGTTACGCGTGTTTCGGGCACTGAGCCTATGCCGCACACTTTCACACCGCGCTGAACAGGCATTTATACTCTAGGGACATGGAGATTTAGTGGGCATGAAGATCGTTCATTTAGCAGACACGCATCTCGGATTGTCGGCTTTTAACCGAGTAGATCCGGAGACCGGGATGAACCTGCGCGAACAGTTCATTTACGACAACTTCCTTGCCTCTGTTGACCGGATCATCGCGATGCGTCCCGACGCGCTCGTCCATGCAGGCGACCTCTTCCACCAGGTCAAACCGAAGACCCGCGCCTACACGACGGCGCTCGACGCCCTCTCCCGCCTGCGGGACGCGGGGATCCCGGTGCTCGTGGTTGCGGGCAACCACAGCATGGCCAAGACCCGGTATACGGCATCGCCGTTTGAGGTGCTTGAGAGGGGAGGCTACGCTGCAGGCGACCTCTACGTCGCTCACAACAACCGCTATCGGCGGGTCGAACTGGGGGACACCGTCTTTCACCTGATACCGAATATGCTCCTCCCCGAAGGGTACCGGACGGCATTTGCGGAGGTCGAGTACTCCGGCGGCACAGACGTGCTTGTCACCCACGGCCTTGCGAGCATCCTGAAGGACCGGCGGTTGCACACCGTCGCCGAGCACGAACTGGACACGACGATCCTCTCGGACCGGTTCGACTACATCGCTCTCGGCCACTTCCACGGCCAGGTGCAGGTCGCCGACAACGCCTGGTACAGCGGGTCACTTGAGTACTGCAACTACGGAGAGATCGCGGAGAAGAAGGGCGGCCTCGCCGTGGACCTCGAGTCCGGGGAGGTCGAGCAGATCGACCTCCCGCGCACCCCCATGATCAGCCTCGGCCGGATCAATTGCGACGGCCTCTCGGCCCGTGAGGTCGTGGAGGGCATCCTCGACGCGGCCGGTACCGCAGGTGAGCGGATCGACCGCGCGATCTGCCGGGTCACGCTCGATGGAATACGGCGCGAGACGCTCCGCGCACTTGACCAGAAGGCGCTCGCGGACGTCCGGGCTCAAGTGCTGGACCTCAAACTGCAGGTGATAACCGCCGACGATCCGTCCCGGATCTTCTGCGAAGACTCACTCGTCGGTCTGGACTACATCGGTGAGTTCGAGCGTTTCGTGGAGCGGGAGCACCTTGCCCCCGGCGAGGAAGAGTTCGTGAAGAGGACCGGGACGGCGGTCCTCCGGTCGGCCATCGCACGCCATAAAGAGGGAGAGCGTGCTGCTGAATAAACTCCGGATGCGGAACTTCAAGCGGTTCCGTGATCAGGAGATCGCCTTCCAGGACGGCATCACGGGCATCGTCGGGAACAACGGGACCGGCAAGAGCAGCATCGTCGCCGCGATCCTCTTCGCCCTCTATGGCCTCCAGGGGACCGGGCTCGACGGAAACTACATCGTCAGTTCCTTTGCCGGCCCACAGGACGTCTGCGAGGTCCGCCTGGACTTCCGGGTCGCCGGCAACGACTACGCCGTCGTCCGCAGGTTCAAACGCCGCCCCTCCTCGACCCTCCACGAGGCAAACCTCTACCTGAACCAGAGACTCCTCGCAAACAGCGTCCAGAAGGTAGGAGAGGAGGTGCAGCGGATCGTGGGCATGGGCCCGGGCGACTTCCGGAACACCATCTACTCCGGGCAGAAGGAACTCCTCGCCCTGATCGAGAGCCGGGCCGGGTCCCGGAAGGACTGGTTCATGCAGGTGCTGGGCATCGATTACCTCAGGAAAGACAGCATGGAAGACCTGAAGAAGGTGGTCGATGCCCGGGAAGGGGTTTTCCTGGAACTCTCCGGGCGGCTCCGGGAGCTCGATGCAGACGGGATCCGCGACCGCCTCTCGGCACTCCACACCGATCTCGCCGGTGTTGAAGAAGCCTCAGAGAAGGCAGGTGCCATCGATAGGCGTGCCGTGGAGTTGCTCGAGGATGCCCGACGAGAACGCGACCGGCTGCTCTCCGTGCGCGAACGGTATCTCCACCTCAGAAACGAGGAGGAGGTGTTCACGGCGGAGATCACACGACTCCGTGCCGAGTGCCGGGAGGGGGAGGCGGAGATCGCAGAGCGGCGGCGGTTGCAGGCCGAACTTGCAGAACTCACGCCTCTCGCCGACCGCTACGAACCTCTGAAGGCGGAGATGGTCGTGATGGCGGAGGCGAAGGCCGCAACCGACCGCCGGGTCCTCGAGGTGCATGCCGCAAACGAGCAGGTCCGCGAGTACGGAGAACGCAACGCGAAGATTGAGGCCGAACTCACCGCACTTGCAGAGGACGAGGAGGCGGTTACCGCCCTTGCCCGGGAGGTCGGGGAGTGGCAGGCCCTCCGCGACCGTCTCACGACGATGAAGGCACTCCAGCCGGAGTACGACGCCCTCCGTGAGGAACTCGCCCGCATGGACGAGCGCTTTTCCCAGACGGAGCGCCGTGTCCGGGAGAATCGGCTGGAGATCGAAGCGATCGAGGAGAAGACACGACACCTTCGCGCGATCGAAGCGGAGATCGAGGACCTCGACTACCTCCGGGCCCGGGAAGAGGCTTTTCTCAAAGCCCAGGAGTACGCCCGGCAGGAAGAGCGGTGCCTCCGGGAGGTCCGCGCCGCAACAGACGAGATGAGCCTGCTCGAGAGCGAGATCGCCGGGCTTGCCCGACAGCTCGCCGGGATGGGCGCCATCGAGGGGGAGATCGAGTCGGCGGAGAGCCGGAAAGACTACCTGACATCCCGGATCAGCGCCTGTGCCGAACGCCAGGAGGCGATCCGCGACGAGATCCGGAAACTGGCCGAACACCGGGCGGAGATCCTCGCCGCAGGCCCGGAAGGCTCCTGCCCGACGTGCCACCAGGGACTCGGCGAGCACTACGAGGAACTGGTTGGCGACCTTGCAGCCGCTACCACGTCGATGCAGGCCACGCTTGCAGACCTCGAACACGAGTATACGAGGGCGACCGCCGACCGCAAGAACCTCGTCGCCGCTCTGCAGGACCTCTCCCGGCAGCGCATCGACTGCCAGCGCCTGAAGGAGCAGCACGCGCTCTACTCGTCGCGGCACGACCAGAGCAGAAGGAGCGTGCAGCGGTGGCGGGCCGAGGCCGAAGAACACCGTGCGGCGATGCAGGCGCTCGGCATGGACGAATACGATCCGGCGGTGCATATCGCCCTCAAGGAGCGCATCCACGCTCTCGTGGAGAAGCGGGCAGCGGCCGACACCCTCCGGGGCGAGTGCAGCCGCCTCCCCGCCCTCCAGGAGGAGCGGCAGCGGCTCATCAAGGATGTCGAGGGCTACCTCGCCGGAAAAGAGGAGACCGAGGCGAAGGTATCCCGGATCGGGTTCGACCCCGTGGTCCGGCAGCGCCTTGATGCCGAAGCGCAGGCACTTGAGGGGTCATACCGCGCCTACGCGGAGGCACAGGCCCGTCTCGCGCGGCGACCGGCGCTGGAGAAGGAGCAGGAGGCTGTTCTCGCACGGGTCGACGCTCTCCGGCAGAGGCTGGAGGTCGCCCGGGCTGAACTCATCCGCCTCTCGTTTGACCCGCAACGGTTCGCACGCCTTGGTGAGGAGTGCAGCCGTGCCGAAGCGGCGCACCGGAGAGCGCTTGAGCTCCGGGTCCGCCTCGAGGAGGTTCCACGCCTCTTCGAGACGCTCAAGGCAAAGCAGGACCTCCTCGCAAGTCGGGAGGCCGACCTGCTCCGGGTCGGGGCGGCCATCGGCGACCTCGGGTTTGACGAACGAGCGGTCGCGGCAGCAGAGGAGGCAGTCGCGGGCCGCGAGCGGGAGGTTGCGGCGGCACGGGAGCAGCGGTACGCAATCACCGCTCGCATAACCGGCCTGGCGGCAGAGATCGAGAATGAGGCAGGGAGGCTCTCCCGGGCGGAGGACCTCTCCCGGCAGCAGGAGACGCTCACCAGGGAGATCGGGCGCCTGAAACTGACCCGCACCCTCATCAAGGACTACACGGACTACCTCCTGCAGGTGGTCAGGGACAGGATCGAGGAGGAGGCGGGGAGGGTGCTTGCCGAGATCACCGATGGGCGCTACGGGACGGTGATGCTCGACGACGACTTCACCGTCCTCGTCCACGATATGGGAGACGACTACCCGGCCGACCGGTTCAGCGGCGGAGAGCAGGACGACATCGCCATCGCCCTCCGGGTCGCCCTCTCCCGGTTCCTTGCCGAGGTGAACGGGGTGCACGACTCCACGTTCCTGATCTTCGACGAGATCTTCGGGAGCCAGGATGAAGGGCGGCGTAATAACCTCCTGCGGGCGCTCCGGACCCAGGAGGCTCATTTCCCCCAGATTCTCCTCATATCCCATATCACCGAGGTCCAGGATGAGTTCTCGACGACGCTCATGGTCGAGATGGGGGCGGACCAGGCAAGCCGCGTCCGGGAGTTCGAATGATGGACCGGAAGACCTTTTACCAGGACGCCATCCGGCGGGTCGCCGGAAGGATCCGGGAGTCCGCCCCCGAGGACCTTCCCGAGCGGTTTTCGGCGTGCAGCGGGTTTGATACGTCATCATACCGCTGCTGCCGGCCCGAGTTCGACGGGGCAGTCTGCGCGGTGGACGGGAGCAACACCATAATTCTCGACGCAGGCAGTTTCGCCATCGCCGCCGTCCGGGCATCGGTCAGCGCGTATGCCGGCAGTGCCCGCCTCTGCCACCGTACGACGCCCCTCTACGTCGTTACGGTCAACCCGGGAACCGGGAACGAGGACTTCGATGCGCTCTTTTATGACTGCTTTCACTGCTCCCCGAAGGTGCACCTCGACCACGACGACCCGGTCCGGAACACCGCCGTCATACGCGACACCCTCGAGTACTGGGCGGCGATGGAGATGGCCGCGGAACTCGATACCGGGGACCTCATCGTCCTCGACGGCACGCTCCAGGTCCGCCATGCAAGCCATGACGAGGTCATCGAGAGACTCTTGAACCTCTGCAACCTCCGGGGGGTGCTCATCGCCGCGGTGACGAAACGAACGTCGCTCACCTGGGGTGGGGGGCACCCGATCATCCCGGCGGCAGAGGGGCTTGCTCGCGAACTTTCCGTCCGTGAGCCCTGGTATCTCTGCGTCTCCGCCGCCGAGGGCCTCATCGATCGGCAGGAGGCACGCCCCTGGAAGCAGCGGGGCGAGCAGTACGTTACGCGGCTGCACCCGCGGGCACAGCGGGCGTTCAAGGTGGAGATCCCGAAATACTACGGCCCGGACAACGTCGAACGGGTCTTCTCGGCGCTCGCGTTCTTTGCCGACGACGGGAGGGTCACGGGCTACCCGTACCCGCTCCTCGACGCCCACCTCACCACGAAGATCGGAAGGGACGCGGTTGACCAGGTCCGCCGGGACATCGTCCGGGACATGGATCTGCTCGGCATGAGCCTCGCCGACTACACCGGCATCTTTGGAGACTACCACGATGAATTTGATCGATATTGACGGCGGCGACGCCTCGAAATACCGCCTGATCGGGGACCGGGTGCTCAGCTACCGGTTTGCCGTCCCCCACGACGAAGAACTCTTTCTCGGGGACATCTTGAAGATCACCGACGACGTCAAGGGGCTGACGTTCTTTGCCAAAGTGAGCGACCTCCTCCACGACTGCAACTTCTCCGACCCGAACTGGGACACCCGGCCCCATACCGAGCACTTCTACACCATAGGAGAGGACGTCTTCATCCTCGTCGAGGCGCTCCCGCTCGGGTACGTCGGCGCTGACGGCACCTTCCGAAAACCCCGGACAATTCCGGCGAAGTTCTCCCGCGTGGAGCGGCCGGGCTCGGATGACTTTGCATTCCTCCGGCAGGTGATGGGCGATATCGAGGTCGGGGTGATGAAGACCGGCCAGGACGTCCTGCAGGACGTGCAGGTCGCTCTCCCCTCAACCGTCATGCGCCAGCACATGGGCGTCTTCGCGACGACGGGCATGGGGAAGAGCAACTTCATGAAGGTCTTCTGCGCATCCTGTATGCAGGCCCGGGCGTTCGGGCTGCTCATCGTCGACCCGCACGGCGAGTACGTGGCGGGCGGGCGGTCGTCGAGCGGCAAGGATACCCGGGGACTCCTGCACTACCAGGCCGGCCGGGACGGGCTCTCCGTCTTCTCCACCCGGTCGGAGCAGTTCCGGAAGAAGTACCGTCTGGACCAGCTCTACCTTGACCACGACGACTTCAGGGCGCCCGACCTCCTCCTGCTCTACGAGCACTCTCCGCCCCAGCGCGAGGTCGTGGAGATGCTCGAGAGCACGCCGGGTTCCGACGTGATCGACTTCTTCCAGACCACCGACTTTGCAACCTTCGACGCCGAGACCTACACCGGCCGCCATCCCCGGATTGCCCGGGACTTAAAGAACTTCTCACCGAGCACGCTCTCGGTGATGCAGCGGCGCATCACGGGCATGATGAACCGGAACCGGGGCTTCTTCCGGCGCCAGGGCTCCTCGATCCCGGAGATCGTGAAGGCGCTCCACGAGAACAAGGTCGTCCTGATCGATATCCCGGGAATGAGCGAGCAGAGCGAACTCTTTGTCCTCTCGATCATAACGCGCAAGATCATGCGCAACCACCAGGGGGAAGGGGCCGGAGGCGATGAGGAGCCAAAGCAGGTGCTGATCACCATCGAGGAGGCGCAGCGGGTGCTGGGGTCAGGACCCGGGAGCACCCAGATCTTCCGGGAAGCCGCGATGGAGGGGAGAAAGTTCGGTGTCGGGCTCTGTGTGGTGACCCAGCAGCCGAAGAACATCGACGCCCGGGTCCTTGCCCAGTTGAACACCTTCGTCGTGATGGGGCTCTCAGACCGGGGAGACCGCGATATCATCGCAAGCAGCGCAAAGCAGGACCTATCGCGCCTGGACACCGAGATCCAGACGCTTGAACCGGGAGAAGCGGTCATCAGCACCATCGGGATACCGTTCCCGGTGAGCACCCGGATCCATCTCTTCGAGGAGTACGTTCAGGACCTCAACACAAGACCGGTGGTCCGGCCGATCGACGACGGGCTTGATACGACATTTTGAGAAGAAACGCGCGAAGGTGATGTTGGCAGGATCCTATCCTGTGTCAACTGTCCCTTCACTGAATTGCTTGACGCCCCGGGGGCATCAGGATTACTGGACTTTCTCGATTTTTCGTATCGAGACGCAGTTGATGACCGCATCCCCGGACAGGATGTAGCGTTTGACGACCGTCCCGAGCACCTCGACCACATCCCCCTTCTGTACGTTGTGTGCCGGCGAGGTGAACATCTTGACCGATATCTCACCGGTCCGGTCGGCGACGAGGTACTGCGGCCGGTTGAGGAACTGGAAATACACACGTTCGACGACACCCTTTATGCGTACCGGTTCCCCGAGCATGTTTAGGTTGATCTCCCGTATCCGGGCGTTCTTCGCTTCTGCTTCGTACATAGGCACCAGTGACGTATACTGTGACTGGCTCATGTAGTTGAGCGCTAGCGGTATGAGAACCAGCATGACGGCCACAGGTACGCCCCAGATCAGCAGGTATACATCCCCTGTAGTGAGGACATACGCTGCCATCAAGACAACAAAAAAGAGGAAGACGGCCAGTACAACGGCCGACACCCTCACTTTGATATTTCCGATCTGCATCGTTAATCAGGTCTACTTAGATCTACTTAAGGGCTGCAATTTCCTTTCTGAATGCGACCCAGTAGAGGACACCGACGAAGAACAGACCGCCGACGATGTTGCCGAGTGTGACCGGAATTACGTTGTTGGTCCACATGTTCACCCAGTTGACCGTCGCGACTGCCTTTGTGGGGTCAATACCTGTGACGAAGATACCCGCCGGGATGAAGTACATGTTCGCAATGCTGTGTTCGAACCCGCTGGCAACGAAGGCGAAGATCGGGAACCAGATACCGACGATCTTACCGATCGCGTCGTCGGCGCAGATACCGAGCAGGACAGCAAGGTTGACGAGCCAGTTACAGGCAATTGCCTTCAGGAAGCACGACCAGAGCGCCATACCACCGACGTAACCTGTCTTTGCGGCCGCTATGCCTATCGCTCTCGTACCAAATGCGGTGACCGTTGCGACTCCGGCGGCATCGTAGCTGACACACGGCCCGTATGCCATGATGTACGCAAAGATTACCGACCCGATGAAGTTGCCGATATATACCCAGACCCAGAGGTTGAGCACGCTTGCCCAGCTGACCTTGTGGACGAACGCTGCCATGGGGGCGAGCATCGCGTCGCCGGTGAAGAGTTCGGCACCGGTCATGATTGTGATGATAAGTCCGACAGGGAAGACAGCACCCAGAACGAGCTGGGAGATACCGGGGCTTGCCGCACCGAACCGCATCGCAACGTCGGTTGCCTGGATACCGGTCGAACAGACCGTCGCCAGGGCAGCACCCATCGCGATGAAGGCTCCGGAGAGGACACCACGCAGGAGCATGTTCCAGGCCGGCAGTCCGACCTTGTACTTCCCGGCATCACCTGCTTTTGCTACGATAGCAACTGGAGGATGGAATACCATTTTTCTTACACCTCTCTAAACGTCCTACCTATACCATCAAGTAATCCGAATGGATAGGTCTAATTAATCAGTAATTTAAGAGTGCTATTAATAGGTTTCGAAATGATCGCTGTGCCCCGGTGACGGAGCCTCATTTGGGGCATTTATCGTCGCTGTAAGTTAATTTCCATAGTTAAACATGAAGAATCAATAAATAACGCTTTAACCTTCGGATTGGAGACCACGCAGAATATAGGTAGTTTTAGGGGATGTTCGACGGTATTCCGGGAGCAGGCGCGCCCGGTCTCCGGCAGTAGCCCATTCCCCCTTCCGGGACAGAAAAAATACGGCATTATCACCGCACTTGACATGCGCGCAGGAATGACCATCAGGGACCGGCTTTCAGTCAGGCAGATTAACTTTGTTTTGAAGAGAAGGCCGGCCAGCGCCTCGCTTCCAGAGCAGTCTCCGGTTCCGTGCCGGACCTCGCTTCAGGCGGACTGCAGACACCGTGGGCGTAAGCCTTTGTGGTGCCGCAGTAGCCGACGCATGCCTCGGGTACAGCCTGCCCTGTAGACCGATCAGGGGGTATGCTCCCGGGAAGGGTCCCCCTCCCGCCGCATGATGACCGTGTAACTCGGAAGACGCCGTTCGGACGCTGCAGGAGCGTTATCAGGCGTCTTTGGAAGATGTACAGCGGATTTTGGAGAGGAGTGCCGAACGGCTGGAGGAGGGGCATCCCGGTTCGGGCTGCGCGCCCACCCGTCACCCGACGGCCGATGCACGGCACGACGGACGTGCCGGCCGCAGCTGGCGCAGGAGCCGGACGTGCGCAGCCAGGAACATGAACGAAGCAGGATCCTACAGGGCTCAAGGGAACTTTCTCCTCCGCGCTGCAGCCAATCAGATTGGGCAATCCCTCCAGGAGGAGCAGTGCCTGGTGCACCGGGAGACCTGCTTCCGGATCCGGTGTAAGCGCTCCGTGCCCTCTCAGGCAGGAATCGTCCTTCAGACACTATATCTTCCCGTCCCACACCACAGACCGTACCGGGAGCGCCGGCCGGCAATGTGCATTCAAAAACAATGTACTTCCACTGGGAATTAATCAAATAACATATCAGGTCGTATGAAAAATATTTCATAGATTTCATGCAGATCGAGGAAGCCGTCACTCCTTACAGGAGGGTCATACTTATCGCCATCATCGTCGGGCTTATCGCCGGCCTCGGTGCCCTGTTCTTCTTTGAAGGGCTGAAACTGGGAACTGCGTTTTTCATGGAAGGCATCGTCGGGTTCAACCTCCCGAAGGAAGGGCAGACCCTCCAGGATATCAGCCAGTGGGCTCCTCCCGATCACCTCTGGATGATCCTCCCCGTCATCTGTTTCGGGGGGCTTCTCTCCGGCATCCTGGTCTACACCCTTGCCCCGGAGGCGGAAGGTCACGGGACCGATGCAGCGATCAGGGCGTTTCACGGAGGAAAGCGGGTACGCTGGCGTGTCCCTCTCGTTAAAGCCGTCACCGCCATCCTGACCATCTCGACGGGAGGAAGCGCGGGCCGTGAAGGGCCGACCGCGCAGATCTCGGCCGGTTTCGGTTCGATCGCCGCCGACCTGTTAGGCCTCTCCCCCCGCGAGCGGAGGCTTGCCATCGCCACCGGTGTCGGCGCCGGGATCGGCACGATCTTCATGGCACCTCTCGGCGGGGCAATCCTCGCCGCGGAGATCCTCTACAAGCAGGACTTCGAGACCGAAGCGATCGTTCCCGCGTTTCTGGCCTCTGTCATCGGATATGCCATGTTCGGCCTGGTCGAAGGGTTTGAACCGGTCTTCGGTCCCGCGGCGACCTCCTGGAACGTCTTTCAGATCCCGTTCTTCATCCTCCTCGGCGTGGTCTCGACGGCAGTCGGCCTGATCTACATAAACGCCTTCTATGGGACGAACAGGATTTTTAAGGAGATATTCGGCCGGTTCAACCTCCCGAATCACTTCAAACCCCTTGCCGGGGCGTTTCTCACCGGCATATTCGTCCTTGCTCTTGCGGCCCTCTCTCCCGAAGCGGCAATCGTCGGGCTCGGGAGCCTCGGAACCGGATACGGCTTTGCGCAACTTGCCCTCTATAACATGCTCCCCGTCGGGGTGCTGCTCTTCCTCCCGTTTGCAAAGATCCTGACGACATCGCTCACCATCGGCTCGGGGGGGAGCGGCGGCGTCTTCGCACCGGGACTGGTGATCGGGGGGGCGACAGGAGGGGCCTTCGGTTCCCTGCTGCACCTCGCGCTCCCCGGCATCGTGCCCGCAGAATCCGTGCCGGTCTTCTTCGTCGTCGGGATGATCGCCCTCTTCGGTGCGATCTCCCATGCACCCATCGCGGTCATGATCATGGTCGTAGAGATGACCGGCGACTTCTCCCTGCTCGTGCCGGCGATGGGCGCTGTCTCGGTGGCGGTCATTCTCATCGGCCAGTCCACCATCTTCCGTGAGCAGGTGCTGGACCGGTCCCAATCTCCTGCTCACAGGGACGAGTATATGGTTGAAATCCTCCAGGATATCCATGCCGGCGATATTATGGTGCCCCGTGACCGGATCCTGGCTGTATCGCCCGATGACAGGGTTGGACGGGTGCTCCACCTGATCGACGAGACACTGCACACCGGGTTTCCGGTGCTCGATGGGGAGGGCAAACTCGTCGGCATCATCGCTCTCGATGATGTCAGAGATAACCGGATAAACGGCGAGCATGACGTCCTGGTGAAGGAGGCCATGAGCTCACGGGTATTCACCGTTCACCATGCCTGTACGTTGCGCGATGCCCTGGACCTGATGACCGAGCACGACATTCACCACCTGCCTGTTGTTCCGGCAGATGATCCGGGGGTGCTCTCCGGCTTCATCACCCGGACAGATATTATGAAGGCCTATACCCGGAAGGTATCTCAGTCGGCAGGGAGACGCCGTACAGGGTCCGTCACCCTGATCGAACCGGGTATGGCGGCAGGAAACAGTCCCGGCGAGAAAAAGAGGGTTGATGGTTGAGCGTTGCATTCAGGTCATTTGAACACGTCAAAGATCTGGTCGCTCCCCGTCGCGATGAGCCGGTCGCGCTCTGAACTCTCCTCGACGAGCGCGAGCACGGGGGGAGTCATATCCTCGCCCGGGTGGAACCCAAAGAGCCTCTCGAGGTCGACCTGGATGGCGTGCAGGAAGACCGAGTTTGAGATCTCCACAGGACAGAGCTCCTCGCACTGGCCGCAGTTGACACAGGAGTCGGAGATATGCGCGAACCGGATCAGGTGGAACATGAACGGCGGCGGGATGACGCCGGGCTCGACCAGGTAGTCCTTCTTCGTACTGCAGTCGATACAGTAGCAGATCGGGCAGTTCTCGATGCAGGAGTAGCACTTGATGCACCGGGAGGTCTGCTCCCGGATCCGGTTCAGGCGCTCCGTCCCCTCGCCGAGCGCCCCGAAGTAGCGTTCCCGCCATTTGTCGCCGAGTTTCAGCATGGCGTTCTCGACCTTGCCGCGGATCTCGATCCCCTTCGGATTTGCCGCCTCCGTCGCCACGGCGCCGGCCTGGATAGCGCTGTTGAGGAGGTTCGCGCCCTTCTCGGAGCAGACCTCGACGAATGTGGCGTTGCCGGCTTTTTCCCCAATAACGCCCCAGTTCCCGCAGGCGAGATCCGCCTGACGCGGGATCTTGATCTTGCACCGCCGGCAATTGGACCGGCGGCCGAGCCCCTCGTTCCCGAGAAGGTCTTCTGCCCCCTCCTCGAGTTCATCGATCGAGACGGAGGCGTGCTCGCCGTCCTTTGTGACAACGATGAACTTTCCCTTGTCGATCTCCTCCTTGACGACATCGTCGGGGTCGAGGCCAAGCTTCTCCCGGACGACGGTCCGCGCTACCTCCGGCCGGATGGTGCCGCCGCAGTTGAGGCCGATCACGATGATGTTGTCCAGGTTGACCTGCCCGCGTTTGGCCATCTCGTAGATAGCCTTGACGTCGCAGCCCTTGAGGACCGTCGCAATCCGCATATTGGGATCGGTTGCGAGGAGGCACCGCCGCATCTGTTTGGGGAGGAGCAGGGTGCCGCAGTGGAGCGAGCCCGCAATGCCTCCGATCTCGGCGGGGTCGGTGATCAGCGCCGGCAGGGCGTCGTAGACGTCCGCGCCCTTCCGGACCGCAAAGACCCCGTCAACCATACCGCTCTCGAGAGCGTGGCGCAGCAGGGCGGTCACCGCTCCGCCGGTCTCGGCCTTCTCGCGGAGTTCGTCGTCCGTCGTCCATGCATAGAGTAAATCGCCTTTTCCTGCCATATCTCACACCTCCCCGATTCTCTCGACCTTCACGGCACACGCCTTGAACTCAGGGATCTTTGCGATCGGGTCGAGCGCGTTGTTCGTCAGGACATTCGCCGCACACTCCCTGTAGTGGAACGGCATGAACATGACACCCTTCACGATGTCGGGGGTCACCTTCGCGGGGACGTCCACCGTGCCGCGGCGGGTGCTCGCCCGGACGACCTCGTCGTCCTTAATGCCGAGTTCCCTCGCATCCTCAGGGTTGATCTCGATCCAGCCCGTGGGTGCCTCCTTCTCAAGGCTCCGCGACCGGCGGGTCATGGTGCCGGTATGCCACTGCCAGATCGTACGGCCGGTCGTAAGGACGAACGGGTACTCGGCGTCCGGGACCTCGGCGGGCGGTTTCCACTCGATGGGCGAGAAGACGCCCAGGCCGTCGGGCATCGCAAACTTCTCCCGGTGGAGGATCGCCGTTCCCGGGTGCTCCGCCGTCGGGCAGGGCCAGTGCAGGCCGTCCGGATCGAGGCGAGCGTAGGACATCCCGTGGTAGGAGGGCGTCACGGCGGCGACCTCGTTAAAGACCGCTTCAGGGCTTTCGAACGCAAACTGTTTCTCGTAGCCCATCCTGCTCCCGAGCTCGCAGATGATCCGCCAGTCTTCCTTCGCTTCGCCGGGTGCCTGCTGTGCCTTCTTCCAGCGCTGGACACGCCGCTCGGTGTTCGTCTGGGTGCCGTCCTTCTCGGCGTAGCAGACGGCGGGCAGAATGACGTCGGCGAGTTCGCCCGTCTCGGTCATGAAGATGTCCTGCACGACCAGGAACTCGAGGTTCCGGAGGGCCTCCTCGACGTGGTGGAGGTCGGGATCGGAGAGCATCGGGTTCTCGCCCATGATGTACATCGCCTTGATCTCACCGGGCTTGTCGGCGAGGACGTTGATCATCTCGGTGACGGTGTAGCCGACCCTGCCCTCGGCAATATCCTCGACGCCCCACATCTCCATCATCTTCTTCCGGGTCGCCTCGTCGGTGACCTTCTGGTAGCCGGAGTAGACGTTCGGGAGGGCTCCCATGTCGCAGGCGCCCTGGACGTTGTTCTGGCCGCGGAGCGGGTTCACGCCGCCGCCGGGCTTGCCCAGGTTGCCGGTGAGCATCATCAGGTTCGCGGTCGATTTGACGTTGTCGACGCCGACGGTGTGCTGGGTGATGCCCATCGAGTAGATGAGCGCGGCAGCATCGGCCGTTGCGATCCACTCGGCCGCGGTCCTGAGGCTCTCGACCGGGATACCGGAGATCTTCGAGACGTTCTCAAGGCTGTAGGCGTCCTTCATGACGACCTCCTTGAGTTTCTCGTAGTCTTTCGTCCGGTTCGCGATGAACTCCTTATCCTCCCTGCCGTTCCGGATGATCTCCTGCATCAGGCCGTTTAAGATGGCGACATCGGTTCCGGAGACGAACGGCATGTAGAGATCAGCCTGTCGGGCGGTCGGGGTGAAGCGCGGGTCGGCGACGATCACCTTCCCGCCGCTCTCTCTTGCACGGACGATGCTCCGTGCAATGAGCGGGTGCTGCTCGAAGGTATTACTCCCGAGGACGAAGACGCACTTTGAATCGGCGATGTCCTTGATCGAGTTCGTCATCGCGCCTGATCCGAAGACCGCCGCAAGGCCCGCGACGGTGGACGAGTGGCAGAGCCGGGCGCAGTGGTCGACGTTCGGGGTCTTGAGCGCCACCCGCGCGAACTTCTGCATCAGGTAATTCTCCTCGTTCGATGTCCGGGCGGAGGAGAGACAGGCCATCTCTCCGGGTTTATAGGACCTGAACTTCTCCGTGATCAGGTCGTAGGCCTCGTCCCAGGTCGCCTCGACGAACGTACCGTCCTTCTTGATGAGCGGTGTTGTCAGGCGGTCGGGGCTGTTGATAAACTCGTGGGCATACCGTCCTTTGGGGCAGAGTTTGCCGCCGTTGACGGGCGCACGCTGCCAGTGCGCCACATCGAAGACCTTGCCGTCCCTCACGACAAGGTTGAACCCGCACCCGGTGCCGCAGTACGGGCATGTTGTCGATACATACTTGATATCCATAGTTGTTCCCTCTGGCGGGGACAACATGACGCCCGAATTATATAATATACGTGGTTCCGGCGGAATTTTTGAGGAATATTGGTGGAATGCCGCAGGAACCCGACTCACAGGCCGGCCTGGACCGCCAGCGCCGCCACGAGCGTGACGATACCCGCCACCGAGAGCGGCAGGGTGTAGTTCCGCACGACCGCGGGAAAATCGTCGCCGGTCGTCCGTTTGAGCAGCCAGAAGAAGGGGTCGCTCACGTAGGAGAACATGAACGCTCCTGCAGAGATCATGAGCACCAGGGCAAGCGGGTTGATCGCCAGAGCGGCAGGGATCGTGGCGAGGATGGTGGCGGTGACGGTGGCGGTGACGACTCTTGAGCCCTGTGCCGCCTGCACCAGGGCGGCGACGACGAACGGGAGGAGGGTGATGGGGAGATAACCCTGAACGAGCGCGGCCACATCGGCAGGGAAGGTGCTTGCGGCGATGACGCCGCCGAGCGCTCCGGCACCGGCGAGGTCGAAGATGATGATCCCGGCGTTTTTCGTCCCCCGGGCAAGCGCCTTCTCCCGGACGTCGGCCGGAACGGTGAGAAGTGCGGCAAAGAGCCCGGCAAGAAGCGCCAGGTTGATGTTTGCAAGGGCGTGGAGCGGTGGGACGAAAGACCCTACTACGAGCGCGAAGACGATGACCAGGAACGGCAGCCAGGCGAGAAGGTGCCGCCCGCCCGCTATGGGAGCCGGTTCTGCCGGCAACGCCGCAGGCGTACCGCGGGCCCGCAGGGCGACAAGGAGACCGGCGAGGAGGAGGAGCGAGACAGGAAGGGTGACGAGGTCGACCTCCCAGGGCCGGCCGGCAAAGAGGCCGAGCGTCGTTATGGTGGAGTAGACCACTGGAGCGGGGTAGAGGAGCACGTAGGATATCATCCCGGCGACGCCGGCGCAGTAGAGGAGGATCTTTGACGCCTGCCGGTCGGGCTGGAGGTGCGTGATGATGGGGGCGAGGATGACGAACGAGGTGATGCCGCACATCAGCGGGACGGAGAGGAGGTAGCCGGCCGACCCTGCCGTGGCAAGGGGGCGGTGCACCAGGCCCCGGATGTCGGCGACGATATTCTCTATCCGACCACTCTCGCGGAGGACCTGGGCGATGCCGACTCCGCAGAAGATGACGATACCGAGGATGGAGAATATCCTGCCGGCGCCGCCCGTGATCGCCGCAATAAGCGTCTCCGCCGGCATCCCGGCAAGGGCGCCGAAGAGGACGGACGTCCCGACCAGGGTGAGAAACGGGGGGAGGTGATACCTGAGCGACGCGACGGTTATCACGACGATGGCGACGGCGAAGGGGATGAGGGTCTCCATCACTCTTCCGTTGACGGCATGGGGTTATAAGGCCCGCCGGCCTTCTGCTCCATCTCGCGGCGGGCTTCAGCAATCCGGGCCCCGGCAATCTCCCGGTATCCCGGGTCGATTTCAAACCCGATAAAGTCCGCGCCGAGGGCAAGCGCCGCAAGCGCCGTGCTCCCGATGCCCATGAAGGGGTCGAGGACCAGCATCCCCGGCCGGCAGCCGTGGAGCCGGATGCACATCTCCGGGAGCTTCTCCGGGAAACTGGTCGGGTGGGGCCGGGAGGAGCGGATGGTCCGGTAGGGGATGAACCAGGTGTTCCCCCGGTCCCGGAGGTCGCGCTCCGCCGCCTTCCAGCGGCCGATGTTGCTCTTGTCCTGGTAGGGGACGCCGACACCCAGTTTGTCGAGGGCGACGCTCCCTTTCTTCGTGAAGTGGAATATATGCTCGTGGCACTGGCTCAGGTAACGGGAACTGTTCACCGGCTGGTAGTGGCCGACGGCGATGTCCCCGAGTATGTTCTCGTAACCGCCGACATCCTCCTTCCCGATCGCGATCGCCTTGACCCAGTGGATGACGTTCTGCAGCTCGAAGTAGGGGCGGAACCGCTGGACGGCGTCGAAGGGGATCCAGGGGTCCCGGGGTTTGCCGCCGATGTTGAGGAAGAACGAGCCGTCATCGGCGAGGACCCGCGCCGCCCCGGCGGCGACCTCCTCCAGCCAGCCGAGATACTCTTCACGGGGCTGCCGGTCGTTGTATGACCGGTATTCCTTGCCGATGTTGTAGGGCGGCGATGTGACGATGATATCGACAGAACCCGCCGGAAGGCGCTGCATGCCCGCTATGCAGTCCATGGTATGGATGGTATTGGCGGCAAGCCCGCCGGGTCCGTCCGTCTCTCTCTCCTCTCCTGCCACTCAGATCATATTACAGGTTCGCGGTCCTCCGCAAAAAGGTGAACGAACCGGGACGGGTGTCAGGATCTTGCGTCCTCGCCCAGCACCTTCTGCCGGGTCCGCTCCAGGGTGTCGATGAAGTCCTCTACCTCATAAGGGTTGAGTCCTTCGCTCGTGGAGCCTTCACGTTCGAGGTAGACGATCTGGAGGAGCGCGTCTTTGAGGATCTCAAGACGGCTCTCCGGCGGGAGGATTATCTCGAACCGGCGGAAGATACGGTCGGATATGCAGACGAAATCACCGTGCATGGACGCAAACGAGAGGATTTCGTCTGCTGAAGGAACATCGCCCTGGCTCACCTCGACTTCCAGGACTGCGGGCGCATCGCCGCCCTCTTCTGCAAAACAGCGGGTGACCCTGATCTTCGTGGCTGCTCCTCCGGTTCCGGCGAACTATTCTCTACAGAGAATAATATAGTTGCGATGACGGGGAGGAGATCTTCCCCGTTGGGCATCGGGGTCATGCCGGCACGGCGGAAGGGACGTGCCAGTCGGGCGACGCGGGGCGGTGAGGGCAGGACGCGAGAAGGCAGGTCGCGCTTCACAGGGAGTCTCCCCCTCAGGCATCTCCCGGCTTACCGCTCCCCGCCATGCTCTTTCCGGGAATCCCCTGCCGTTCGGTCCGCCTCCCGCATGCGGGCGAGATGCCCCCTCTCCTCAGACCGGACCTGCTTCTTCCGGTCCAGTTCCCATGAGAACCGGTCGAACTCCGTCTGCACCCCCCGGCACTCCGCCTGAAGGGCTGCGATCCGGGCTTCGAGCACCTTCCGCTTCCGGTCGGCCTCGATCTGCCGGACCCGGAGCTCGTCCTCGCGATTCCGCAACTCCGCCTCCTCCTCCATCTCCCTGATGTAGCGCGCCGAGCCGGTCAACACCCCGCCCGGCCCGAGATAGACGTCCGCGAGATCGATCCCTTCACCGGTGACGATGACCTCCCGGATCTGGTTGGAGTGCGCCATGCCCCGGGACTTCAGGACATACAGGCCCCGGTTCCGCTCGCCGCCGGACTCGATGAACTTGAGGAGGATCCATGTGTCCATCAGCGACGATATCTCGATCTTTGTCTGTTCAGAGGTTCCCTCCGCCTGCGTCAGGTCGGTGAAGAGCCCGGTGATATGGTTGACCTTCAGATAATCGACGAACCGGACCAGCATCGCCTTCGCGTCTGCCTCGCTGCTCACCGAGATGAGGCTCGATATGGGGTCAATGACGACCGCGTCGGGCCGCAAGACCTGCACATCCCGGAGCATGGTGGCGAGGTGCGTCTCGAGGCCGTACGCCGTCGGACGGGAAGAACGGATTACAAGGTTTCCCGCATCAATCCAGGGCTGGAGATCGATCCCGATAGACCGCATGTTCCGCACGATCTGGCCCTGCGACTCTTCAAAGGCGAAGTAGAGACACCGCTCACCCCGCCGGCAGACCGAGTCTGCGAAGGCAGCGGCGAAACTCGTCTTGCCGGTGCCCGGCGCGCCTGATATCAGGACGCTTGAACCCCGGAAGTAACCCCTGCCGTCGAGCATCGCGTCGAGCCGTTCGATGCCGGTGGAGACCCGGTCTTCGAGGGCTTCGTGGTCGAGGCCGAGGGTGGTCACCGGCATGATGACGATACCTTCGTTGCCCGTGATCAGGAACGGGTACTCGTTCGTGCCGTGGGTGGAGCCGCGGTACTTAACGATGCGCAGGCGCCGGGTCGAGATCTGGTTGGTCACCCGGTGGTCGAGGAAGATGACGGCGTCGGAGACGTACTCCTCGAGACCGTGCCGGGTCAGGTTTTCGCCCTGGCCGCTCTCGCCGGTCACGACCGCCGTGACGCCTTTCTCCTTGAGCCAGGAGAGGAGCCGGCGAAGTTCGGCGCGGATGATGCCTTCGTTTGAGAGACCTGAGAAGAGGACCTCGATGGTATCGAGCGCCACCCGTTTCGCCCCGATGGAATCGATCGCGTAAGCAAGCCTGATGAAGAGCCCGTCGAGGTTGTACTCGCCGGTCTCCTCGATCTCGCTCTTCTCGATCCGGACATAGTCGATAGCGAGTTTCTCCTGCGCGATCAGCCGGGGGAGGTCGAAGCCGAGGGAGTGGACGTTCTTGACCAGGTCCTCCGCCGTCTCCTCAAAAGAGACGAAGACGCCGGGCTCGTTGTACTGCGTCGCCCCGCTCACCAGGAACTGCATGGCAAAGAGCGTCTTCCCGCTCCCGGCCTTTCCAACGACCAGCGTCGGCCGCCCCTTCGGGAGCCCGCCGGCGGTGATCTCGTCAAGACCGTGGATGCCGCTCGGCACCTTTGCCAGAGCGAATTCGGTATCCCCGGACGGTGCCGGAGCACCTGCAGCCTGATCCATATTCTTTTGATGATCTGTATTTACCATATACATTACCCCGAAATCTGGTGACCCGGTGCTTCGTTACGCCGTACAGGACGCCCGGAGGGAGCCGTATCCCCGATGGAGCCGCGCAGAGACACGATCCCGTCCGGGGTCTTCCGGGTCCGGGACCCGGCACAACATTCAGGCCTTTCTCAGCGTGAACTGGAATGCTGCACCGCACTCCGGGCGGCCCGGCACCCGATCGGCGGCCCAGATCCTGCCGCCGTACCGTTCGACCAGGATCCGGGCCAGGTAGAGCCCGAGCCCCTCGCCGACGCCTCGCTGCTTCTTCTCATAGCGGTGGAAGATCGCCTCCTTATCGGCATCTAAAACACCGGGGCCGGTATCCGCCACCGTTACCCACACAAACCCGCCTGCATCCTCCGTCCGGATGGCGATCGCGACGTCGGGACCGCCGTGCTTGATGGCGTTGCCGATCAGGTTTGAGAAGACCTCCGGGAGGAGTTCGTCACCCAGCACGAGGGATGAAGCGCCGGCGTAGTTGATGCTGCCGTCAGGATACCGGCCAATCTCATCGCGGATGATCGTATCGAGGTCAACCGGCCGGATATCGGGCGGTCCGGTATGGATCCGCCGGATCTTCGAAACAAGGCCAAGGATCTCGATGCTTTTCCCAATGCTCCGCTGGAGTTTCGCCGCATAATCGGCAGCTTCACCGTCGAGGGTGGCAAGGAGCAGCTCGGCATAAAGGTTCGAGACATTCTCGGTGTTGCCGATATCATGCGTCAGGATATCCAGGTAGAGGTTCGCCTCCCGGTGCGCACTCTCGAGCTCGTGATGAAGCCTGGCCCGTTCTTCCTCGGCACGCTTCTGCTCGGTGACGTCGGCGGCTACGCCGATGAGGCGATGAGGCCGCCCTTCCGGGTCCCGGCACACCAGGCCCCGGCTTGCAATCCAGCGGATGGAACCTTCGGACTGGCGGCGGATGCGGAATTCAGCCATGTATTCGCCGTTATGGGCGATGGCCTCATCTATGGCCTGCCGGATCCGGGGCCGATCCTCCGGCACCACGATGGTCCTCCAGTCGTCGCGGGTCTGCAGTGCGCCGGCATCGGGAACACCCCACAATTTCACCAGCGCTTCAGAGGGAATAACCTTCCCGGAGGCCAGGTCGATCTCCCAGGGTGCGAGACTGGCGGCATCGAGAGCCATCGCCAGCCGCTCCTCGCTCGCGCAGGGCCTGGTTGGACCTGGCAAGCTCGGCGGTCCGCTCTTTCACCCGGGTCTCGAGTTCGGCGTAGGCTTTCCTGAGAAGTTCCTCCGACTGCTTTTGCCCGGTCAGGTCCGTGACAACCAGGGAGAAGACCTGTATCCCGTCCATCCGCAGGAGTTTCAGGGAGAGGTGTACCGGCACCAGGTCCCCGCCATGCGCCTGGAGCGTGCTCTCGCCCGCGGTGCCGGAGGGGTTCCCGTCCTCCATCATCCTCCGGAAACTCTCTGCAGAGGCAGGGGCGATGAAGGCGTGGATCGGCTCTCCCATCAGGCTTTGATGGGGCATGCCGAGAAGCCGGGCGAACGACTCGTTGCAGTAGAGGATGGTGCCGTCGGTGGAGAGTGTTGCAGCCCCTTCCCACATCTGCTCGACGAGTACACGATAGGGGTGTTCGGCGGTGTTTAAGGTATAGACCTTCTCGCCCTCGTCCGTCGAGACGAGGAAGGCATCGACCTCCCCCCTCCGGATCGCCGAAAGGGTCTCTTCAGCCTCCGCAAAGCCTCCATAGAGTTCTTCCAGCACGCGGAGGAGTTCTTCCTCTCGCGGTAATCGGGGAATGTTCATGTTGGATGGGTTACCTGGAGGGTAGTTTTCGGTGGAGCGCACAGTCACTCCAGCTGTTTAATCCCGAGCCCGACAAGGACACGATCTTCGTCCGACATATCCCCGATCAATCTCCTGATCGGCAGGGGAAGCTGCTTGATGAGCATGGGCACCGCGAGGATCTGGGCGTCTTTTGCCAGTTCGGGGTGCTGGTAGATGTCGATCACTTCAAGATCGTAACTCCCTTTGTAGCTCGTCTCAAAGATGTTCTTGATGTTCTCGATCGCCCTCTGTGACCGCGGGGTCATCCCGGCTACGTAGAGCCGCAGAGTGTAGCGGGAGTCCGTACTCTTCAGTGCCGCTTCGAACTCTTCCGCGGTCAACGGCCTGTTCCGGCCCTGATTGTCGCTCTCGTTACTCACTCGGTCAACCCCCTTAGAATCTAGGTTTTATCCCCCGGTCGCAGATCGAGGCCGACCAGCACCTTCTCCGTATTCGAGAGATCACCGATGATCTTTCTCAAGGGCGGGGGAAGTTTCCGGACCAGCGTGGGGACGGCGAAGATCTGGTCGCCTCTCGCGAGTTGAGGCTGTTCGACGAGATCGATCACCTCGATCCGGTATCGGCCGGCAAGATGCTCCTCGCAGAACTTCTTCAGGTTTGCGAATGCCGCGAGCGATTTAGGTGTCTGGCCCGCGACGTAGAGCCGCAACTCCCATACCTCTCCGTTCTCCTCCCCGACCGTCTCCTGATGCGTACTCATCGTACTTCCTCTTTCCCTCTCGACTACTCAAACATTCCGTCGCCGGTCGCTGCCTCGGTTGCCACAGTTCTCCGGGCGGTGCCTGCTTCGAGCCTGCTGTGGAACCGGTTCTTCTATCGGAATTCCGGTGCTGTTCCCGACCCGGATCGAGCGAGCTCCAGGGTGCTCCCCGGGCCGGGGGCGGGACGCTGCGGGTGGGAGCCGGGAAAACAGCCATGCCAAAACCATTTAAGCAGGTTTATCCGCTTGAGGGCGGAGATCTCCTCATGAGACGATTATACCTCCTCATCGCACTGCTGCTCGTGGTCCCGGCGGCGGCGGTCGTCCTCACTTCGGAGAGCGGGTGGACTGCCGGCACCGACGCCGGGTCAAAGCAGGTTGCCGCGTTCGGCAACGGCACGCGCTACGAGGCAGGATCGTACCATATCGTCGTCCTCTCCGGCACCTACCGGGAGATGGGACGGCAGTATGGCGCCCTGATGAAGGACGAACTCCAGGAAGAGTACGCGATGCTCCGCTCCCACTTCACGGCCAACGGATACACCGAGGCGGAGATCGGCGAGTTCGCTACAACGGCAACGGCGCTCCAGGCAAAACGCATGAAGGAGATCCGGGCGGGAATCGCGGAGACGTCCGGTCTTTCCGTAGAGGAGGTCGATATCCTCTACGAAGGCCCGATCGTCTACCTCGTAACTTATGGGGCGAAGGCAGGGTGTTCGTTCATGGCGGTATGGGGCAACTACACCCCTGACGGCTCGGTGGTCCTCTCCCGGAACTACGACCTGCCCGACGTATTCTCGGTCTTTTACCCATACTACACCCTCGCGGTCTACAACCCGACCGACGGGAGCAACGGCGTGGCGACCTTCGGCCCGGCAGGGGCACGTTCCGAGACCCTGATGAACAGCGCCGGCCTCTTCATCGCCGACGACAACGCCGTGGACTCGGGCAGTAGCCTTGAGATCGCCGGCAGGCCCGACCTGATCGGGGAGTTCTTCCGGCTGATGCTCGACTACTCCGATATGGAAGGGCTCGACGCCGGGATCATGACCACCCGTGCGGACTGCGCCTGGATCGTGAACGCGGCAGGACCGGACCGGGCCTACTCCTACGAGGAGACCGTGTATGACATCAAGCGCCGCGAGGGTCAGGGCGTGATCGCGGCCGCGAACCACTTCGTGGACCCGTCCTGGCGGCTTGCGGTGCCCCCGGCGGATCATTCGACCTCGCGGTATGACAATCTTCTGCGCCTCGCCGAGGAGAACCGGGGTTCGATCGACGGGGAACGGATGGTCGCGATCCGCGACGTGCTGCTGGAGGACGGGGGCGCGACATTCCGGCACAGTATGCTCGAGGGTATGCCGTACTCCTCAGATCACCAGGTGATCTTTGTCCCGGAGACCCGTACGCTCTGGCTGAAAGTCGTGGACCGGGACTGGCAGAAGGTGGAGCTCGGACCGCTCTTCTCGGTGTGAGGGGGCCCGGCCTCTCCTCTCCCTGCTCTCAGGGAGCAGGAGCCTGCCGTGATCCCGGGCTGCGGCAACAGACGATCCGGGTATAGGAGAAAGGGCAGACGAGAGGCACAGGTGACGCGCCAGGATCCTGAAAAAAGGTATTGGAGTCGGTTCACTTTTCGAAGTACGCGACGATGTTTTGGAAGATCTGCATGTTCATCGATTCGGTGGGCAGGGGTTTTCCCTCGCGCCGCAGGTGCTCTTTTTGGGTCGGCCAGTCGTAGAGGTTCACGAACTCCATGGCCCGCTCGGGGTGCGGCATCAGGCCGAGGACCCTGCCGTCCGCCGAGGTGATCCCGGCGATGTCCGCAAGCGAACCGTTCGGGTTGTAGGGGTACTCCCCTCCCGCTGGAGAGAGGTCGTCGCGGCAGTAGCGGAACGCGACCATCTTCTCGCGCTCGATACGTTTCAGGGTCTCTTCCGAGCAGGAGAAGTTCCCCTCGCCGTGGGAGACCGGGCAGTAGAGGTGCGTGATGCCCCGCGTCCAGAGGTTCTCCACCGCAGGCTTCAGGGTGACGAACCGGCACTCGAGCACGCCCTTCCGGTTCGGCATCAGGGCGATCTCGCGGGGACGAACCTGCTCGAACGCGGGGATCAGGCCGAGGTTCGCGAGGATCTGAAACCCGTTGCAAATCCCGAGGACGAGGTTGTCCCCCGCGAGGAAGTCTTTGAGGTCGCTCCAGAGGTTGTTTCTGACGCGGTTTGCGTAGGCGTTGCCGGCACCCGTATCGTCGCCGTAAGAGAACCCGCCGGGGAAGACCATCAGCCGGTAGTGGGAGAGGGCCTTCTCGCCCGCGATGAGGTCGTTGATGTGGACGATGTCGGATGCCATCCCGGCCCGCATCAGGGCTTCCCTGGTCTCCATCTCGGAGTTGATGCCGTAACCGCTCATGATGAGGGCTTTTGCCGGGGTCTTGGTAGTAGTCATCTCAGTACCTCCCGAAAGGTGCCTTGTATGCTGCTTCCATCGCCGTGATGGGCTGCTCGATGAGGGTCTTTCCTCCTGCCGATACCCGGAAGACCGTGCCGTCGACGTGGCCGAGGAGGTTTGCGTCGCCGCCGAAGAGCTCCTCGAACGCCTCGCGGTCGGAGGGAGCGATCGTGACGACGAACCGCCCGAGCGACTCCGAGAAGAGGTAGCAGTCCGGGCGCATTCCGCCGGGAATGGTGATGTCCATGCCGACCCTTCCCGCAATCGCGACCTTTGCAAGGGCGACGAGGAGGCCCCCGTGGGTGACCGGGAAGGCAGAGGCGACGATCTTCTTCTCGATCGCGTCGGTCATCCTCTCGTAGCATGCTTTTGCCGTCTCGATATCGAGGGCCGGGACCGTGCCTCCCTCGATGCCGAGGTGCGCGAGGTACTCCGACCCGCCGAGCTCCTCGTTGGTCTCCCCGACGACGTAGACGAGGTCGCCGTCGAACTTCGCGTCCATCGAGACCGCGGTGGCAACATCGGGGTGGACGCCTATCGAGGAGATGAGGAGGGTCGGGAGGACGGATACCTTGACAGGGTTAGAGTCCGCGTCGAACCCCGAGAAGTCGTTATACATGCTGTCTTTCCCGGAGATGTAGGGCGTGCCGAACCCGACCGCGCCGTCACGGCAGCCGAGCGCGGCCCGCTTGAGCTGCCAGAGCCGCTCTGGCTCATCGGAAGAGCACCAGCAGAAGTTGTCGAGGAGAGCGATCGTCTCCATCGGGACGCCTATCGCTATCAGGCCCCGGATGGCCGTGTCGATAGCGGCGATCGCCATGCGGTAGGGATCGAGCTCCGTGTAGGAGGGGAAGAGGCCCTGCGAGAGCCCCACGCCCTTCATCGAATCCAACACAACCTTCGTCAGCGTGGCTGAGGCCTGGACCCGCCCGCTCCCCTGCACGGGCCCGAGGACGTGCCCTCCCTGGACGGTATGGTCGTAACGGGTCGAGATGAACTCTATCGAGCAGATGTTCTTTCTCGTGAGCATGGCAAGGAGGAGGTCGTCGAGCCGGTCCGGGCACGCGAACTCGGGCTCGGGATAGGTCGTCGTCACGGGCAACGTCTGGAGGTGCTTCTTCGGCAGACCGTCGTGGAGGAACTCGAGGTCGATATCCATGACGGTCTCGCCGTTGTACTCCACGACGCACCTGCCGGTATCGGTGAATCTCCCGATGACCGTGGCCTCGACCTCCCTCTTCTTCATGAGGTCCATGAACGCCTCGACCTTCTCCTCCGGGACGGCGAGCGTCATCCGCTCCTGCGACTCGGAGATCCAGATCTCCCACGGCGCCATGCCGGGGTACTTCAGCGGCACGCGGTCGAGGAGGACATGGCACCCGCCCGACTCCTTTGCCATCTCCGCGACGGAGCAGGAGATCCCTCCTGCCCCGTTGTCGGTGATGCTCCGGTAGAGGTCGAGGTCGCGGGCCTCCTTGACGATGACGTCGGAGAACTTCTTCTGGGTGATCGGGTCGCCGATCTGGACCGCGGTCACGGGGCTTGCCGGGTCGAGCGCCTCCGAGGAGAAGGTGGCCCCGTGGATGCCGTCCTTGCCGACCCTGCCGCCCACCATGACGATGAGGTCGCCGGGGAGGGCCTGCTTCTCGTGGAGCGGTCTTCCGTTACGGGCGCGCGGCATCACGCCGACCGTGCCCGCAAAGACGAGGGGTTTACCCACGTAGCGGTCGTGGAAGTAACACCACCCCTGTGGCGTCGGGATGCCCGAACAGTTGCCTCCTACATCCACACCGCGGATAACGCCCTCGAAGATCCGCCGGGGGGGGAGAATGGGGTTTTCCCGGTTCTTGGCGCGGAAGAGGGGCGGTTCAGTCTCGGGGTCGCCGACGCAGTAGCCGTAGATGTTGATGCAGGGCTTTGCGCCGAGGCCGAACCCGATCGTGTCGCGGTTCACCCCGACGATCCCGGTGAGGGCGCCGCCGAAGGGGTCGAGGGCGGAGGGGGAGTTGTGCGTCTCGACCTTGCAGGTCACGAGGTGCTCGTCGTCGAAGACGATTGCGCCGGAGTTGTCGGTGAAGACCGAGACGCAGATGTCCTTATCACCCTTCGCCTCGCGGATGGTGTTGGTGGCGGCCTGGATGCAGGTCTTGTAGAGCCCCCGCGGGACGTCGTCGTCCATCGCCGAGGCAAAGATGGTGTGCTTGCAGTGCTCGCTCCAGGTCTGGGCGAGCGACTCGAGCTCGACGTCCGTCGGCCTCCGACCGAGGCTCCGGAAGTAGTCCCGTATCGCGTGGAGCTGGGCGAGGTCGAGGGCGAGCGGCCCCCGCCGCTCCCCGGTCCCGGGGTCGACGATGCCCTCTTTCCCGATGCGTGCGAGGTCCGCGTCGGGAAGGTCGAGGTCCACGGTCCCGGCCGCCTGCAGTTCGTCGAGGCGGACGAAGGGCGCGATCGGGTCCATCCCCGTCTCACCGTACTCCTCGCGGCTCCTGACGTGGACGCGGTTGACGAGCGGGTTTGCGAGGGCAGCGGTGAGCCTCCGGAGGGAGTCGGGGGTCAGGTCGCCGGCGACGAGGTAGAGCTGCGACGAGAAGACCGCCTCCCCTTCGCCGAACCGGAACCCGAAGTAGTCCTCGATGGTCTGCTTTGCCGTCGTCCCGGCGTTGTCGGTGACGCCGGGCAGGAACCCGACCTCGATCGCGTGGTCAAAGTCGGCCTCGGTCGGCCGGTCTACGGAGTATCGCTGGACAACGGGGTTGCTGAGCTGCGCACCGATCTGCGAGAGCTCGTCAGGGGAGAAGTCCCTCTGGGAGGTCGCTATGGTATAGACGTCGACGAGATGCAGATCGCGCAGGGGGACGCCCGGCGAGCGGAACCTCTCGGTACGCGTCTGCAAGCGTGGATCGCGGGAATAGTGTACCTCTATCCGGTGGACGTGAGAGGCCATGTATATATATGGGTGCGATCGGGTGAAAAGAGCTGCGATGGGGTGGGGGTGTGCGGTTGGGTCGGAGGGGGTCCGGGTGAGATTTGAGGAGCTTTAACTATACCCTCTCTTTTTCAGCACGCCTGTGCCTCCGGGGCGTGCCGAACTCATTTTGGGCGTATTTTCAAATGAGGTCAATAATGGACATCTACAAACTTTTTCTCGCTCTGATGATATGCAAAACATCAAAATAAAAAGGAATGGTATCCTTTGGCGGATCTTCTGGATTGACTAAAGCCCTTCGAAAATCTGATTTTTCATAGAATTCTACAGAGGTTGGCTTAAAGTCAACAGTTAGAATTCTACAACCAACATGTTCAGTGATGTCGCCCACTATAGAAAAGATTTCTATGAGCATATTGGTTCCAATACCGCGATGCCGGTAATTGTCGTGAACTGCCAGCCTTGCAATTTTTATTGCCGGGTAATATCGATATTTATAGCCCCTTATTCGATCTCCCCGTATCATCTCCTCTTTTTCGATGCAATCGGTTACAAGCGTAAAATATCCCACGAGAGCCTCTCTCCAGAACACAACTTGCGTGACAGAGAAGAAACTGTTCTGACACCGTAAGGCGTCTTCTTTTAGGAACTCCTCTAAATCAACTTCTTCGGGATTACTACAACAAGAAAAAGAATTAACATCAATTCCTTCGTGGAGAGTGACATACTCCAACTCTTCATCAGGAATTGGTTCTACCATTAAGATCGCTTCTGAGAACGCACCGCAGCCTCCCTGACTAAAAACTGGCCGCGTGTACTCAGGTCATTGTGCTCAAGGAATCTCTCGAACCTGCGAGCATCCTCGCCTTTTAATTTCAATCCTAACTCTATAGCCTTCGCCATTACACCCACCCCGCACATGTGGCGTGCATATGTGTTACATATGTAATACGATGAGATATACGCATCTGAAGAACTAATATATGTTTCCATACCTCTCGCCCATGAAATGATCGAGAATATGAAGTTCAGTTTTAAAAATAGGCTAATAAGTTGGCCTTTTAAGCCCCAGCCGAGATTTGAACTCGGGACCTGCTGATTACAAGTCAGCCGCTCTGCCAGCTAAGCCACTGGGGCATACCTTATATTGTGGATCGTCCGCGCTAAAAAAGATGGCGCCGGTTCTCCTCACCCCTCCCCGGCATCTTCTGGCTGATCACCATAACTCCCACCTGACGGTGCTCACGATCTGCTCCTGATGGAGCGTCGCGACTCCCACCTGACGGTGCTCACGATCTGCTCCTGATGGAGCGTCGCGACTCCCACCTGACGGTGCTCACGATCTGCTCCTGATGGAGCGTCGCGACTCCCACCTGACGGTGCTCACGATCTGCTCCTGATGGAGCGTCGCGACTCCCACCTGACGGTGCTCACGATCTGCTCCTGATGGAGCGTCGCGACTCCCACCTGACGGTGCTCAGGCTCCTGCCCTACGGCCAGTCGCGCTCCCAAACAACCTCCCCGTCATACAGAACCCGCCTGACCCTATGATACGGAATACAGGCCACATGCGTCCCGGCGTCCACCTCCAGGTACTGCGCATCGAGCGCGAGGACCCGGTCGCCCTGCACCCTCGATCGGTCGCCGGGCGCCCCGCGGTCGACGTACTCGACCTCGATCCGGGAGAAGTCGTAGCCGGGGTCGTGATAGAACCGGAGCAGCAGCCGGTAGCTCGTCCGCATACCCTCTCCTCCACGGCACTCTCACCCTGCCGGACGATAATGGTGCCGCCGCCGGTTCGCCGGCAGCTCTCCCTCGCCGGAACAGCCACAACGGCGACGTCCGAGCGGCTGGCGAACCGGCACCGCGAGGTGGAGCCGGGGGGCGAGTCTGCAACGTTCATAACAAAGGAGCACAGAAGTATCATCAGGATGTCGCATCTCACCGTCGATCTCGGGGGCCGGCCCGGCCTCGACTGCCGGGGATTCTGTTCGTACTGCTACTTCAAACACGTCAAGGGGACGACGTCGTTCGGCTGCAGATACTGCCTGCCCTTCCAGAAGGGCTGTGACTACTGCACCCGGGGCGTGCGGGAGGGGTACGAAGGATTCAAGAGCCTCCGGACCGTCGCCGACGAGACGCTGGCAAACCTCCAGGTGATGAGCGACGATATCGACCGGATCACCATCAGCGGCGGCGGAGACCCGAGTTGCTACCCCGAGTTCCGCGACCTCGTCGAGCTGCTCGGCAGCATGGAGGCGCCGCTCCATATCGGCTACACCAGCGGGAAGGGGTTCGACGATCCGGCAATCGCCGACTTCCTCATCGATAATGGCCTCTCCGAGGTATCCTACACCGTCTTCGCCGCCGACCCGGACCTCCGGCGGCAGTGGATGCACGACCCGACGCCGGAGGCCTCCCTTGCGATCCTCGACCGGCTCTGCGGCGCGATCGACGTCTACGCTGCAGCAGTTGTCATTCCCGGCGTCAACGACGGCGAGGCCCTCGAAGAGACCTGCGCGTGGCTGGAGGAGCGGGGCGCAAAAGGGCTGATCCTGATGCGGTTTGCAAACCGGACCGACCAGGGGCTCATCCTGGAGAACGCGCCGCTCATCGAGGGGCAGCAGGTCCATACCGTCGACGAGTTCCACGACATCGTCACCGACTTAAACGAGAAGTTTTCGATGAAGATCAGCGGAACCCCGCTCGGCGACCCCTCGATCGGGTCGCCGTTTGCGATCCTCCACGAGCCCGATCTCTTGAAGAAACTCCCCCGGGTCCAGAAGCGCGCGACCGTGATCACCGGGAGTATCGCGGCCCCCTTCATCCAGCGTATCCTCTCAATCCGCGGTTCGACTTCGCGGGTCGTCAGGGTCAGAAAAGAGATCGCCGACCTCATCACCGCCGACGACCTCGCCGAAGTAAACCTCAAGAGACTTGAGGATGTCGTGCTCATCCCCGGCCGGGCGTTCGTCCACGATGCCGAAGCCCGGACGATCCTCTCCGCCGACGGCGTCGACCGCGAGGTGGTGCGCGGCCCCGATATGCTGACGGCCGATGCGGAGATGAGCATGGGCATGACCCGGACGGAAGTGCTCGATAAGGAGATCGAAGGGTTCTCTGCCCTGATCAACACGATCAACCGATACGGCCGGTGACGGCCTCTCCCCCGGCGCAGACGCACCGGGAGCGCCTCTCCACCGTGCCGGCTCTAACCGCGAACCCCAGAACCAGCACCTGGAGCGTCTCAATGCCCCCGCGATCGGTCGTGGGTTCCCCCCGTCGTTGCATTGAGTTCCCCTGCCGGGGAGATGCCATCGGCTCTTCAACGAATTTGTAAAACGAATGCGAGGGGAGCGATTCGAACGCTCGAACTCCTACGAGACCAGGCCCTCAACCTGGCGCCTTTGACCTGGCTTGGCAACCCTCGCCCGGATATGAGGGGAAGAACATACTCTGTGTGCGAACAGAGAGGGAACGTGCATCGGTTGCGCTTTCGCGCCCCGTTTACCTCATTTAATCTATCGTCATACCTGAAATACCTTTGCGTGAGGCTACGATGAGGAAGGAGGCGGGTTCCTCCGACCAGGAGACAGCAAAGAGAGTATGCCGGAGGCTGCCGGGGTGTGCGTGCCCCAAACCCCCGGTGCGAGATGATGCCCGGTTCAACGTTCGTCATACGATACGGTCAATCAGCGGATCAAACTGCCTCAGGCGCAGAAGAGGGAACATAATTTTCCCCTAATCAGGGGGTATAATCGCAAATACTCATAAATGGCCGCTTTTGAGCATGCTGTTATATATCAGGAAACGAATGGATCTATTTAATATATTCCCTCACTCACTTCATTCTATAGAACCTCCTCCGTAACATACACCGCATCGACTCGATCTCCGAACATAAAGCGCTATCGCCCCGGTAGAAGTTGAATTGGAATCATCCATGTTCAGGCGCGTTCCAGGAGTATGCTACCACCTCAAAGGAACTGAGGCCGAAAGGAAGTCTCGCAGACACTCCCGGGATGCATGATGTACAACGATCCAAAAATGAGACCCAACGCTACAGGTACCCTGGATCTCACCACCGACCAAGATCAATTGAGTGATCCTTCAGGAAACGATGACGGGGGAGCCTGCTGTCCGGCCGAAACCCATAGCAAGATCATCTGGGTGAGGGACCCGGGGGGCGGAACCTGGGTTTATGTCGATCCCGCAGTCGGGAACGCCCTGGGTGTCGATGCGCAGGCGCTTCTTGCAGATCCGCAAGCGCTTATCCAGTCCGTCCACCCCGATGAAAGGGAGTCTTTTAAATTACTGTTTGACGGTTGTCCTGCCGGCGAGTATGATTCGCTGGAATACAGAATCGTCCTTCCGGACACCACGATCAGGTGGATGCAGGCACGTGCTTTTTCCGTCAGAGATGCAGACGACCGGGTTTTGCACGTGCTCGGTGCAACAGCCGATATGACCGAGCAGAAATCGGCTGTAGTAGCCCGGGAGAACGAGGACGAGCAACGAACAAATTTTTTCTCTATCGCATCGCATGAACTGCGAACGCCCCTGCAACCTATTCTGGGATACCTTTACCTTATGCTCGACAATCCCCGCCATTTCGGGCTCACCGAGGAGGCCATACAGTATTTAGATGTCATGCAAGACTGCGCAAACAGGATGAGCGGCATCATAAACAGGATCCTCGTCGTGAGCCTCGCCGATGCAGAACGGGGTATTATCCAGCCGAAATGGGAGACTATATCGCTTGAACAACTTGTTGCCGACACCATCGAGGTGTGCAATACCGAAGATTGGGTGACGTGTACTGTTGATATCCCCCCCGGCCAGACGATCGAGACGGACAGAATCTATCTCTATGAAGCATTGTGTGAGATCTACAGCAATGCCGTGAAGCATTCGAGCCCTCCCTGTCACGTCGTCTTCGAGTACAGCGAAGAGCCCGAAGCCCATCTCGTATCCATATCCGATAACGGTCCCGGTATAGACGAGACAACCCGGTGCCGCATATTCCAGCCGTTCTATATCGGTGACAGAGACAACCTCTCCAGGGCGTACGGACGCCTCGGACTCGGGCTTGCCATAGCAAAGAAGGATATTGAGAAGCTGGGAGGGACTATCTCAGTCGACAGTACCCTGCACCAGGGGAGTACGTTCACCATCCGGCTCCCCAAACAGCACCTGTGAACCCGGAGAAGATACGCCGCAACAGGTGGCGCAACCTCTCATTCCGAATAACCGGGGATGCTCTTATTCACCGACGGGATGCTACATTGTGGTGGAGCAAGGTGAATCGTCTTCCCTTCCCTCTGTCTCAGCGGCTCTCCGCTCCTTCTCACTGATAAGGCTGATGACCTTCATCGCAGCGTAGACGCCTTTGACAGGAAGATCACTCCTTTTTCTGAGCACCGCTTTGATCGATTGGACCGTCTCGCCATCTCCCATATCTTCGAGGGCTGCAACCGCCCCACTCTTGACCTCTCCGTCCGTATCGAAGAGTGCATCGATAAGCGGTCCTATAGCCTGCTTTCCAAGCGCGGCGACTTCATCCCATCTCCTCTCCGCTATCAGGACCGTTACACGTTCTTCGGGGAGAGCCGGCTGCCACCCACTCATTTCAAGTGCCGAGAGCACTTCCCGGCGGCTGGAAAAACTGCCGGAACGAAGGAGAGGGACCAGATGCGACACGACCTCTTCCTCCCCAAGAAGGGTCTTTAAGGTGCTGACAACATTGCGTCGAATGGCCGGATCCTCATCTTTCAGGAAAACAGTCACCCGTGAGGTCCAGTAATCGGCTAACTTCAGTAACGATGAGAGTGCAGCCGATTTGACATCCGTGTGCATATCTTCCAGTGCAACAAACAGCGTGCGAACCGCTTCATCGTCCTGGTATTCACCGAGGGTCTCGATAGCAAGAGAACGGGTTGCGGGGTCCGGACTCTTCATCAGCTCACAAAGCGGGCGGACCGCACCACTCGATCTCAAAACCGCAATCGATTCGGCAGCGCGCCGTTTCACCTCAAAGACGGGATCGTCGAGCGCAACGACCAGAGCGCTGAATGCGCGTTGATCGCCCAGCATGCCGAGAGACAGCGCTGCACGCCACCGGAGCTCCGCGTCGGGATCGGTCAATGCACTCATCAGAGGCTGAACTCCCCTGAGATCTCCGAATTTGCCCAATGCTTCGGCAGCCCTGAGCCGTACCGCGGGATCGCCGTGAGGATCGGCCAGCGCCTTGATGAAGAAATGCAGTTCCGGTATGCTGTCGTCTGTGGTCTGAGAACCCTTCCTGGCTTCGGATTCGGTTTCTTCTGCGTTTACATCAGAGGCAGCTGCGTTCACATCGGAAGCAGTTTTTTCCGGCCCGGCGATGTCCGGTGTCCTGCCGGGCATATCCTCCGGTACCAGCAACGGTTTCACGATCTTTGGGTTTGAGAACGGAGATTTGATAAGACCAAGACGCCGTATCTCCTTCCAATCCTCTTTTGCGACAAGGTATCCCAGTTGCTCTCTGGCATTCGCAGGTTTCCAGCCGATTGCATTGAGTGCTCGTACCGTCGACTGCCGCACTTCCGCATCCGAATCCTCAAGCAGCGCAGTAAGCGGTTGAATTGCTGCAGCGACTTTGCGCTTGCCAAGCACATCACAAGCCTCTCTGCGTATTCCGGCGTCCGGATCGCCCAGTGCCTGGATAAAGAGATCCGTCGTCTCCCTTCGGGGGTATGAACTGAGCGCCCGTATCGCCTCTATCCGGATGGTAGGGTCGGGCTCCAGGCAGAACGAGAGCAGCGCAGGAAGTAGCCGGGCGTCCCCGATACTGCCCATAGCCTGTATCGCACTGATGCGAACCCCGGAATTCTCATCACCCGATGCGGCGATGATGATTGCAAAGGAACGCCCGGATCGAATTTTCCCCAGGGCAACTATCGAGCACTTGCGAAGGTCGGCGTCTCCGGTCTTGAATGCCTGGATAAGGGGATCTACAGCAATCTGGTCCCCGATCTCTCCGAGGGCAATTGCAGCGGAGTTTGAGATGCGTCCGTCCAGATCCTCGAGCGCCGCGATGAGCGGCTCGACTGCCCGCCTGTCGTGGCCATCGCCGAGTAACGAAGCTGCCCTCCACCTGATATCCGGATCCGGGCTTTCCAGTAACCGGATGAGAGGTTCGGTCGCAAGGTTACCGACAATTTTGAGGGCTTTTGTTATATTTTCCCTCTCGACAACCTGTCGTTCCTGCAGTTCTCGGGTGAGGGGGACTATCCCATATTGTCTGAGTTTTATAAGGCCGATCCAATCGTCTTTTGCGCTCAGGAACAGGATTCGATGGTACAGAGTCTTCGGCTTCCAGTTTAAACGGTCGAGTGCCCCTGCAGCGAGTTTACGGGTACTCAGAAAATTGCTTTCGAGCCCGTGAACAAGAGCCTGTATCGATCGGGGGTCTGCTATCTCAGCCAGAGCGGCAACAGCCTCGTAGCTGACGGCTTCTACCGGATCGTCAATGGCCCGGTGGAGATACTGAACTGCATACCGGCTTCTGGCGTTGCCAAGGATTTGCGCGGCATGCATCCTGACATCAAAATACTCGTCGTTCAACGCCCAGATCAGGACATCGATCACCGGTCTGCTATGCCGTGAGAGTTCTTTCCAGTCCCGTCGGGCAAACGCTAAAATTCCTTTCTCCCTTCTATCATACGGTCTCCACCCGCATGCTTCCAGGGATTCGGCTGCCTGGGCTCTGATGCCCGAGTGCCGGTCAAGCAACTTCTCCCGCAACGCTACATCTGCACGCTGATCCCTGATCTTTCCCAGCGCCCAGATCGCCGCGACCTTAATGTCGTGGTCGGCATCCGACATACAATGGACTACATCTGTCGTCGCACGCGGATCGCAGATCTTCCCCAGTGCCCAGATCGCCTGAAGCCGCGTTGTCTCGTCGGGGTCTTTAAGGAGGGGGATGAGAGCTTCCGTTGCACGAGAATCCCCAATTGAGCCCAGTGCCTCCGCAACCTTCCACCTGACATCCGAATCGGGATCGGACAACGCACAGATGAGGGGATCGACTGCCGCGACATCACGCAGTTCTCCAAGGCCCCCCACCGCCATCCACCGAAGATCTTTTTCATCGCTCCTGAGAGCACTAATGAGGCCTCTGACATCTCCCTTCGAGATGAGACGACTGATATCGGCGATATCCAACCGAAGCGGTTTCATGATGCATCTCCCGGGAGAGACTACTATTCATCTATCGCTGTGACGTTATCCCGACAATACGGTTCCCTCATCCGGTGTGCCGGGCGATGACCTCTTTTAACCGTGCCGGCTCGACAGGTTTGACCACGACCTCGGCGATGCTGTCCGCGTAGGGAGCAAGTTCTTCATCGTTCAACCTCCACGCCGAGAGGATCACGACCGGAACCTTTAACGCACCGGGAATTTTTCTCCGTTCGTCCAGAAACTGCAACCCATTCATCGGGGACATCATGAGGTCGAGGAGGATCAGTGATGGAGGATTCTCCCGCAACATTTCAAGGCCTTTCACGGGATCGTTCACTAAAACAGGGGAGTAGCCAAACGACTTTATCAGCAAATTGAAGATCCGAAGGATTTTTTCGTCGTCATCGATGACCAGTATCTGTCCAGTCATATCAGTGTCCTCTGATACGTTCCCGAGTGCCTGCAATCCTGGAAGAGAATCAAATTTCGGCATTAATTTATCTTGAAGAGAAATATTTATATGTTTCTTATTGACTCAAAAACGAGTTTATTATTTCAAGGCGCAAGATGCTTCCTTTCCACGATATAGCAATCACGACATACTGGAACAGAGCGCCCGGGGTTCAGAGATCGGGTGTACGCTCCACAGAGCCATGACAGGGCCGTCCCGACAAAAATTCCGGAACTGTCTCTGTGCCCGCAAACGGGGTGCGGCGAGCTGTTCTCAACAACGATCCAGAACACGATCCGGAAGAACCAAGGTATGTACACGAGCTTGTGCCGTGCATCACTCCGATGGTGATAGACTCTCCTCCGCAGATCGGTATGAGCCTTCCCCGATGAGGATCTCAAAGCGGGCGCCTTTTTCCCGGAATGCCTATCTCCCGGAGGGAAAGATTGCTGATGGAGAGAAATACGATTATCCGGCTGTCCAGATTCCTTACAAACGTTGCATCCGGGAGAAAGTTGATGATGTTGTTCAGGTTTCGTTCGGATGCGGCAAGTGCCTCTTTTATGCGCTCCTGGTCGGCCGAGAGAGTGGAGATGACGGCTGCTACAAATATGAAGAAAATTAACCCGAGTTGAGCGAGTAAAGGCTGATAGCAACGGCAATGGAGCTACTCCCCAGGACCAGAATACCCGGAACTAAGCTGGAGTCGTTCGGGTGGATGTATCGATGTTCATTCATGGGGCCTGATTTTTACGCTGCTGAAAACTACCTGTGGTGCGTCATTCTATTGCCTCGCTTTGCAAAGGCTGTTATACGGCCATCAAGCAGGATCATGCCTCGCAGAATGAGGTGATTTCGCCCGCTTCGTCACCCTCTCGTTACTCATTTGTCGCGATAGAGGGATAACGAGGAGAGGGACGGGCAATAACATTATTAAACTTTATTTTTCATAGTCTCTCATGGATTGCCAGATAATAGATTCTGCTGCTTGTTATGCAGGACAGAGGCCATTCCCGAATTCGTCTGGACAAAAACCGTTATCGGGATCTGTTCGCCTCCCGATCGTACCTGATGGTGGGGAGATGATGAAGATTGCCCCTCATCAGGCAGGGGATGAGCATCAGAGTTCACCCTTCCGCTTCATCTCCATGCAAGGGAGGTCGGAATGGAGGTATAAAAGCGTTTGCTGACAGATCTGAACCTGAATAACAGATGCTGCGGGTGGGATCCGAACCCACGATTTCCAGATGTCCCAGGCTTGGACGCACCGTTCTCTTGAAAACCCTATGAGTCTGGCGCCCTAACCGACTAGGCCACCGCAGCACACAAAGTGCAGTATAACAATGGTGTATTGACAAATAAACCTTATGCCTCACCGCAAAAATGAGACGGAGGGTTACTTCATGTTTTTGCGCAGGTACACTTCGACCGCTGCAGTTATCGCCGCCACTTCCTTCCCCTGCCGGAGCGAGGCGGCCAGCGTCTGCATACGCGCCTCCTCCTCGCGGAGGTAGCGGCGCAGGTCCTTTATGATATGCTCCTCCTGCAGGAAGTGCGTATGCGTATCGCCGGCGATGAAGTGGGCGTCATGCATGATCGCGTAGTGGAGCGGGAGCGTCGTCTTCACGCCCAGGACCACGTACTCGGAGATGGCCCGGCGCATCCGCTGGATCGCTTCCTCGCGGTTGCCTCCCCAGGCGCAGAGTTTGGCGATCATCGAGTCGTAGTGCGGAGGGATCGTGTAGCCCATGTGGATGCCGGAGTCGAGCCGTATTCCCGGTCCTCCCGGGGAGCGGTAGCGGACGATCTTGCCCGGATCGGCGGCGAAATCGTTCAACGGGTCCTCCGCGTTGATCCGGCACTCGATCGCGTGCCCCCGGATGCTGATATCCTCCTGGCCCATCGCGAGGTCCTCGCCGGCGGCAACGGCGATCTGCTGCTTCACGATGTCGATACCGGTGATGAACTCCGTGATGGTGTGCTCCACCTGCAGCCGGGTGTTCACCTCCATGAAGTAGTAGTTGCCGTTCGCGTAGAGGAACTCCACCGTGCCGGTGTTTTTATAGTTCGCCGCTTTTGCGGCGGTGATGGCCGACGCCGTCATCCGCTCCCGGAGATCGGGCGTCATGATCGGGCAGGGGGCCTCCTCGAGCAACTTCTGGTGCCGGCGCTGGATGGAGCATTCCCGGTCGTAGAGGTGAACCGTGTGCCCCTTCGCATCGGCAAGGACCTGGATCTCGATATGACGCGGCTTCGTGAGGTATTTCTCGACGAAGATCGTCGGGTCCCCGAACGCAGACCCTGCAATCCGTCTTCCTTTCTCGAGCGCCTCCTCGAGTTCTTGCTCGTTCCAGGCGATGTGCATCCCGATACCGCCACCACCGGCGCTCGCCTTCACGATCACCGGGTAGCCGATCTCGGCGGCGACTTCCTTGGCCGCATCGACGCTCGTGACGCCTTCCGGCGTGCCGGGGAGGACCGGAACCCCGGCCTCACGCATCATCCTCTTTGCCCCGATCTTCGAGCCCAGCACCTCGATCGTCTTCCACGACGGCCCGATGAACGTCAGCCCTTCATCCTCAACCAGTTTTGCAAACCCGGCGTTCTCCGCGAGGAACCCGTACCCCGGATGGATCGCCTCGGCCCCGGTCTTCTTTGCCACATCGCAGATCCGCTCCTTGTTGAGGTAACTCTTGGACGGGTGCGCTTCGCCCACGTTGAACGCCTCGTCGGCGTACTTGACGTGAAGCGCATTCTTATCGGGATCGGAGTAGATTGCGACCGTGTCGATACCCAGCTCCCGGCAGGCACGCATAACCCGGATGGCGATCTCGCCGCGGTTAGCGATCAGGATCTTGTCAAAGTACTTCATCGCGCTTCCCATATGCGGCTCTCAATCGATGACCATCAACACGTCGCCGTTCTGCACGACATCTCCGGCGTCCACGAAGATCTCCCCCACCGTGCCGTCGCGCGGACTCCGGATGGGGTTCTCCATCTTCATCGCCTCAAGGACAATCAGCGTATCCCCCTTCTGGACGGTGCTCCCGCGTTCGGTCATCACCTTCAGGACCATGCCCTGCATGTTGCTCTTGACACCGCCGGCGACCTCTCCGCGGGGGATTCTTTCTTTTGCCGACGGAGCGGGGACCGGGCCCGCGACCGAGCCCCCATCCACAGTGACGATCCGGACCGAGAAGATCTCGCCGTCCACCTCCACCTCCATGGAGCGGGGGATCTCCGCAACCCCCACCGATCCGGCTGCCGTCGCCTTCTCGGGGATCACCTCAGCCTGGCGTTCGCCCCGGAGGAACGACGGCGCGATGCTCGGGTAGAGGATGTAGGTGAGAACGTCCTCCTCGCGGGTGACGAGACCCAGCTCCACCGCCTGCTGACGCATCTCATCGTAGATGGGCGAGAGAAGGTCAGCCGGGCGACCCGTTACCGGCTCCTCATCGCCGATGATCAACTTCCGGATCTCGGGACCGATCGGGGCCGGAGAGCGGCCGTACAGGCCGCGGACGTAGTCTTTGACCTCCGTCGTCACGTTCCGGTAGCGTTCCCCGCCCATCAGGACGTTGAAGACCGCCTGAGTGCCCACGATCTGGCTCGTCGGGGTCACGAGCGGCGGGTAGCCGAGGTCCTTCCTCACCCGGGGAACCTCATGGAAGACCTCATCCAGGCGGTCGAGGGCATCCTGCTCCTTCAACTGCGAGACGAGGTTTGTGATCATACCCCCCGGGAGCTGGTAGATCAGCACGTCCGAGTCGACCCGGTCCGCGATGGCGGAGAAGAGCGGCTCGTACTTCTCCCGCATCTCCCGACAGATGTTTCGCACGTTCCGGAGCGGGAGCAGGTCGATGCCGGTGTCGCGCGGCGTCCCGGCAACGCTTGCAACAATGCTCTCCGTCGGAGGCTGGGAGGTGCCGAGGGCGAACGGCGACATCGCCGTGTCGAGAATATCCACACCCGCGTCGATCGCCGCCTGGTAACTCAGGGGCGCGACGCCGCTCGTGCAGTGGGAATGGAGACAGACCTTAACGTCCGCCACCTTCTTGATCCCGGTGATCAGGTCGCGGGCATCATGGGGCATGATCAGGCCGGCCATGTCCTTGATGCAGATCGAGTCGCACCCGAGCGCGTAGAGTTCCTGCGCCATATCGATGAACGTCGCGACGGAGTGGACCGGGCTCGTCGTGTAGGATATCGCGCCCTGCAGGTGCGCCCCGACGTTCTTGACCTCCTTCATCGCCTTCGACATGTTCCGGATATCGTTCAAGGCGTCAAAGACCCGGAAGATACCGACCCCGTTTTGTGCGGAGGCCGCGACGAACTTCTCTACAACGTCATCGGGGTAGTGCCGGTAACCGACGAGGTTCTGGCCCCGCAGGAGCATCTGGATGGGGGTGCGCTTGAGCTCGGCCTTCAGTTCCCGGAGACGGTCCCAGGGATCGTCGTTGAGAAACCTGATGCAGCTGTCAAAGGTCGCCCCGCCCCAGGCTTCGACGGAGAAGAATCCCACTTCGTCGATGGCACGAGCAAGAGGGAGCATGTCTTCAGTCCTGAGCCGCGTGGCGATGAGCGACTGATGCGCGTCCCTAAGCGTGGTATCGGTGATATTGAGTGTATCAAATTTGGCAGCACACATCGAATTTTGCACCTCGAAGGGCTGAGAAAGTATCAATAAAGCCTCTAAAAAATTCGCCCTAATAATATAAAAACGTCACGAAGGGCCAGGCTCGAAAAAATACTGAATGTTACGGCCGAAAATGCCGCGACGACGTCTCGCCAGCCCGTTCTGAACCGGGGGCATACCCGCCCTCCGAGTGTGTATCCCCGTACCACGAGCAGCCTGGCGACATCGTCGGATCTCTGGATCTGGGTGACGACGAGCGTGACGGCGAGCGGCACGATCGAGCGGACACCGGGCCGAATACCCTTCAACGCCATCGCAATCCGCATCTGGTCGATCTCCTCCCCGATCACCGCGAGGCCCGAGAGCCCCATCTCGGCAATCAGCCCGATCTCGAACCCGATCCGGTCCCCGAGCGCCCAGACGGCCACGGCAAGCGCCTCCCCTTCCTCTGTCTCGGCATACGCCCACGCAGCAAGGAGGAGGACTGCGGTCATCCGGACCAGGTAGGAGAGCCCGGGACCGCCGCCCCACGCAGAGACAAGTGCGGTTGCGGCGATCATCACGAAAAGGGAGAGGAGAACCCCCGGCCGCGGGAGGGCCTTCGTGCGCGGGGTGAAGATCAGCCACCAGGCGAGAGCAGCGACGGCTCCTGTCGTGCTTGCAAACGCGGCGAGCGAGAGGACCGCAACAGAGAGCAGCCTCAGCCGCGGGTCCTGCATAGCGCCTCCCGGGCATCGGTCAGTCGTATATTCTCGGGACGGGCACCCCGGTCCAGGGCGTACCGGAGGTAGGGCGGGGCGTGCCGCCAGCGAGGGATCGCATCGGGGACGTGGCCGAGGGGGGTCAGGGTCCCGGCCTCAATCTCCCAGAGGGCATCCACCCGGGGGAGGACCGCGCGCTCGTGCGAGAAGATGATGGTGATACCCGCATCGCGCTCCTCGATCATCCGGCAGACCTTCCGTTTCGCGGTGCAGTCCAGGGAACTGAACGGTTCGTCGAGCATCAGCAGGTCGGGGTTCCGCATGAACGTGCAGGCCAGGGTCAGCCGTTTGAGTTCGCCGCGGGAGAGGTGGAACGGATCGTCGTTTGCACGCGCCGAGAGGTTCGCCCGGGCGAGGACGTCGTCCGGGGCAAGCCCCCACGACCGGACCTCTTCGGCAACGGTCGGGCTCGTGACGTGGTGTTCGGGGAACTGCAACAGGAGCAGGGCCGAGGAGACGCCGTCCCGCCGGATGGCGCCGCCCCCGGGACGGAGCAGCCCGGCAAGCAGGAGGGCGAGCGTCGACTTCCCGCTCCCCACCGGCCCGCTGACCAGATGCACCCCCGCGTTAAAGGTGCCGCTGCCCCGGAGGGTGAACGGACCCCGGGAGAAGCGAAGGTCCTCTACCTCCACCCTCACTGACGGACCCTCCAGAGTGTCGGGTAAAAGCACGTCTCCTCAAGGCGGGCAAAGACCTCCTCGGGCGTGCCGTGGTGCCGGACCGCACCGCCCTCCATGAAGAGGAGATAGTCCGCCCCGGCTGCGGTATCCATCGACTGCGTGCACCAGAGCACGTGGGCCGCCGTGCTTGCCTCCACGACCGCGCGGAGACGCTCTGCCGTCCCGGCGTCCAGGTGCGAATCTGCCTCGTCCAGGACGAGGACATCGGGGTCGTCGACACAGGCGGCTGCCAGCGCGACCAGGGCCTTCTCACCACCGGAGAGCGCCGTGACCGTCCTCTCGAGGAGGTGCGGGATCCCGACCCTTTCGGCGGCCGCCCGAACACGCTCATCGGTCTCCCGGCAGGGACGGTGGCGGAACCGGGGGGTCGACGCGATCTCGTCGTAGACCCGGGAGAAGAGGAGCGTCCGGTCGGGGAACTCCCCCACCCACCCGACCTTCACGGCCGACGGCGGCCTCCCGAGGAGCCGGACCGTCCCTTCGTCGGGCTCCTCGATACCGGAGCAGACCGAGAGGAGTGTCGTCTTGCCGCTCCCGTTTGGTCCGATCACGGCGATATGCCGGGCATCCAGCGCAAGATCGGGGATGTCGAGGATCCGGTGCGAAAGACCGGTGATCCGGATCACGCCACCCGCTTCCCGATGGTGTATGCCGCTACGCCCTTCACGACGTCGCCGACGATGAACGGGACGACCCCGAGCAGGACCGCCTGAAGAAGCGAGAGCGAGGCCGAGTATGAGAGCCATACGGCACCGGCTAAGAGGTAGATTGCGCAGGCCGCGATAAGACCCCCTATACGCCATTTCGGCGATTCATGCTCGTAGGCAAGCCCGACGATGAGAGCAGCGGGGATAAAGCCGACCAGGAACCCTCCCGTGGGGCCGAGAAGGACCCCGAGGCCCGCCGTGCCGTTATGAAAGACCGGGAGGTTCACCGCCCCGAGGAGGACGTAGAGCCCGACGGGGATCACCGCGTAGCGCTTCATGACAATCCCGGAGAGAAGGACGAAGAGCGTCTGGAGCGTGAGCGGGACCGGGGGCAGCGGGATGGAGATCCAGCTCCCGGCGGCGATCAGCGTGATGAACGTGGCGCTGAAGGCGAGGATCCGGGCGCGGTGCATCATGTACAATAAGGTTCGCGAGATGGCGATAAAAAACTTGTCAACCTAAAAAAAGTGAGTGGTTGACATAACCTTAGAGCTGGAAGCAGTCGCCGGCGATGACCCGCTCCACCTTCCCGTTGTCCTTCCGGATGATCAGGGCGCCGTGCTCGTCGATATCGATGGCCTCTCCCACAAAGGTCTTATTGATGGTCTTGATGGCCACCCGGCGGTCGAGCGTCAGGGAGAGGCTCTTCCACTCGCGGATGATGGAATCATACTCCCCCTCCTCCAGCTGCTGGTAGCGCAGTTCGAACTCCCACAGGACCCGGGCGAGGAGCGCCACACGGTCGACCGGGTGGCCGACCTCCGCCTGGAGCGAGGTCAGGATATCCTTCAGGGGAGGCGAGAGATCGGTGAGCGATATGTTCGCGTCGATCCCGATTCCGAGGAGGGCGTAGTGCACGGTATCAGCCTCGGCGGTGAGCTCCAGGAGCAGACCGGCGATCTTCTTGTCCCCGATGAAGATGTCGTTGGGCCACTTGATCAGCGCACTGATGCCGTACTCCTTGCGGATGGCACGGGCAATCGCGACCGACCCGGCCATGGTGATCATGAAGAGGTGGTCGAGCGGGATCTTCGGTTTCAGAAGAATGGTAATCCAGATGCCGCCGGCAGGCGAGACCCAGGCGCGCCCGAGCCGTCCGACCCCTCCGGTCTGCTCTTCGGCGATGATCACCAGGCCGTGGAGGCGTTCGGGGTCGGTCTCATCGGCAAGTTTCTTCCCGATCCAGCTCGTGGAAGCGGTGCTATCGAAGTGGCGGATCTGCCTCCCGATGACCCGGGTGCGGAGATGTTTCTGGATCTCGTAGGGGAGGAGCCGGTCGGCCTTCGTCTCGAGGCGGTAGCCCTCGGTCCGCGACGAGGATATACCGTATCCTAACCTCCGGAGTTCACGTACCTGTTTCCAGACAGCCGATCGAGTGATGCCCAGTTGCTCTGCGATCCGCTCGCCCGATACCGGGCGAGGCGACTCTTCGAGAATCTTCAAGACGTTGATTGCCGTATCCTTCATGTCCATTACCTTTTCGCTGCAGGCGACTCGGTCGGGAGCGGACACGGATCCTCGCCGCAGACCTGCCGCCGGATCTCCGTGTTCTGCTCCATGAAACCCGCCAGATCAAAGATACCGGTCACATCGACGATGCCGATTGCGCCGATGGCCCGGCCCTCGCTGTCACGCACCGGCGCCACCGCGACCGGGATGCCTTTGTACGGCCCTCCCGGGGGTCTGACCTTTTTCATGACATTCTCCGCCAGGACCTCCTCGAGGACGGGGCCCGTATAGGCCTCATCGATAACCTGTCCGTCCTCGATTCTGACCCCGGGATGGTCCCGGGACCGCGCCGTGACGGGCAGACGGCCGATCAGATCATGGACCGCGATCATTATGGGAGTGAGGTCGCGGGATCGCGAAGATGCAGAGATAATATAGTGCTCCATGGTCGTACCCCTACTTTTCATCATGGTTTATCTAGAATAAGGTTTCCCTCTCGCCGCACGCGAACGCCTTCAGGAATTCGCGCGATGGATACTCATGGATGCTGGAGAGAAGGACGACACCGTCGCCGATCGTCTTCCCGACCAGGAGCGCCTCGCCGGTAGCCGAGACGGCAAGCGTCTCGCCGCCGTGGGCCGAAAACGAGCCGTCGCACTCGACGGCGGCAAGGTCGTACCCGGAAAAGAGGGAGGTATAGTCACTCTCGGTGGTGAACCGGACGGCACGCGGCCCGTACGAGAACGTGTAGGTTGCCGGGAACGGGAGCCAGTCGTAGGCGTCCTCCCGCGGCCCTCCCGCACCGAAGACCAGCAACCGCCCGCCGTTCTCGACGAAACGCCGGATGCGGGATTCTGCGGCCCGGAGAGCCGGGAGGAGGTTTGAGTAATCCGGGTTTCCAAACCCCGTTGGGACGATGAGCGAGACGAACCGCCCACGCCAGAAGGGGGAGGCAAGCATATGGGGATTGACCGCCTCGCAGCAGGCGCCGCAGTCCTCGATGAGCCGCGCGAACATGAGCGGCCGGTCCCAGAGCAGCCCGGTCCTGCAGGTCACCCCTTGATCACCCCGAGCGGCTCCAGCCGGGCGACGATCCCCGAGAGACCGGCTTCATGCACGACCCGGACCACTTCCCGGCTTGGTTTATAGACCTCGGGCGCCTCCTCCGCGAGGGCCAGATCGCTGTGAGCACGTACCACGATGCCCTCTTCAGCGAGGTGTTCCCGGAGTTCCCTTCCTCGAAACTCTTTCTTTGCCTTCGACCGGCTGAGCACTCTCCCCGCGCCGTGGCAGGTGCTCCCCCAGGTCTTCTGCATCGCCGTCGCCGTGCCGTGGAGGAGGAAGGAGGACGTCCCCATGCTCCCGGGGATGATCACCGGCTGCCCGATCGCGGCGTACTCGCGGGGGATGCCCGGGCTCCCGGGACCGAAAGCCCGTGTCGCGCCTTTGCGGTGGACACAGACCTCCGTCGAGACACCGTTGACGTCGTGGTGCTCGAACTTGGCGACGTTGTGCGCGACATCGTAGACAAGCCGCATCTCGTCGTAGTCGATCTCAAAGAACCCGGAAAAGACCTTCCGGGCCTCGTGCATAATGACCTGCCGGTTCGCCCAGGCGTAGTTTGCAGCGCAGACCATACCGCCGTAGTAGGCACGGCCTTCCGCGGAGTCCAGCGGAGCGCAGGCAAGTTGCCGGTCGGGAACCTCGATCCGGTACTTCCCGAGCGCACCCTCGAGCACCCGTATATGGTCAGTGGCGACCTGATGGCCGAGACCCCGCGAGCCGCAGTGGACCATGAAACAGACCTGTCCCTCGGTGATTCCGAAGACCTTTGCCGCCTCCGGGTCGACGATCTCCTTCGCCACCTGGACCTCCAGGAAGTGGTTTCCCGCGCCGAGCGTCCCGACCTGCGGCCCGCCCCGCTGCCGCGCTTTGGCGCTGACGGCTTCGGGGTCCGCACCCGGCATCGCACCCTCTTCCTCGCACCGGACGAGGTCGGCGGCGGTGCCGAGCCCGCGCTCAACCGCCCACCGTGCGCCGTCGACCATGACCGCGGCGAGTTCCTTGTTCGAGACCCGCATAGCACTCTTTCCGCCCACACCGGTCGGCACGGCACTAAAGAGCCTCTCGATCAGTTCCCGTTTCTTGCCGGCGAGATCCGCTTCCTTCAGGGGCGTCGTGATCAGCCGGACGCCGCAGTTGATGTCGAACCCGACCCCGCCGGGGGATACGACCCCATCGGTCATATCGAACGCGGCAACGCCGCCGATGGGAAACCCGTAGCCCCAATGGATATCGGGCATGGCAAGCGAGTATTTCACGATCCCCGGCAGGGTGGCGACGTTTGCGAGCTGGCGGACCGCCCCTTCCTCGAGCGTCTCCGCCAGTGCCCGGGAGAGGAAGAAACGTCCCGGTACCCGCATATTGGGGACATATCCAACAGGAACCTCCCATTCGAAGTCTCCGACCATATTAATTCCTTGTAGCATAGGGACCCCTCAGATATCGAAGATGATATCTACCACATAAGACTCTTCGTCTTTAACGATTTCGAGCCCGAAGTAGGATACTCCCTTGATGAGCGACCCCGCGGAGTGCCGCACGGGGTCGAAAGGCTCGCCCTTGAGGGCGGCGGAGAGCCGGGTGCCCTGGATATCGACGTCGAAGGTGCAGAAAACGATGTTCTCGACGTCGGTGACGAAGAGCAGTTCCGAGAGGAGATCGATAAGGAGGGTTTCGGGGTTCTCCGCCTCAAGAGTGACCTGCCGTTCGATGCCGCGGTCCTCACAGGGGCCGTACATCACGTGGAACATGGCCCGGCCTGCTTCGGCAAAGAGTTCGGCGATCGTCGCGCCCCGCACCCGCACGAGGACGTCGGCGGTATGGTCCAGTTCCTCAAAACTCATAGTCAGGAAGATCCTCGTAGAAGATAGGAATCATCCCCCGGTGAATGCTGCTGATGTGACGGGCCTGGTACTTCGAGATGTAGACGGTATAGTCGCCGACCGGGACCTGCAGGTCGGTCGACTTCGGCGGTTTCACCGATGTCGGCAGGAGGATCGCGCCGCTGCAGGAAGTGCTCACCCTAAAGTCACGTTTCCTCCGGAGAACGTACGTTCGGACGTCTTCTGTGACGGATATGCTTCGTGATGGCCCTGACTCCCCAATGTCGCTCTGCATGGTAGTCATTCATGTTTGTTCTGAGTGTAAAAAAAGAGGTATGGTGTCCGGGTGCTAGGTGGCCACGAGGATACTCGTTACTACGTCCACGTACTGCTCTTTCAACTCGTAGATGGTGTTCGTTCCCTCTGCGTTCCGCCTCACGCGCAGGATGCCTATCCGGGATGCGATCGTGCCCACCATGGATGCGACGGAGTGGTAACTGATGGAAAACTGCTCCTGCAGCTTCCCGTAGATCTGAGGTATCGTGAGAGATTTGACCTTGACGAAGAGGTTGAGGAGCTCATGCCGGATTCCGTCCCGGTCTCGTGAGAGATAACCTTTGAGTCGCGTCTCTATCTCTTTTTTGAGCTCATAGGGCGATCTCATATGTGCTTGTGATTCGGTATTTTATATATATCTTTTCTTTTCCATCATTAAATCGGAGATTCTGCCAGGAGGACGACAATTGTCTGACGAAACCGGAGCAGAGAGTGTATAAACGAATGTATTCGAAAAATCCGGTCACAGGATTTCGTTCTTCTTTTCCCCCGGGATCGTCCTGAGATCTCTCGCGTCCGGAGGGCGTCCCTGTGGGCCCCGTTCCGGCAGATGCATCGGGGCGGCACTCAAAGGCACTCTCCCCGGGGGGACAGCCCTCGCCGGGAGTGCCGACATTATCCGGGCAGATCCTGATTCCATCCGTATATCCATGAGCAACCCTTTAACCTTTCACAATCGTACACTGATACAGCATGGAATTTGCCAGATATGATATCAACAAATTCTCTCCGCGGCAGATGATAGCGCTGCCTCTCGTTCTTCTCTTCCTTGCCGTGGTCGTGCTTGGCTTCACCACGCTCACCACCGGCATGCCCTTAACACCGGGCATCGACTTTGCGGGAGGAACGGCGGTCACGATATTTACCTCTGACAGCAGAGAGACGATAGAGGCCACCTTCGCCGAATATCCACTCTTATCAGTGGGCGAGGGGATCGGCGACGGGAAATACATCCAGTTCGGCCCCATGGACGACGACCAGTACCGGAACTTCGTCGCGCTCGTCAACGAGAACTACCCCGATGCAAAGGTGGACCAGATCGGTGAAACGTTCGGAAAGACCCTCCAGGGTCAGGCCTTTCTCGCCCTGATATTCTCGTTCATCGGGGTGGCCCTCGTGATCTTCCTCGCGTACAGGAACCCGGTCTCGTCGGGTGCGGTCGTCCTTGCGGCCATCTCGGACATCGCCATCACCGCCGCAGCGATGCAGGTCCTCGGCATCCCGCTCTCCCTCGGGACGACGGCAGCCCTGCTGATGCTGATCGGCTACTCTGCGGACAGTAACGTCCTCTTAACCACGCGCCTCTTGAAGCGCAAGGGCAAACTCGACGAGAAACTCTCCGGGGCCTTCAGGACCGGGATCATCATGACGACCACGACGCTTGCGGCCATCGCCGCCATGTGGGCCGTCGCTACGGCAGGACAGATCCAGATCATCAGCGCGATCGCGAGCGTCCTCATCATCGGGCTCCTCGTCGACATGATGAACACCTGGATGCTGAACGCCGGAATTCTCAAGGGGTACATCCTCCGGGGAGGTAAGAAATGAACCGCGAATCCATCATCAATCTCGTCAAAGACTGGCAGGTGGCCCTGCTGCTCGTGCTCGTCATCGGCTCCCTCGTCGGCATCTACCTGGCCCCCCCGAACCCCGAGAAGGGGCTTGAAGGGAACCTCCAGTTCGGCCTCGACCTCGAAGGCGGTTCGTGGCTGCAGATGGAGTTCCAGTCCGTCGTCGTGGCATACTCGACCGACGGATCGGTCGAAGACCTCATAGAGAACCTGCGAACGAGCCTCGAGGTGGAGGTTATCCAGATTGACGGCGACCACCTCGAGATTCGCAAAAATGTCTCCCGTGCCGACCTTGAACCGATCTTTTCGGCATCAGGCGCCTCGATCGTCACCTACCAGGAGGGCGTATCTGCGTTCACCGCAGACGAGGTGAAACGGATCCTGAGCGACAAGGTGAACGCCCTCGGCATGCAGGACGCCAGGATCAACCTGCTCACCCCGACGGGGAGCGAGTATCCGCAGTACGTGCGGATAGAGCTCGCCGGCGTGGATATGACGACGGCACAGGAGATCGTCGGCCAGCAGGGTGTGTTCGAGATCCGGATCCAGACCACCGGAAACGAGACCGAGCACGTCCTCTACGGGGACCAGATCACCAGCGTCGGCGTGCCGCAGAGGAACCCCGAGAACCAGCAGTGGGGCGTCGGGTTCTCGTTCACCGATGCGGGTGCCCAGGCCTTCCGTGAGGCCGCCCTCCGGCATGGGGCGGTCGACAACCCGGGAAGCCATCACCTCGTGATGCTCCTCGACAACAAGACCGTCTACAACGCTCCCCTCGCCGGGAACCTTGCGGCGGAACTCCGGTCGGGCCCGGTCAGGTCGCTTTCCGCGAGCACCGGGATCGGTGACACCGGGCTTGACGATGCGATGGCGCTCGAGATCCACCTGCGGGCCGGCGCCTTGCCGGTGAACGTGGAGATCGTCGGGTCCGGTTCCGTCCCGGCGGCGCTCGGTGAGCAGTTCAAGACGACCGTCTTCCTTGCCGGAATCTTCGCGCTCCTCGCTGTGGGGGCTGTCGTCTACTACCGCTACCGTGAGCCTTCGATCGTTCTCCCCATGCTCTTCGTCAACGTCTCTGAGATTGTCATCCTGCTCGGCATCTCCCGGTTCATCGTGCAACTCGATCTCGCCACCATCGCCGGCCTGATAGCGGTGGTGGGCACCGGCATCGACCAGCTGATTATCATCACGGACGAGATTCTTCACGAAGGGCGTGTCCCGTCGCCGAACCTTTACATGAAGCGGTACGGACGGGCGCTCGGGATCATCGTCGTCTCTGCGGCGACGGTCTTCATCGCCATGCTCCCGCTCGCGCTGATGGACCTATCCACCCTGAGAGGTTTTGCCATTGTCACCATACTCGGTGTCCTGATCGGCGTCCTGGTCACACGGCCTGCGTACGGAAAGATTATCATGGCGATCCTCTCGAAATAACACCCCAACCAATAACATTTATTGCCCCGTTCACACACAATGTGTGAATGGGGTACAGCGTTATGGGAAAACCGATTCTAATGGACTTTTTCGCCGAGTGGTGCGGTCCGTGCCACCAGCAGTCACCGATCATCGATGAGCTCAAGAAGAAGATGGGTGACCAGGTCGATATCAGGAAGATCGACGTTGGTGTTGATTCCGAACAGACGCGGCAGTATGCCGCGAAATACGACATCCAGTTCGTACCAACGCTCGTCATCGAGAAAGACGGAGCTCTTATCCAGAAATTGGTCGGCGTCCAGGACCTTGCGAGGCTTGAGAGCATCCTGAAACCACTGGTGTAAGTGGGTGAAGATCGGCATCGTCGGTGGGACCGGCGATATCGGGGAGGGCATGACGCTCCGGCTCTCTCCGAAGCACGATGTGATCGTGGGGTCGCGCGAGGAGGCAAAGGCCATCGCAACCTGCGATACCTGCCGGGAGGCCCTGCATGAACGCGATCAGGAGTGCAGCCTCATCGGCGGTTCCAACCAGCGCGCGGTCGACGAGGCGGATATCGTCATCCTTGCGATACCCTTCAAGCACGTGATTCCTATCCTGAAAGCCCTGACCGGGTTTGAGGGCAAGATCGTCGTCAGCCCCGTCAACCCGATCGAGCGCACGACTCACTTCTCCTACGCCCCTCCACCGGAGGGGTCGGCAGCGATGATGATCAAGGGGTTGCTTCCTCCGGATGCAACAGTCTGCGCCGCGTTCAACAACATCGCCGCAGAAAAGTGGCGGGCGCTCGATGAGGAACTGGACTACTCCGTCGCCGTCTGCTGCGATGACGACTCCGCGAAGCATACGGTCATGGAGATCGTCAACTCCGTCTCACGCCTCCGCGCCTACGACGCGGGGCCGCTTCGTGCCGCATCCGTCGTCGAGAGCGTCACGCCCCTCCTCCTGAACATCGCCCGCTTCAACAGGTTAAAAGACGTCGGCATCAGGTTTGTGTAACCATTTTTTGCCGCCGGGGGGGAGAGCCGGTAGCCGACCCCGGCACGTTGTTCATTCTGGTGAAGCGCAAGAGCTGATAGCACACGGACACCGGATTTCACGTTCTCCCGAACCGGGCTCCCGTCGACGCTCCGCCGCCCACCCCCGGGGATGCACATATCCCGGTCCACGCCAAACCATCCTGTACGATAGCCTCGGGTGCAGAAGATGCTTGATCAGGAGTTTGAACGGATAGGAAAGCGGCTTTTTCAGGAAAGGCTCGTCGGAGCGAACTTCGGGAACATGAGCGTCCGCGGCGAGGGCGGGTTGTACATCACCCGGACCGGTGCGTACCTCGACTGCCGGGAGGTGCCGGTCTATGTGCCTGATGCGGGCGACGCCCCGCGTGAGGCCTCAAGCGAGTACCGGGTCCACCGGGCGGTCTACCGGGAGACGTCTCATTGTGCGATCGTCCATGCTCACCCGGTCCACGCCGTCGCTGCATCGCTCGATGCCGATCTCATCCGGCCGGCCGACAGCGAGGGGGGGATGCTCTGCCCGACAATATCGGTCGTCACCGGGAGCCCCGGGACCGACGAGATTGCAGAGAACGTGGCGGCAGCACTCCGGGACGGCCATATCGTCATCGTCCGGGGGCACGGGACGTTTGCCGCGGGAGAAACGATGGATGAGGCATATATCTACACCTCGATCGCCGAGTATGCCTGCCGCATCCTCTTCTTATCGGGGCGGCTTTGAGGCGTTCTGCAGCTGCTCGATCTGGCGGGTCGTCTCGCGGTGAAACCCGAGAAGCATGTCGCTGATAACCCCGAACATGAAGATCTGAAACCCTATGGTGATCAGGAGGACCGTGAGAATGGTGAGCGGCAGGTGCTCGATGTTCCTGAGCCATTCGAGGACGACGTAGACGCCGATGACCCCGCCCACGAGCGATATGAAGAGGCCGATGATCCCGAAGTAGAAGATCGGGTTGTTCATCTTCGCGAGCCGGTATATCGTCGAGAAGATCCTGGCACCGTCCTGGAGGGGGTTCAGTTTTGTGACGGTGCCGGGCCTCGCGAGGTAGCTGACCGGCACGACCGCGATCCGCTGCCCGTGCCGCACCGCCTCGACCGCCATCTCCGTCTCGATCTCGAACCCTGCCTCCCTGAGGGTCATCTGCCGGATCGAGTGGAGGGTGAAGGCACGGTAGCCGGAGAGGATATCGCTGAGGTCCCGGCCGTGCGCAATCCGGAACATGAGATTGAGGAGCTGGTTGCCGAGGAGGTTCAACCGGGTGAAGGCCCCCCCGTCGGGTTCGGCGAGACGGTCTCCGATGACGTGGTCGAACCCCCGGCCGAGAGGGTCGAGCATCCGTTCCGCATCGTCCGGCGAGTAGGTGCCGTCACCGTCGAGCATGAGGACGTAGGGGCGGTCGATGATCTCCACAGCCTCGATGATGGCGTTGCCCTTCCCCTTTCCCGCCTGGGTCCGGACAACCGCCCCCGCAGACCGGGCGATCTCGGGTGTCCCGTCGGTGCTGTTCCCATCCATGACGAGGATATGCTGAAAACCACGCTCCCTGAACTCTCCGACCAGTTCGGCTATCGTCGGGGCCTCGTTCAGCGTGGGGATGAAGATGCATACCTCGTCGTGCTCGATGTTCATTGGAGTACTATATCCGATTGAGCCACATAAGGGCTTCGTATGCACGTAGCCAAACCAGGGCTCCGCGCTCTCGGTATCGCCGAGAGTTACTCGGGAAGGGAGCAGTCCACCCTTGCCGGCATCGTCATGCGAAAGGATCTCCGGATCGACGGAGCGGCCTTCGCCCGGGTGACCGTCGGGGGGATGGACGCGACCGATGCGGTCATCGGGATAGTCACCGATCTCGCTCGCCGGGACATCAACCTCATCATGATCAGCGGGAGTGTCATCGCCTGGTATAACATCATCGACCCGGCGGCGGTGCAGGACGCGACCGGGTTGCCCGTCATCGTCACCACCTACGAGGAGTCGGAGGGACTCGCGGAGGATATCCGCCGCCACTTTCCGGGCGACGCCGGGAGGCTCGAGGCGTACCTGCGGCTCGGCGGCCGGACGCCCATCCCCCTCCATACCGGGTATACCCTCTTCATCCGCCCCTACGGCATCTCTCACGGCGACGCCGCAAAGGTCTGCAACGACTTCACGCACGAAGGGCGGGTGCCCGAACCGCTCAGGGTGGCCCGGCTCATCGCCCGCGGGCTCGTCCGGTCGTCCCTGTGCGAGGTCAGCCCCTGACGACCATGACCGTCGACTCCGCGTGGTCGACGACGTAGGAACTGACGCTCCCGAGGAAGAAGCGGTCGAGGCGGCCTCTCCCGTGCGACCCGACCACGGTCAGATCGGCCTCGACCTCCCGGGCCTGCGCGATGATCTCGGCTCCCGGATGCCCGTGGCGCTTATGGGTGGTCACCGGGACACCGGCGGCGGTTCCCTGCCGCCCTGCTTCGGCAAGGATCTCGTCCGCCTCACGCTCGAGCGACTCGAGGACCGCCTGCTGCGCGATATCCGGGGGCTCGAGCTGGTTGAGCATCAGTGCGGGATAGATCCCGGTCTGGACGACGTGCACGGCGTGCACGGCGGCATGCATGACGCGGGCGACGTCAAGAGCCTCTGCGAGTGCACGGTTGCCGATCTCCGATCCGTCGACCGCCACGAGTACCAATCGGAACATACCAGTCTTTAGAAACGTCCCGGTACAAATAGGTGTCTCCGGAGGGCCGTTCGACCTCAAGCCTCCACGGTGTGCTTCGATATCACTTTCCCGGTCCGTCTGTCCTCGATCTCCACGGTGACCATGACGCCCGGAACGAACGTTTTGTCGGCAAGGTCGACCTCAATCTCCTCGCCGGGGTTCCAGTAGAGGGTGCGGCAGCCCGGACCCTTGAGGAGTCTCACCCCGTAGTGGTGCGTCGGTATGAAGAGGTAGCCGTTCAGGGTCGAGACGGTGCGAGTTCTCGTGCCATCCCGATAAAAGACCGCCCTGAGACGATCGTTCTCGTAGACCGTGCTGCCGTTGTTGACGAGGAATACCCTGCTGGCATACGTCATCTGCCCGGTCTCCCCGCTGGTGTGCAGAACCCCGGTGATGATGATCGGGGGCAGCTCCGGCTCCGCCCAGGACCAGGAGGGGATCATCGCGAGCACCATCAGCAGGACAAGAGCCGCGAGGATGATGGTGATGACAACCATCAGGAGTGTGGCGTGCGTGTGCGAGAGGGCGCAGTCGCTTCCGGCGGCGTGCCGGAGAGAGAGGCACGGCGGAACGCGGAAGCCGCCATGCGGCCGGTCCTTGATACGGCAACGGACCTCCTCCTCTCGAGCGTGGCGATTGCACGACCCGCTCTTGGGGAGGATCACCAGACCTTTAAGCCGTTCACGTGCTGTATCTCTGGCCCGTTCCGGGGGATAGCGAGTCTCTGCCTCTCCGGACCGGTTACGTTCGCCGGGCATATGCTAATGAGAAATTTATTATTGGAGATATAAATATTGCCAAAAAATATCCGTTAACAGCGGGAGGGATCTGGAAATATTGTTCAGTGCACTCCGGGATACCGGGGCCAGAGCCGGCATACCAGGGACAGGGGGAACCCGGAACGAGAGAGCCCTGGATCGGTACGGGTGAGGGTTAACCTTCTTCATCCCCACGCCCATTGAGGGTCATGGCTGAAGCGGAAGAAATTCAGCTGCCCGGATACCTGCGCCTCTCCGGGAGCGGCGAACTTAAGGAACGGGCACGCCAGGCGCACGAGGTACTCCGCGACTGCGTCGTCTGCCCCCAGGAGTGCCACGTGAACCGCATCGAAGGCGAACTGGGATTCTGCCGGACCGGCCTCCTCCCGGAGGTCTCAAGTTATAGCCCCCACTTCGGCGAGGAGACTCCACTCGTGGGGAGATACGGGTCGGGGACGATATTCTTCTCCGGCTGCAACATGCGGTGCGAGTTCTGCCAGAACTTCGAGGTCAGCCAGTGCGGGGTCGGCACGGCTGTCTCGTACGAAGACCTCGCCGGAATCATGCTCCACCTGCAGGAGCGCCGGTGCCATAACATTAACTTCGTCTCCCCCTCGCACGTCGTCCCCCAGATCCTCTGCGCAACCGCCCTCGCCGCCCTCCAGGGCCTGAAGATCCCGCTGGTCTACAACAGCAGCGGTTACGACTCCGTAGAGATGCTCCGACTCCTCGACGGCGTCATCGACATCTACATGCCAGACGCGAAGTACGGGCGGAACGACGTGGCATGGGAACTCTCTCATGCCAAAAATTACGTGGAGCGGATGCGGGCGGCGCTCCGCGAGATGCACCGGCAGGTCGGGGACCTCGTCGTCAGGGACGGGATTGCGGTGCGGGGCATGATCATCCGTCACCTGGTGCTCCCGGGAAACCTCGCGACCAGCGAGATCGTGATGAAGTTCATCGCCGACGAGATTTCACGGGACTCTTACGTGAACATCATGGCCCAGTACCACCCGGCGTGGAGGGCGGTCGAAGGAGGGAGGAGCCCGGTGCTTGCAGCACTCCAGCGCCCGATCACCGCGCGGGAGTACGAGTATGCCATCCGGTGCGCAGAGGAGAACGGTCTCTCACGGGGGTTTCCGTGAGGGACGCTCCCCGGGCAATGCACCACCAAAAGGGTATTCCCGCAAGGCCGCCCAGAGGATTGTGTAATGCAGGGACAGTCAGGAATCCGGTATGCGGCGATGAGCGACCTCGGGAGACGGGATCGCAATGAGGATGCGTTCGTTACCGACCGGGTGGCCGGGTATCACATATTTGCCGTCGCGGACGGGCTCGGGGGGCACGCCTCCGGGGACGTGGCAAGCAGGATGGCGGTCGAGATCCTCGCGGAGGTTACAGGCGAGGGGTTCCTGGAGACCGAACCGGCCGCACTGCTTGAACGCGCATTCCAGCGTGCAAACACCGAGATCTGCACCTATAACCGGGAACACCGCCTGAACGCCGGGACAACGCTCTCGGCGGCGATCGTCGGTGAGTCGGGCCGGTGCTGGATCGGTACGGTGGGCGACAGCAGGACGCATATCATTACACCGTCGTCCATCTGGCATACGCGCGATCAGAGTTACGTCCAGGGCCTGGTGGAGTCGGGGATGCTCTCCCCTGCCGAGGCGATGCTCCACCCGAAGAAGAACATCCTCACCCAGGCGCTCGGCCTCGCGCCCCGGTTGCAGGTCGACCTCGACCTCGTTGAACTCGCCGGGGCGGTCCTGGTGATCAGTTCGGACGGGCTCCACGACTCTGTCCCGGCGAGCACCATCCAGGAGATTGTCCTCGCGAACGAACCCGATGCAGCGTGCCGGCAACTGATCGACGCTGCCAGGGCCGCGGCAAGCACCGACAACATCACCGTGATCGTAGTGAGAGACGACCGCCCGTAGTGCGACGGACGGGCATGTCGTGAGGTTAGGAAACCCACGGGTTTCGAGGTACTAATCCCCCTCGGCTCCCGCTTCCCGAAGAGCTGCAAGGATTGCCGCACGGACACCGTCGGCCGCCTCAACTTCCAGAGCCGCGCGAAGCAGGCCGATCGCCTCCTCACCGGCGATCCTCCCGAGGGAAGAGGCAGCACTCCGCCGCACGAACTCATTCTCGTCGCGCTGCATCACCCCGAGGTGCGCAACCGCCCGGCGGTCGCCGAGCAGTCCGAGCCCCTTCGCCGCCATATAGCGGACATGATCCTTTCCGTCGACGAGGGCAGCATCGAGGGGCGCATACGCCTCGCCGTTGCCGATCAGCCCGAGGATCTCCGCCGCACGGTAGCGCACCTTCCAGTCGCGGTCCTGCAGTAAGGCAATACAGGCGGGGACGGCTGGTTCACCAAGGGCTGCGAGCATGGCTGTTGCCTCAGCCCGTACCGCCTTGGCCGGGTTGGAGAGCCGGGAGAGAAGGGTTGAGAGGTGCTGTTCGTCCGTAATCCCTGTCATGGTCGCTCGTATCACACGTTGAGGTGGATCGGTAATAAGCGTTGATCATCCACCCCCGGACGATCCTTCGTTCCCGCCGCAGGGCTGGCGGGCGGCAGAAGACGGGGCAAAGCCCGCCCTTGCGGATGCCGGGATCCGGTATGCCCCCGGATCCGGGTCTCCCTGATCTGCCGTCAGATCAAAAATCCACAGGTATATATTGCCAGGCTTGCGAGAGCAAAGATACCGGTCCCGATGATGAGAGCTCCCAGAATATTGAATACGCGATCGCTCTCAACCCATTTTGCCAGAACGTGCATGACACCGGATACTGCATCCCGGTATATATATTTTACTTATAAAATAAAATTAAGTCCCTCTATATAACAGTTATTAATCCTATCGGCCGGCGTATTACAGTGATTGGGGATTCCCGGAAGACCTCGGGTCGTTCGCGCAGCCCGCCCCGGTATGGAGAACACCTTGCGGAAAGAGGAGAATGGTGCACGCTCCGCTCCTTGCTAGAGAAGTAAAAGGAATGGACGCCCAGGACGGAATTCGAATCCGTGTCGACGGCGTGACAGGCCGTCATGATA
>OFEK01000291.1_pt1 | contig 62685 bp, 57 predicted proteins | sample 1521131 | NCBI WGS metagenome assembly OFEK01 (sample SAMN05720209, study PRJEB24109) | activated sludge metagenome | isolation source: Anaerobic digester | place: China | collected 2015-12-16 | reverse complement strand
CATCGAAGTAATTAACTCCCTCCGGTAATCCCTGCTTGTGCCAGGCTGCAAGAGTTGATTCTCTTGGTACTCCCGGTTGAAGAGGTATTTTGTCAGGATTCCCAAATAGCAGTGTTTCAATGTATCTTTTCCTTTCTGTCATTTTCTCATTTGACCACTTTTTCATAGTGTTCACACTCCTGTTAATATTTATAATATATTAAATTCTAATGACTTTAATTTATTACTAAGTCTTAATTTGAAAAGTTTTTGATACTTTTCGCAAGTTATGTTAATATAGTAAAATAAAATGCTACTATCATTAAACATACCTACCTACCTAAAAATATTACCGAATATTTCACAAAAAGTCTTAATTTTATTTGCTGCATTATTAAATATTAACGTATCTTGCTTTTTTTATTTACTTCTTAATTTTTGTTTTATATAATTATAGTGAAATGCGATTATATATTGAAATATGGTTCTATGATTTTAATGTAATGTAGTATCTTTTATGCGTTATCTATTTAAGGAAATTATGATAACTTAGTATAATTTGGGTGGTGACCGTAAATGCCTGATTTACAAGATAAAGTGGATTTTAACAATCTCTATGTATCAAAAACTGCTGATTTTATTACTGATTATCGTGATAGTAAGGTAGATCAGGTTTTATCCCTCGAGCATTACCACGATTCATATGAACTGGATTTTTTCATAAAAGCTGATATACAAATATTTGTAAAAGATAGAAGATATGAGATTAGCAATGGTGATGTGCTTTTCATCAGCGAATATGATGTGCACAAAGTCTTATATAATATTGGTACACATTACACTAGATATGTTATTAATTTCAAAAAAGAATTTCTCATTGATCTTTTAAGATTCTTTAAGATTGATAACCTTTTGGAAAAAATACAAAAAAATGATTACAAAAAAGTCAGAGTTAGTATTAACCGAAGGAATGAATTTGAAAGCCAATTTAAAACATTACTTGCTCTATATGATTCGTCACGGGAAAATTGTAATGCTGAAACTGCTGTATTAATTAAGTCATATTTAGTTATACTCCTTACCCGCTTTAATGAGACACTTAAGAATGCAAAGCCCATTTGTGAACAGCAAAAAAAAGATCATTTTGTCAGCAGAATAATAGATTTTATTGACTCCAATTATGCGGGTGTAATAAATCTTGATTTGCTGGAAAAGGAATTTCATCTTAATAAGTATTATATAAGCCATGTTTTCAAGGAAATAACAGGCTTTACCGTTATGGAATACATTCAAAATAGAAGAATTATTGAAGCACAGATACTGTTAAAAAGCACCAGTAAAGATATCACGGAAATATGCTATGATTGCGGCTTTAATAATGTACAACATTTTTATAGAGTATTTTCAAAAATAACAAATATTACTCCATACAATTACAGGAAAAGAGGGTAAGATAATAAGAGATCTGGAGAACAAGGGGACAGTTTTCCTGTTTTAATATTAGGTAACTATAACTATCCCCTGCTTTTCTATTACTTGCGTTTTACTTGCTTATTTCCCTTGCTCATTTACATACTATCTCATTACCCATCTTTCTACTTCCTAATTAAATCTTTCAACCTGAACATTTTCTTTTCCTTTATACTCTTGTTTGCGCATATCCCTATCATTATGGATTTTACTCCATCCCAGGATCCGGCGAAATGATTTAGGGGGTCAGACACACCACCGCGGAATATCATATTGCGTAATCTTTCATCTCCGCCCCCATGTCCGCCTGACGCCTTTGGCACATCATATGTTACAACTTCGCCTTTTCTGTTAAATAACTGTATCTGGTAGTTTGGTTCCTTTACCTTATGTCCGCTGTGGTATTCTGCCGCTTCGAGTCTTCCATTAGTACCATTTATGCTTATCTTCCAACCTTCATAAGGGCTAAATGCTATTAATGAATATGTAAGTAAAGTACCCTTATTGTATTTTACTGCAACTGACATTGAGTCATATATATTTATTTCATCAGCAAATACACATCTGTCACGGAAATATCCGTCTTCTTTTTCTGCTTTAAAGTAAAAATCCTGCATAAAAGGATTTTCATGATATTTCACAGCGAACTCGCATGTTGAGGCATATTGGCAGGTACTGCATCTCTCTCCTTTATTTTCCCTTGTAGGACCATAGAATCTTAGGTTTCCATTTGCATATATTTCTTCAGGCTCTTCTTCTATCCACCAGTTAACAAGGTCAAAATGATGCGTGGATTTATGTACAAGAAGCCCACCGCAGTTTTCCAGTTTTCTATGCCATCTTCTAAAATAATCTGCTCCATGGCTAGTATCAAGAAGGTATTCAAAATCTACGCTAAGTACATCACCAACTGCACCTTCTTTAATTAGCTCTTTAACTCTGGTAACATAAGGTGCAAAACGGTAGTTAAATGTAACTATAACTTTTTTTCCAGTCCTTTTTTCCGCATCAAGTATTGCATTACACTTATCTTCATCTATTGTCATCGGCTTTTCTGTTATTGCATCACATCCATATTCAAGGGTCTTAATAATGTATTCGTGGTGAAATCTGTCAACAGTTGTAATTATTGCAGCATCAGGTTTTGTTTCTTTCATCATTACATCATAATCTGTAAAAACAGGTATGGATGAATCTGTATGATCCCTGATATATTCCGCTCTTGTCCTGTTAATATCAAATATTCCCACGATTTGTGCAACATCTTTATACCCCTCTATAAGGGGCTTGGCAAACATTCCAAAAGCTCTTCCACTTGCGCCTACTAGAACATATTTTTTCATTCTTTAGCATCTCCTTTTCGTATTATCCTTTTTCTTTTCATATTTTTCTTAACTTCATATTGCTTTACTTCATGTTGCTTCACTTCATGTTGCTTCACTTCATGTTGCTTCACTTCATGTTGCTTCGGGGCTGTAACAGAGCAAAATTTATATACTCTGCAATAACATACTAAATAATGTCCGCACTTAGATGCAGGGATTACGCCTTAACATAATACCGATGTAATTCGTAAGTAATCCTTAATATTAAAACATAATACATATTTGATTCTTCTGCAAAACGCTGTTACACTGCAAAAGTCTAATTTGGAACATGGCTTTCTGCAGTGGAATCATATTTACAATTATAACATTAATGTTTTTCCTTTACTTTATAAATCTTGTTGTATATAATTGAAAATGTATATATATATTGCTTTTTTAGGGGGAGATGTAATTGCAGGTTATATACTCACCGAACACATTGGACACAGATTTTTATATAGAGCATACAAAAATTGCTTCAGGCACAAGCATGAAAACAGAGCACTATCATGATTTTTATGAGCTTTACTTTTATCTTGGCGATGGAATGCGCTATTTTATAGGAAATAAAACTTTCTATGTGAAGAAGTATGATTTAATTTTAATTGACAAATTTACCTACCATAGAACTTCATATAAAGAAAAGGGTTTTAAAGAACGATTGTTGATATATCTTTATGATGATGTAATTAATATAATAGGCAATGAAATTTTAAAGCAAAAAATAGTCAACCTCTTTAAAAAGAAAAAGATTTCTTTCTACAGCAGTTTTAGCAAATATATGCTTGATACCCTTATGAACAGAGTTCTCCCTAAATACTATAATAAATCCAATCCTTCTATAAGTCAGCTTCAAGCCAGGCTGGTCATGCTGGATTTGCTGCTTGAAATAGCTGAAATGGATGAAAATGGTCAGCTGATTGAGGATAATTCAATTACAACGCCCCAGGAAAATCGTGTCTCAGATATAGTAAGTTATATTAACTCCAACTATAGTAAGCAAATTACTCTTGATGAATTATCAAAAATATTTTTTATTAATAAGTATTATCTTTGCCACATTTTTAAAGAAGTGACAGGTATGAGTATTACAGATTTTATTAATAGGAAAAGGCTCGCTGAGTCTAAGAAGCTTTTAAAATATACTGATTATAATATTACAGAAATTTCGCAAATGGTTGGCTTTAACAGTGTCAGCCGTTTTATAAGTCTTTTCAGGGAAAAGTTTGAAGAAACGCCTAAAAGTTTTCGAGAAAGCAAATAGGGCACTGGGGACACATCTCCAAAATAATTCAAAGAGTGCCCCCTAGTGGTACCAAGCGCATCAGTCTAAAAATCTCCAGAAATTCCCACCAAACAGATTTTCTACATCCCGTATAATTTCATCTTCATTAATTACCCAACCTGTTGCAAGAATATCACTGTACTTATCAAACAGTACATTTGCAATTATTTTTCTTGAATGGATCCATTTATATATCAATTGGTCCAATACTCTGGCATCGGAATGCTGTGGGATAACACTTGTCCCAAGCAGTTCAAAACGCATTCTGGTTATTTCCTCTATCAGACTTGGATTATTAAGGAACCACCAGCATCCAAAAATCATTAGATTTCTGAATTTTCGTGCTGCAATACAGAGTTCATGCTGGTTTTCCCTTGCCAGCATAGTAACCAGGAATTTGTTGTTTGGATACTGTCTGCAAAGGTATTCAACAGTATTTACATCACCTTTTCCAACACCATCTCCGGCCAGTTTTATTTCAGGGTTTATCAGTTTTTTAACACCAATCATCATTGCAAAGGGTACATTCTTCTCCTGCGAAACAGGTATAATACATTCCTCAATAATTTTTGATCTTGATGATTCTTCAGGAACTTTAAACTCCGGAGGCAGTGATGCTGCCATGTATAAAGCCTTCATCCTGTCTATCCATTCACTTAGGAAGCGTCTGATCTCTTTCAGAGTATTTTCATCAAGCTCCCTTTCAACATTATAACCCCATGCCTTGAGCTTTAAGTAATTAATATCCCATGCATTTAAAAGGGGGTCAATTCTTAAAGCTGCCTTAAATCGGCTGTCACCTTTATAATTATCAAGCCAGACTTTTCTTTCTTCATCAACAAAAGGATCATTAGTCATTACTACATCCTTGACGCCTGAAGCCTTAAAAACTATGTCTATATAATCATCTACAGATAACTTTTTAAAGTAATCTCTGTATTCATTTAAGCTTCTGTCTGCTACGTTAAGGCCCAACTTTTCCAATACAGTAAGTACTCCTCTGCAGGCTTCGCTATAGGGTGAATTTTTAATAAAAAGAGTATCCCAAATTAAATCGGCCTGCTCAACTTTTGACATCCTCCAGAATTTCTCATAGGGAATATCTGTTAGTCGCATTGTTTCAGCTACCAGGTAGTGGTAATTAATAAGCTCATCCACTCCCCATAGAAGCTGCTCTCCAAAATCTGTTGAAAACAGATGTGTGTGTACATCGGTTATTTTTACTTCATCAACCACTTTATCAATAGTTTTCCTCAAATCATATGTATTTCTTATGGCCATACAAAAATCAGTCCTCCTTTTGTATTTTATATAATCAATTAAATAATTTATTGTTACCCAAACTTCAATTAATAATATAGAAATATCTTCAGCAATATAATTAATAATAACTTATATTCCCTTATAGTAGAGCATATAATTCACTTGTCAGATTATTCACCTTAAGTTTAAAAAACATTCTAAGGGTATAACCTGGCTCCAGGCTCTCCTTCCATCCTCTCCTTTGCACTCAATACGTACATATCTGTCTGTTTTCTTTATTTTGTAATGACCTTCCGTAATTAATTTTCCGGTTTCACGGGCTATCCTATCATGGCAGTAAAAAGTATCTGTCATAAAAGCAATAAATTCTACCGGAGATGTTTCTACATAAACTTCATCATTTTCTATACTAATTTGCTTTATTTCAGGACCCTGAGAACAATAAAAATTTCCCTTTTTAATGTTCTCAAGTATATCATCCTTTTTTAAGCTTTTACTATTAACCATTATATACCCACCAAATAAATCTGTGTTATAAAAATGTGTATCATCAGAAGCAAAAATTAAAGGGTATTTTCCTTTTTTGGCTATTAAATCAACGTAGCATGTGGAATCCCCTCTGTTGGTCATAGTATCAGATACCGTATTCCAAACCTCAAAACCCAGGTGACCTTCCAATCCCATTATGTCGTCATGGGAAAGCAGCGACCATGCAGGATGTGCCAATATTGCAAGGCCATTATTTTGGTTTATGCTGTCTATGTAGTATTGAGGAGTGATAAAGCCATCGGAAGGATTCAATATATCCTCAACAGAGACCTCATCATCCATGTCAATACCAACAATGTGCCAGGCCTTTCTTTCTGAAGAGTAATCGTTTATGTCAAATTCGATGCCGTTAAGGATGAGAAGATCATCCTCTTCTTTCCCTTTGTAAATCTTTCTGTGATCTGTTATAGCTACAAAACTGTAACCATTGTCTTTATAGGCCTTTATACTTTCATCAGGTTCTGCCAGACCATCTGACAATGTTGTGTGGGTATGAAGATTGCCTTTATACCAGTTGCTTTTTTTATTGAATATTTCCAAAAAGAATTCTCCTCTCATCTGTTATTCCATAATCATATTATTCGATAATCAGTTATTAATAATATTCCCTTTAATAATATCCATATAATTATCATAATACGAAATAATGTAAAAGTTATAAATATAATATCATATTAATGATAAAAGTAAAGTTGGGTTACATTGATAAAAAAAGATTGCCGGGTTTATTCCGACAATCTTTTTTAAAAGTAATAGACTTTATTCCCGTATTAAACTGTTTTCATGAGCAGATGTGTATCTGAAATAATACACCTGAAATATTATAATTGAATTAATATTCTATTCTTAATACTCTCTTGAATCTATTCTTAATACTCCCTTGATAGCGGGTTCTGCCTGTGACATTCTTCTATTACAGCTATTTGCTGTCTTACCTGCTCAGGTGTTACCTCCAGCGGTGCCCCTGTAGTAAGAGTGCTATATAGCATGTTATAAAACTTGCTGGATATAGTGCTGAAAAGATTCTTTTCTTCTTCAGGTATATCCCAGCTCTCTTCATACCATTTAAGGTTCTCACCACAGTATGCAGGTTTGCCTTCTGGAGTATTTAGCGGTTCCATAATCAAATGCTGTTCAGGAGCTTCCTCTTCTTTAAAGTATTTCCAGTCTATGTGGGTCATTGTTCCCTTTAAGCCGCCCCTTGTACCTTGAACATTATATGTGAATGATGGATATGCACAACAGGATGATATCTCCAAATCAATAAGAGGACGTCCTTCCCCTTTAAGTATAAGTTTCACATAATCCTCTGCATCACCAAATGTATTGCAGCGGTCCATTACGCAGAACACTTCCGGCATAATATCAGTGCCAAACAACTGCAATGCCTGGTCAAGAGGATGCGGCCCGGTATTTAGGAGGTTGCCGCCATTAAACTTCTGAACACACTGCCAATCCCATCTTCTGGCGAATCCATTGAAAGCTATACTGATTTGAGCTATCCTGCCAAGTACTCCTGAGTCTATAACCTTTTTTACTTGTCTGAAATAAGGTGCAAAACGTGACTGCTGATAGATAGCAAAAACTTTCCCTGATTTTTTTGCAGTTGCTATTAATGTATCAACATCTTCAACTCTACGGGCAAGAGGTTTTTCACATAATACGTTAAATCCTGCATTTAGAATATCCAGAGTTACAGGAACATGTAGATAACTTGGAGTAGAATTTACTATAAGATCAATATCATCCCTCTTTAACAATTCTCTGTAATCTGCATAAGTGTCACATCCGAATTCTTTTTCCGCTCTTTTCCTTCTATCTTCAATAGGATCAACTACTGCAGCAATTTTAAACTGTTCAGGAACTGTTTTCAGGTGGGCACAATGAATAGCATAACCACTGCGACCCTGCCCTATAATTCCAACTCTAATAGGTGATTTCATATACATTCGCCTCTCTTTTTTAAAATTAAGCAACTACTTCCATTGCTTCCACAAACATTAGGGTGCATATTATTCTGTAAATCCTTATTAACTTTTAAAATATGCGCCCCAAAATCGCTTTCTATTGATTTTCATGCTTCTGACTAATATTTTATATCGTATAATAAATCTATTCATTAACTTTCTTATAAAATAGTTGTACTTTTTTAAAACAAATAGAATGTATAAATTGCCTTAATGTACACTTCCGGTAAGTGAATTTCATAAAACGTCTGTCCTGATACCAAGCAAATTTAAATGCTTCCCGATGTGCTTTTCAAGAGATTTACAATACTCTTCTTCATAATTAAACAGAGTAGAATATATATCATTTTTAAATAATGGTTTGCCTTCGGAATCTTTTGCTTGTAATATCAACCCATAGGTAATATGTATCACCTGTCTTGAATCATCCTGATCAAAGAGAGAGGGAAGCTCATGATCTTTTAACATATCTATATCCGGTATATTTGAAGGGTCGGCACTTATATGATAATATTTTTTCGCTTCATTAAGATGTTTCAGAGCAAATTTATGAATTTTTCTATATAATGAAGGATTTTCAGCAGATATAACCCTTACAGCTTCAAGCCAATTTGTTCCTGCAGTTTTCAGGTGATATTTCCCTCCGGTTTTTTCTCCGATAATGGGGAATACTGAAAATTTATCACTCCCAGAATGTACACTTACCTTATAACCAAAATGCTGTGCTATTTTCACATGGAGCTCAAATTCCTCTGTAAATTGCTTTATATATCCTCTGTAGTCAATACCCTTCTGGAATTCCCCACAGAATCTTGGTGCAAGGCTGGTAATTTCAACACCACCTGCAATTAACTCAGAAGCAACAAAATAATGTGACTCTGGTGTGGTAGGTGTAAGAGTTTCATCAATAGACATTTCAAAGTCTATACTTCTGCCGCAATTTTTAATAACTTCATTATAAATTTCCAGGGTATATTTAATTGCCTTTAAATATATTAACACTATTCTTCTGAAACTGTCCTGATCAAATGATATAGCAACAACATCATTTAGTTTGAATGATTTATTTAAATATGTAGATTCCAGACGGTTTCTTTCACCTAATTCTATTTCCGAATATTTTTGCTTAACTTCATCTGAAGAATATGATGCAACCTGATTATTAATATGTTCTGAGCAATCTAGTGTTATCATGGTAAAACCATTATCAAGCGCCATTTTTACTTCGTCATATGTCTTCAAGTGGTCTCCGTCTGCCCCAAAGCCTTTGGTATATCCTTCCTGAAAAACATCCCAGGAAGCAGCGGAAAGGACATCTCTATATGTACGCCCTGTAAGGTTTAATTCGCGTATGGATTGCTGTGCTAAAACAGGAAAAACAGGCTTGTCCTTTACCAGCCTTATGTGCCCAGCTGAAGCAACTCCGAGTCTATCTCCCAGTCCTATAGTAATATTCCTTCCTTTATGGTTTGAAGGGTTTGTAAAAGGAAATATATGTCTTATTATGTCACAATTATTGTTACCTAGACTGCACACTTTTGTTGGTTTACCGTTAACTGTCATTTCTTCGCCTTCGAAGTCATTAAAATTATTATCTTTGCCATGGATTACTAAACTCTTTCTCTCATTGTCTCTGATAAGAAAATACCATATCCCGTTTTGGTTATGTATAGAATCAGGATATATCCCATATTCCGTAAAATTTCTTTTGGCTTCAAGCCTTATGTTAGTCAATATTTCATCATTACTATTGGGGATATGGCTTTGATTATTTCCCGGGGCAATATCCTGCAGCTTAAAACAAAATTTCTCCCAATTCATGCTAAAACCTCCTCAATAAAGTTAAAAATTTATATTTACACTATAATTGATATTATATGCTATATTATGCTATGAAATCAAGGATAATAGTAATCGATTACTAAGCAAATCCATTCAGGAGAAAGTAAAACTGGTGAGTCCCGGGATAATTATCCCTGATGACTCACCAGCGAATATTAATTACTGATTAACTGAAATTATTTATTACCTTGTAATTTTGCAACACTAGTCCTTCTATTTGCATTACTGTTATGCTGCACTAATCATTCCGATTACCTTACAGTCTTGCTGAACCGGTTTTCCTTGCTGCTTCAGCAACTGCTGCTGCTACTGTTTTTCCAACCCTTGGATCGAAAGGAGCCGGCATAATATATTCTTCGTTTAATTCTTCTTCACTTACAAGCGATGCAATAGCTTTTGCTGCTGCAATCTTCATTTCATCATTTATCTCTCTTGCTCTAACATCAAGAGCTCCTCTGAAAATGCCCGGAAATGCAAGCACATTGTTAATCTGATTCGGGAAATCGGACCTTCCAGTACCTATAACTCTGGCACCTGCCTCTTTAGCTTCGTTAGGCATTATCTCAGGTACAGGGTTTGCCATAGCAAAAATGATAGCATCCTTTGCCATGCTTTGAACCATTTCTTTTGTTACCATTCCAGGAGCAGATACACCAATAAATACATCGGCACCTTTTATAACATCAGGGAGCATACCTTTCTTCATTTTCAGGTTTGAGATCTTAGCCATTTCAGCTTTTTCGGCATCATATATTGCACCCTTTCTGTCACAAAGAATTACATCCTGGAGGCCCAGGCTCATTAATAGTTTCGTAATTGCAATACCTGCAGCACCTGACCCATTAACCACAACAGAAATATCCTTAATATCCTTTTTTACTATTTTGAGTGCATTCAACATAGCCGCAAGAGTTACTACAGCTGTCCCATGCTGATCATCATGGAAAATAGGAATATCACATTCCTGTTTAAGTCTTCTCTCAATTTCAAAACATCTGGGTGCAGAAATATCTTCCAGATTAATTCCACCAAAGCTTCCTGAAATAAGTTTAACTGTATTTACAATTTCGTCTACATCTTTAGATTTAATGCATAACGGGAATGCATCTACATCCCCAAAAGTTTTAAACAGTACACATTTTCCTTCCATAACCGGCATACCGGCTTCGGGACCGATGTCCCCCAATCCCAGAACTGCAGTTCCATCAGTTATAACTGCAACAAGATTCCACCTTCTTGTGTACTCATATGAAAGGTCGACATTTTTCTCTATTGCCAAGCATGGCTCTGCAACACCAGGTGTGTATGCAAGAGAAAGATCTCTCTTATTTTCAACTTTTACTGTACTTACTACTTCAATTTTACCTTTCCATTCTTCATGTAGCTTTAACGATTCTTGACGAATATCCATTTTTTTCTCCTCTCCAGTTTATACGAATTTTTTAAGCAGTTTTCCTTACATAGGCAATTATCTTTTTATCAACTTATTTTTATTGTTTTTCGTGTATACTAAAAAATTAACATACTATATCATCCTTATATGTTATTCATAATATAGGCTGATTTTATGTGTCACAAATATATTTTACTTTACAGTTGCATCAATATCAATATATCAACTAATATATTGTTATTTTGGTTGATATTCTAGTAATATACGTCAAGTTTAAGTACAGTATAACACGACTACGGGTGCATATTTTAAAAGTGAAGAAATATTTACAAGGAACATCAATTATCAGAGAGAAGAGTTTCTCCTGCCTAGCTACGGTAGCTTCATTTATGCTCCTTACTAATATTTTCTTCACTTAAATTATATGCACCTTATTGTTTGCTATTTAAATCTATATGATTAATCGCTTATAATTCTACTTTTATTTTGCCAGTTCTTCCAACTGACTAATCCTTTCATCACCCTCTATAATCTCAACTTCAAGGTTAAAATGTCTTATTTCTCCAGGCTTTATGAACTCCAAAGTACCATCCTGCCTTGCTTTTGCCCTGCCCCCTACATGACAGTTGCATGGCTCAATGCCAAGTACATATTCACCTTCACCCATCTGCTTCCATTGTGTCAAGTTCCACAGCTGTTTCTTGTTAAACCATATTGCCAATCCAATCTTTTGTATTGGGTTGATTAAAGCAGCAAAGGTCTTTCCCTGGTCGTCGACCTTAAGATTATGGTAGAAAACCTGCTCTCTGTAACCTGGTGTTGGTAGTTGGAATTTGTAGTATTCATTTTGCCCTTTGGATGCTTCCTCATCCCTTGGAATTACTGATATTGAAGGAGCTAGAAAATACGATTTACTTGTTAGTAAAGGATATCCCAGGTTGCAGTGATATATAATCATTAAAGGTTCATCCTTAAAACCATAGTTTTCAACTGTATCGTTAATATAAAATTTATTCCCACCATATGGTACGGATATTTCCCTTTTTAGAAGAATATTTTCTCCAAACACAGCTGCTTCTCTTACCTTGCCCTTAACCTTCATGATTGCAGTGTCTTCAGTCCACTCGGTACCCGCATACACTTCCTCGGCAGGTGTATTGGATATCCTTCCATGCAGACCATATTCCTGACCTTCATCAATACAGGGTGAGCCAGCTTGAATAAGTCCACATGTAGTCATAAATCCGCCGATAAAACTCCTCAGAAATTTTATACCTGATTCGTTGTAATATTGTGGTGCAACTATGCCTGCTTTTGATATATAGCTCATATTTATGCCTTTGTATGAAAGGTAGGCAATATCAAGTGCCCGGTCAGGCAAAACCGTTAATTCAAGACCGCTGCCATTCTTTATATCTACCGCTCTCACTCCATTAGCTTTTCCATCTGCCAGACGGTAATTTTTTACGCCAAATAACTGGGATGTATCTCCTATGTATTTAAGGATCTCTCTCCGGTCTAAAGTCCCTCTTTCTAACTCATTTCTTTCTTCATTTTTTCCCATGCTTTTCCCTCCTGTTGACTTTTATTTATCTTAGTACTACTTTGTTTATGCTCTCTTGGTTCCATATTCCAGATCAAAATAAAGCAGGGCAATCAATCTTTGTTGCATAAGAGTAAGTATTGAAGACAAAAATGTCACAACAAAACTTAATATAAGATTGTTCCCATATACTGAAGCTAAAATAATAATAAAAAATATTGGTAGAAGTAGTGTAAGATTAAAAACAATGAATATGGCAAATATCTCCATTTTCCTTCTTGCAGTTAAGTTTTTACTTGCATTAAATGCATCCGTAACTCTAATGTCCTTATCAAGCAAATAGCATATATTAAACATAAACATGAGGTAAAAAATTACCCCTGGTATTATCAAAAGAAAAAATCCTGTTAAAATTATAGCTATAAAAGCGATGTAAGCAGCCAATATCTTGCTCAGCTTTCTAAATACCTGTCCTAAGCATTGTTTCAGAGAGCATTCTCCACCCCTTAACTCAGTCATATATGAATATAAATATACTACGGACGCCAGGTAAAGGATAAATACACTTGCAATATTGTACATTGCGCTTAAGTATATATCATTTGCGGTTTTTTCTGATATGAGTGTACTTGCAAAACCTGTGAAAAGTATTATAACAAATAATACAGGAGTTATTCTTTCATTTTTCATCTCATAAAACTTCAGTGCATTTATTAAATAATATTTTGCCATTCTTAAATTTGATGGTTTTTTATTAGGTTCCATACCTTTTACCTCCAATTATGCAGATCCTATTCAGCCTATTCTTGCCTTTACATATACTTTAATATATATTGAAAAATTATGCAATTATTTTCATGTCTTATGGGGTGCATCAGCTATCTTTTTGGTGTATAATATTTTCGGACATGTTTATAAATTCAGTATACACTATAGATGCTGCTTGTAAGTAATTATTAATATACACATACGGGGTGATGTTATTTGAAGCATATTGTAAGCGTCAGTTTAGGATCTTCTACAAGAGATCATAAGGTTGAGCTGGAATTGCTCGGTGATAAGTACATTGTTGAAAGAATCGGAATGGATGGAAGTTACGATAAATTTCTGGAAACTCTTAAAGATTTAGATGGTAAAGTTGATGCTATAGGAATGGGCGGCATTGGCATATACCTTCCTGTTAAAAATCATACTTATTTAATTAAGAGCGCCTTACCTCTAATGCATGCAGTTAAAAAAACACCTGTTGCCGATGGATCATATTTGAGAAATGCTTTAGAGCCTTACGCAGCCAATTTTGTTCAAAAAAAAGGTATAATTAACTTTGCAGGTAAAAAAGTTATGGTTACATGTGCAGTTGACCGCTATGCTCTGTCTGAAGCTTTTGTAAATCTTGGCTGCAGTATTACCTGTGCTGATTTGGTTTTTACTCTTGGCATACCTTTTGTAGTAAGATCACTTAACGGATTGGACAGGCTTGCGAAGCTTTTCGCACCTGCCGTTACAAAACTGCCTTTTGATATGCTGTATCCAACCGGTCAAAGGGAAGAAAATGTTGAAAATCCCATTAAATTCGCAAAATATTATAGAGAGGCTGATATTATTTCAGGTGATTTCAACTATATAAAGAGATATATGCCTGATGATTTAACCGGTAAAGTTATTATCACTAATACTATAACAAAGGAAAATGTAGAAGAGCTCAAGTCAAGAGGTGTATCCACACTGGTTACAACAACTCCTGAATTTAATGGACGGTCTTTTGGCACCAACGTAATAGAGGCCATTATGATAACCATACTTGGAAAACCTGTTGATATGATTACAGTAGAAGATTATATAGCTACATCCGAAAGACTGGGATTTGAACCGAGAGTGGTTAGGTTTTGATTAGAGGTTAGAGGTTAGAGGTTAGAAGTGAGAAGTTAGAGTTTTGGGGTCAAAAGTGAGTGGGGGTGTAACCCCCACTCAATCCTCGAACGAAGCGAGTTTGCCACTTTGTTGAATCTGTTCAATTTCCCGCTTCCCACTTCCTACTATCCACTATCCACTACCCACTTATATGCTAAGTTATTAATTACTTTTCAGGATAGTTTTCCTTTGGTGCATAATGAGTATGCAATAGCTCATGTGCTTTATGACTTCCCGGTTCCCCAAAGAAGTCCTTATAAAGCTTTTGAACCTTCTCATTCTCATGGGACTTTCTTATTGGCAGATCTCTATCTTCTTCGTAGATAGCTTTTGCCCTCTCTTTTCTGATATCTATCCAGCTTCTAACTTCTGAAGGCTGTATGGGCTGTCCGCCGCCATTAACACATCCTCCGGGACATGCCATTATTTCTATGAAATGATAGTCTGCCTCTCCGGCCTTTATCCTATCCAAAAGCTTTCTCGCGTTTGCAAGGCCATGAGCAACAGCAGCTTTGACCTTCATTCCACCTACATCAACCTGAGCTTCCTTTATACCCTCTACGCCTCTTACATCAAGATACTCAATATCTTCATGAGATTTACCGGTTAATACATCTGCAACTGTCCTTAAGGCAGCTTCCATAACTCCGCCTGTTGCTCCAAAAATAACACCGGCACCGGTAGCATTTCCCATAGGATCATCAAAATCAGAGTCTGGTAAATCTTTGAAGTCCATTCCGGTTTCTCTTATCATTCTTCCCAATTCTCTGGTTGTCAGGACAACATCCACATCTGCGTAGCCTGTTGATGACAATTCCGGTCTCTGGGCCTCAAATTTCTTGGCAGTACATGGCATAATTGAAACCACAAATATTTTTGAAGGGTCAATGCCCATCTTTTCAGCATAGTATGATTTCAATAAAGCTCCAAACATTTCATGAGGTGATTTGCAGCTGGATAAATTATCCAGGAAATCAGGGTAATTATGCTCACAGAATTTTATCCATCCAGGACTGCAGGAAGTAATCAACGGAAGTTTTCCTCCGTTTTTAATTCTATTGATTAATTCGGTTCCTTCTTCCATAATAGTTAAATCTGCTGCTGTATCAGTATCAAATACCTTGTCAAACCCAAGACGTTTCAATGCAGATACCATTTTACCGGTAACCCTTGAACCTATAGGCATTCCAAATTCTTCACCCAGAGCCACCCTTACTGCAGGTGCAGTCTGGACTATTACATGCAGATCCTTGTTTGCCAGTGCCTGCCATACCTTTTCCGTATCATCTTTTTCCCTGAGGGCTCCAACTGGACATACATTTATACACTGTCCGCACATTGTACATGGAACTTCATTCAGTGACATATTGAATGCTGATGAAACAATAGTATCGAATCCTCTTTCATTAGTATCGATAACTGCCACCTTTTGTATATTTTTACACATACTTACGCAGCGTCTGCACAATATACATTTATTAGGGTCTCTCACGATTGAAGGAGAAAAATCATCCAGAGGCATTTTGTGGGTTTCTCCGTCGAACCTTATATCACTAATATGCAATTCCTCAGCAAGCTTTTGAAGCTCACAATTCCTGCTTCTTACGCAAGTAAGGCACTTCTTTTCATGGTTTGAAAGAATAAGCTCCAGAGTTACCTTTCTTGCCTCTCTTATTGCAGGGCTCTGTGTCTTTACAACCAGACCTTCTGAAACAGGATATACACATGCAGCCTGTAAACTTCTGGCACCCTTTATTTCTACTACGCACATTCTGCATGCACCTATTTCATTTATGTCTTTTAAGAAACAGAGTGTGGGTATTGATATATTTGCCTGTTTAGCAGCTTCAAGCACTGTAAAATTCTTTGGCACTTGAATATTTCTATCGTCAATTGTAATATTTACCATTTCCATATTTGGTACCTCCTTTCATTACGCGTTCTTAAATATTGCCTTAAATGGGCATTTTTGCATACATGCTCCGCATTTTATACATTTATCTTCGTTTATAACATACGGTACCCCTTTTTGTCCGCTTATGCAGCCAACAGGGCAGTTTCTTGCACATATTCCGCAGCTCTTGCAGCGGTCTGCCTGTATTACATAATGCATCATGGATTTACAAACACCTGCAGGACACTTCTTATCTTTTACATGAGCCTCATACTCATCCCTAAAGTACCTTAATGTACTCAGTACAGGGTTTGGAGCTGTCTGGCCAAGTCCGCAAAGTGCCGATGCTTTAATATTCTTTGCAAGTATTTCCAGTTTCTCTATATCCCCTTCTTCTCCTTTGCCGCCTGTAATCCTTTCAAGGATCTCAAGCATTCTTTTAGTCCCTATACGGCATGGAGGACATTTTCCGCAGGATTCATCCACAGTAAACTGCAGGAAGAACTTGGCAATATCTACCATGCAATTATCTTCATCCATTACGATCAGCCCACCAGAACCCATCATTGAACCAAGTTGAATAAGAGTATCATAGTCAATAGGTGTGTCAATATGACTTGCAGGAATACATCCACCGGAAGGTCCGCCTGTTTGTGCCGCTTTAAACTTCTTTCCGTTGGGAATACCTCCGCCTATATCATATACAACCTCCCTGAGGGTTGTACCCATTGGGATCTCCACTAAACCTGTATTATTAATTTTTCCTCCTACAGCAAACACTTTTGTACCTTTGCTTTTTTCAGTACCAATGCTTGAAAACCATTCCGGTCCCTTTAACAAAATTATGGAGATATTGGCATATGTCTCAACGTTGTTAAGCAGCGTGGGTTTCTGCCATAATCCTTTTACAGCCGGGAATGGCGGCCTTGGTCTTGGTTCTCCTCTTTTACCTTCAATTGATGTCATCAGTGCTGTTTCCTCGCCGCACACAAAAGCACCTGCGCCCAGTCTGAGTTCTATATCAAATGAAAAATCAGTTCCAAAAATGTTTTTACCTAAAAGTCCATATTCTTTGGCCTGAGATATAGCTATATTCAATCTTTTTACCGCTATGGGATACTCAGCTCTTATATATATATAACCCTGATCCGCGCCTATTGCATATCCTGCTATAGTCATTGCTTCAACTACTGAATGAGGGTCTCCTTCCAGGACGCTTCTGTCCATAAAAGCACCCGGGTCTCCTTCATCGGCGTTACAACATACAAACTTTTTGTCGTCCTGACTTTTTGCTGCAAATTCCCACTTAAGGCCGGTTGGGAAGCCTCCGCCCCCTCTTCCTCTCAAGCCTGATTTTTTAATAGTATCAATTACCTCTTGGGGTTTCATTTCTATCAGTGCTTTGGCTAATGCTCTATAGCCGTCATGTGCAATATATTCATCAATATTTTCCGGATTAATGACTCCGCAATTTCTCAATGCCACTCTTAATTGTTTTTTGAAGAAATCAACATGCTCCATGGATTTATGTTGCCCATCCTCTTCAGCATGAGTTTCAGCATGTAAAAGTCTTTTTACAATTCTCCCCTTGATCAGATGTTCCTCAACAATCTCATTTACATCTTCCGGCTTGACCATTGTATACATTGCACCCTCTGGATAAACTACAACAATGGGGCCTTGAGCACACAAACCAAAACATCCTGTTTTTATAACCTTAACTTCATTATCAATACTGTTCTTCTTTAGTTGTACTTCAAATTCATCAATAACTTTTTGAGAATTTGATGATGTACAACCTGTACCTCCACAAACAAGAACATGCGCTCTAAATATCTGCATCAGTAACCCTCCTCACAACAACTAAATTTTCTCTTCAGCCCCAACAGTATAGTCGAGACAAACTCTGCCATTAACAATATGCTCTGCAACCACGCGTGCAGCCTTTTCAGCTGTCATCCTAACATAAGTAACTTTCTCACCCTTTTCGTCAATAACATCAACTATGGGTTCAAGTCTGCAAGCACCTATACAACCGGTCATAGTAACTCTAACATCATTTATATTTCTCTTTTTAAGTTCTTCTAGAAAAGCGTTCATAACCGGCCTTGCACCAGCTGCTATACCGCATGTTGCCATACCTACAACTACTCTCATTCTTTCGCTCTTCTCTCTTATGCTCATCTGCTCGAGAGTCCTTTTTCTAATCGCTTCCAGCTCAGCTATCGATTTCATTTAATACACCTCCAAAAATCACCTTTATTCCTTCACTTATATAGTCACGAATCCATATCAGTACATCGCTGTTATCGATAGGGACATCATCCAATTGCTCCTTTATTTCCAAAACACTGAATGCAAAATTTTCTTTCATATTGCATAAATTCAGGTTAAAATCTGTTTCCGGATTTGCTGCTACAAGACCCATCATTGTTTCTCCGATGTTACCTAATGGCAATCTATCTATATGGGATATTTGAAAATCAGCCTTTATACAAGTTCCTTTACCCTTTTCCGATTTTATTTCAAGCTTTCCTCCTGCTCTTGCAGAAGAAGCTTCCAAAAGCGGAATACCCAATCCTACCTTCCGGGTAGTTCTGGTTGTTGCAAAAGGATTTTTTACTTGATTTAACAATGATTCATCCATACCTATACCATTATCTTCTATTTCAATTATAAACTTATCATTTTCTGCGTCTGCTGTTAGTATGATGTCAATTTTTGAGGCCTGTGCTTTAATTGAATTCTGTACAATATCCATTAAGTGTAGAGATAAGTCCCTCATTGTTAAAATCCTCACTGTCGATATTCAATATCCTTTTTGATATTCAACATTTCCTTCTTATACGGCTGCTTTCTGCTTTCTGTATTTTTCTATAATGTCTTCAATTTGTTCAGGCTTAAGTCTTCCGTAAACGTCCTCGTTAATAGTGATTACAGGTGCCAGACCACAAGCTCCTATACATCTGCAAGCTTCCAGGGAAAATAAGCCATCCTCAGTACACTCACCAACATTTATTCCCAGCTTTTCCTGGAGTTTGTCAAGTATAAGATTTGCACCCTTTACATAGCAAGCTGTACCAAGACAAACCTGAATATTGTATATACCCTTTGGCTGGAGCGAAAAACGGGTGTAAAAGGTAACTACCCCGTAAATTTCACTAAGAGATACGTTAAGGCCTTCAGATATTTTTTTCTGGACACTTAACGGCAAATAGCCATACAAATCCTGGGCTTCATGTAACACAGGAATCAGGCCACCTTTTGTGTCTTTATACTTTTGAATTATTTCCTGCAGCTTCTGCTCTTTTTCATCAACACAGCCGCAGCAGCATTTACCCCCACTCATCTGCACTACCTCCTAATTCTAATCAATAATCATAATGCTTAATTTATAATTTTTAATCCTTAACTGTTAATCCATAATTGAAAAATAACACCAAGGATTAATCATTAACTATAGATAACGTACAAAAGAAACTACATTATAAAAGTTTTGTGCGCTAATGTTACATTAATGAATTCGTAAAAATTCAAATTAATCCATGTAGAATCATTTTTGCGTTATATATACTAAATTTCGGACTCATTAAATACGGTATTTATTTGACACATTAAAAAGCAGTGTTTCTTGCACTGCTATATAATATGTTAAGTATTTAACAATTTCCGCCCCAATTATATCAAATTTAATTTAATTATTCAATAAGTTTTACGAAAATATTGGCATAATATTTGAATTAATTTAATGATTTGAGTTCCAGGAACCAAATGGTTACTGGATTTTAATGTTTTTAATAGTTTATTGTATACAAGAGGCACTCAATGCTTTTCTCCTCAAGCTCCAGAACGCTACTCTGTTCTAGTATATCTCCAAGATTATGAGCGTCTGAAGACCGTATGAAATTATACCTTGATAATTGCGGATATAATGACAAGAATTTCCCTAAATCACAATTTTTTGATATTTCAAGATTACCTGTTTTAATTTCCGATGGTATCATCCCGAGGTTGGATATTATGCTGTAAGAATCCCTGTCTACGTGAGCAGGTATCATGACGCCTCCAAGTTCAGCCATAGTATGACAGACTTCTTCTAAACTCATATCTGCAGCTGTGAGAAGCATTTTATCAAGTTGTCCGATAATATTGTCGTTTTCATCCATGATTAATTGCTCTCCGAAAATTTCCGGTCTGTTCTTAACTTGTGGTAAAACCTTATATACTTTTTCCTGCATCTTAAGTGCCCGTTCAACATCAGGAAAAAGGCATACTATATGAACCTCTTCCCGTGTTTCAATTTCCATTCCAGGTACAAACAAAATGCCTGATTTACAGGCACAATCTGAAATAGCTTCAAGATTTTCGGCAGAATTGTGGTCAGTTACCGCTATTATGTCCAGTCCTTTTAAAATTGCCATGTTCACTATGTTATTAGGAGTCATGTCTTTATCTGAGCAAGGTGAAAGGACTGAATGAATATGCAGATCAATGTAATATTTCATGAGTCCTCCAGCATATTTCAAAAGCATCCATGCCGGTTCTTAAAATTGCTATATTTTCTTCCGATGCTTTTTTCAAAGTCGTCTCTTCAACATTAATATCTTCAGGAATTATTATACACGGAATTTCCAACAATACAGCTACAGCCACTATATTTATATGAGCTTGGACGGTTATCCAGGCGTCTCCTTTTTCAGCATGAGACATAACCCAGCTTAGTAAGTCACATACATATACTCCCGTGATATCCCGTTCCAGAGTAGAGTCACCTGTAAGAACAGCCAAACCAAGTTTTTCTGCGAATTCTTTTACAGTCAAGATGCACACCCCTTATCTCTATGTCTTATACCCATATATTATACTTATGCCTTATTTCTATCCTCATCTTTATCTTTATCTTTATCTTTATCTTTGTCTTTATCTTTGTCTTTATCTTATATCTTTATCTTATATCTTTATCGTTATCCTTACCCTTATCCATTACCGGCGGCATTTTGGCTTCCAGTTCAGCCATTTGTACTGCCAGACTTCTGACCTTGTCTCTGAGCTTGAAAATACAATCTGTTTCATTGGCATTCCCGCGGACAATGTCTTCCGCAAGAGCTCTGCAGCTTGGTGCTCCGCATGCTCCACAATCAAGTCCCGGAAGGTTATTGTTTATTTTTTCCAGCGTTTCCAGCTTCTTAATTGCAACAACTATATCTTCATCCAGTTTCATAATTGGCCTGTGTTCAATACTACCTGTCCAGACCAGACTTTCATCATATTCATCAAGCATGTTGCATTGAACAGAAATATTGTCCGCTTCTTCTATTTGTTTTTTCAACCGGGTTTTTGCAAGATAGGTATTTTCAACTGTTAGTGGTCCCCCGAGGCATCCTCCCGTACAAGCAAGAGCCTCAACAAAATTAACGTCCTCAAGTCTTTCATTTTCAATTTCCTCAAAGATTTTTATTACATTGTGTATGCCATCAACGGCAAGATAGCTATCTATGCCCAGTCCAAGAGCCTCTCCGCCGGAACTTGCCCATCTTATGCCTTCAGCGCTTGATTGTTCAAGATTTTCAAGACTCTTACTTTTATCCATAGTATTTAAAAGCTTTAAATATATGTCTCTCATTGAAATAACCCCATCTACTGCAGACATGTCTTTTTCATAAGGTGCCTTTACGCTGGTTACTTTAGCGGCACAAGGCGTAATAAAAAAAACGCCTACGTCATTTGCGGATAAATCATGCACTTTCATGGCTTTATTTTTAGCCATTTTAGCAGCTACCTCCATGGGAGACTCAATTTTGACTATATTATCAATTAAATTAGGAAAACGCACCTGTATTAACCTGACTACTGCCGGACAAGCAGATGAAATAAGAGGTACTTTAAAACCGCCTTCTTTAATAAGCTTCCTGGTTGCACCGGTTACAATCTCTGCCGCCCTTGCTACTTCATATACGTCATCGAATCCAATTGATTTTAATCCATTTAATATCCTGTTTCTTGAATATTTATTATTAAACTGACCATAAAGAGTTGGAGCGGGCAATGCTATTTTATATTTATAGTTCTGAATTATATCAAAGGAATCGGTAATTGCTTTCTTGGCATGATAGGGACATACCCGTATACATTCACCGCAATCAATGCAGCGTTCTTTTATTATGCGAGCTTTACTTTTACGCACCCTTATGGCTTCCGTAGGGCATCTTTTTATGCAGTTTGTACAACCCTTGCAACTATTCTCATCCAGTGTAACAGAATGAAAATAATTCTCCATATTCTCAACCCCTTCCAAAACAGGAAAAGGACCTAAAGTTTTATCAGGTTTTAAGGCATATTTCAATTCTTACAGTAGTGCCTTTACCCACCTTGGATTCTATTTCAAGCATATCAGCATATCTTTTTATATTTGGAAGGCCCATACCTGCACCAAAGCCCATCTCTCTTACATTATCAGGTGCTGTTGTATAACCCTCCTGCATCGCAAGGTCGATATCCGGTATACCCGGTCCTTCATCAATTATTTTTATACTTACTTTTTCGCTGTCAATCTCTACCTCTGCCGTCCCTCCATTTGCATGTATTACAGCATTTATCTCAGCCTCATACATAGCTATGGAAGTCTTTTTAATTATATCAGGACTAACTCCCAATTGAGTCAGCATTTTTTTAACATTACTTGAGGCTTCCCCCGCAAGTGTAAAGTCATTCCCGGGAATTTGATAGCATAGTTTGATTGAATTGCTGCTCAACCCTATACACTCCCTCCCCTTATGCCAGCACTTGATAATTTGCCACAGGCTATAAACATAGGATACCGGGTAGTCATTAATATGATGCTTTTATCTACCGCCAGTTCCATCATGTTTTTATCAGGCTTCTTTCCCCTTACAAAAACTATCATCTTAATATCCATCATTTCAGCAGTCCTGATAACCTGGGGGTTAACCAATCCAGTAAGCAAAATATCCTTTTCATCACCATAGGCCATTACATCGCTCATAAGATCAGATCCGCAAGCTGTGCATACATCTATATCAGGGTTGCTTCCTTCAACCAGTATTTCCGCATCAAGTATCTCTTTTATATTATCTACTCTCATAACACCAACCTCTTTTAAATTCAGGGATTTATAGATAACGCACAAAAGAAACTGCATTACAAAAGTTTTGTGCGCTTATGTTACCTTAATTAATACGTAAAAAATCCAATTTGTTCCTTGTAAAATCATTTTTGCGTTATATTTAGTCCATATACATCTCATCATTCAATAGGATCAATTGCTTAAATCAATTGCTGAGTTAATTATAGCATATTGTTAACTGATTAACAATCCTTTAATCTCATTGACTCATTAAAAACAACTTCCCCCTATAAACTCCTTCAATATGGAATTATTTGGTATTTCGTCATGTTCGGCAATGGGCAGAAAATAGCTTAAGAACTCCATGAGTCTTTTTGCTTCAGGATATTCGGGGCATGAGTCATCTATACCTGCCAATATAGGTTCTGCAAAAATTTTCATTACTCCATGCTCATACCTAAAGGCTGAATTAAACATTACATCAGCCTCTTCCTGGAAAGGAAATATGTTTTTCTCTTCCCCGCGTCTTACTGAAGGCCAGCGCTTTATTGTATCTACAGCACTGCTTCCTCTGAATTGGTTATCTCTTACAATTCGTCTGAGAAGCCGTGTGTCTGTGGTAGGAACTCTGTTATGGTCATCAATATTCATGGATGTGATTGCGCTTATATAAATTTTAAACTTATTTTCTCTGGGTACGGACGGCGTTAACTTTTCATTAAGACCATGAATACCTTCGATGATAATTATATCGTTTTCGTCCAATTTCACTTTTCTACCTGAATATTCCCTTTTCCCCAAAGGAAAGTTGTATATGGGTATTTCAACTTCTTCTTCATTTAGCATTTTGATTAAATGATCGTTGAATAATTCTATATCAATAGCTTCTAAAGCTTCAAAATCCATTTCACCGTTTTCGTCTATCGGAGTCCTTTCTCTATCTACAAAATAATCATCCAGATGTATTGTAACAGGCTTTAAGCCATTCACTCTTAATTGTATGGCCAGCCTTTTTGAAAATGTTGTTTTCCCTGAGGATGATGGACCTGCAATCAATACTACTCTTTTTCTATTATTGCTTTCAGCTATCATATCGGCTATCTGGGCTGTTTTTTTCTCATGAAGGGCTTCAGATACTCTTATAAGGTCCCGTACATTTCCTGATTTTATTACATCGTTTAGTCCTCCTACACTTTCTACCCCCAGGATACTGCCCCATTTCCTATTTTCACGGAATACATTGAAAAGTTTTTGCTGTTCTTTAAATTCAGGCAGTATATTTGGCTGATCCTTCTTGGGAAATAGTAGAATGACCCCGTTTTTATAATATTTAAGATCAAATTTATCAATATATCCTGTGTCTGGAGCCATATATCCATAAAAATAGTTGTCAACTTCATCACAGCTGTAAATAGTAATATAGGGTTTCAGACGCTGCTGAATATTTCGGAGCCGATCGTCCCTTCCTTTTTCCTTCAATATATTTTTAGCTTCTTCAATAGGTATAGTACGCTTTATAAAAGGTATTCGTGCATTAACAATTTCAACCATCCTGTTTTTTATTTTCCCCACATCATCTGCGTTAAGATCCTTATCTCCCTTTATTTCATAATAAAGTCCCTTACTGATTGAATGGTTGATTATAACTTTTCTTTCAGGGAATATATCGTTAACAGCTTTAACAAGAATAAAAGTAAGACTTCGTATATATATTCTCATCCCGTCGTCTCTAGAAAGATCAATAAACTCCACCTTACAATCATTATTGAGCATATAAGTCAATTCTCTAATTTCATTATTTACTTTAGCTGCAATTATTGTGTATGGATAGTTTTCTTTATACTTTTTACTCAATTCGATTAATGAAATACCGCTATTAAACTTTTCAATTTTGCCATCCGCAAATGTTACAGTGATCATATGGTTTTTATTCACACCAAACACCTCGCATATTTTATTTTATATGGACACAAAAACAGGCGGGATAAAAATAGGGCTTATTAAGCCCTATTAATACCTTGCATATGATTTGTTTTTGTTATCATATATTATATTCCAAACATCTAATATTATCAAATCAGCCTAACACTTTCTTTGCTATTTGATTTACAAGTTTACCGTCTGCTTTTCCTCTGACCTTTGGCATAACAGCCTGCATTACTTTACCAAGTTCCCGGACCGAATTGGCCCCAAGCTCCCGGACTGTTTCTCTGACAATGGTTTCAAGCTCTTGTTCCGATAGTTGCTGTGGCATATATTGTGATAATATCTCTATTTCTCTTAGTTGTCTATCTACTAAATCCTGTCTTCCGCTTTTCTCGTAATCAGGAAGAACATCTTTCCTTTGTTTTATTTCCTTGGCTATTATATCTATAATACCATCATCGTCAAGGGTGACCTTCTTGTCTTTTTCAACCTGAAGCACTGCAGACCTTACCATTTGGACAGAGTCCTTACGGACAGTATCCTTCTCTTTCATCGCTGTTTTCAGATCATTTAATAATTGTTCCTTAAGGGACATAGCACATATGCCTCCTTATCACCTAAATTTCCTTTTTCTTGCAGCTTCAGATTTCTTCTTTTTCTTCACACTTGGTTTCTCATAATGCTCCCTTTTCCTTACTTCAGCAAGGACACCTGACTTAGCGCATTGTCTCTTGAATCTTTTAAGAGCACTATCGAGAGACTCATTTTCCCTTACCCTAATTTCAGACACGTACTTCCCTCCCTCCGATGGTATCAATTGTGCCAGAACTAAGCTCCATATTTTGCTGTGTTTTTTTCCAAATCATTTGTAGCACATATTATATTATATCTTATTATAGAAATCAAAGTCAATATTAGCTATAGTAATTTTACACTAACCTGCGGTAATTTTATGCTAATATTGCACTATTTCCTATAAGTTCACCAATGTTCTTTTCCACACGGGAAATAAAACTTGTGATTAAACAATTTTAGGTCCCAGGTTTACCCCGCCTATGAGATGATAATGAAGGTGAGGTACAGTTTGCCCCGCATTAACTCCGCAGTTGTTTATCAATCTGTAGCCATTCTCATAGATTCCCATCTTTTTTGCTATTTCATTGGCAGCAAGGTGAATACTTACAAGTATACTTCCGTTTTCATTGTTAATTTCCTTAACACTTGTAAGATGAGTTTTGGGTACCATAAGTATATGCACCGGTGCAACTGGATTAATGTCCTTAAAAGCAATCACGCTATCATCTTCATACACTATTGAAGATGGTATCTCTTTTCTTATAATTTTGCAAAAAATGCAATCTTCCATGTGATTTCACCTCCTATCGAAACATTGGTACCGAAACATCGGGACGGTTCTTTCGTTTCATTTTATCATTTAGTACCAGCCTTGACAATCTCCAGCGCCTTTTTAAATGCTTCATCTATTTTTGATGGGTCCTTGCCACCTGCCTGAGCCATATCCGGTCGGCCTCCACCGCCGCCGCCTGTAACTTTTGCAACTTCTCTTATAATATTCCCCGAGTGGATGCCTTTTTCAACAGCACTTTTTGTAGCAGTAACAATTAAATTTACCTTTCCTCCATGCTCTGATGCAAGTATTATAACTCCATCATCAAGTTTGTTCTTTAACACATCCCCGGTATTTCTCAGGGCTTCCATATCCATTCCTTCAAATTTTGCAGTAATAACACTTATATCGTTTATTTCAACTGCTTTCGATAATATCTCATCGGTTTTACTTCCTACGAGCTTGCTTCTTAGTTGATCAATCTCCTTATGGGAAATTTTAATTTCCGATGTTAATGCCTCTATCTTTTTAACCGCATCCTGAGGGCTTGATTTTAATGTAGAAGCAATATCGTTAAGAAGCATTTCATTTTCACGGAAATACTTTAGGCTGGAATACCCGGTTACAGCTTCTATTCTCCTTGTGCCTGCAGCAACTCCGGTCTCCCCTGTTATTTTCAAGAAACCTATACCTGCTGTTGATGTCATATGTGTGCCGCCACAAAGCTCGATGCTATAGCCATCGATTTGTACAACCCTTACTATATTGCCATACTTTTCACCGAATAAAGCCATAGCACCTTTTTCCCGAGCTTTATCCAGCTCCATTTCTTCTATCTTAACAGGAAGGTCTTCAAGGATTTTCTCATTTATCTCTTCTTCAATCTTCATTAAATCACTTTCTGAAACAGGTTCAAAGTGGGTAAAATCAAATCTGAGTTTTTGGTCGTCCACAAGTGAGCCTGCCTGTGCAACATGAGTACCCAGGTTATGACGAAGTGCTTTATGCAGCAAATGAGTGGCAGTATGATTCCTGGCTATGGCCTTTCTCCTTTTTACATCAACTACAGCCTCAGCAGCAGTATTACTTTCCAGTATGCCTTCCTCAACTATTCCAACGTGCAAATAATGTCCGTCATGAGTCTTTTTACAATCTTCAACTCTTACCATTCCAGTTTCGGTCCTGATATATCCCGTGTCTCCAACCTGTCCGCCACTTTCTGCATAAAAAGGCGTTTTGTCAAGGAGTATAACTACCTTATCTCCTTCCATTGCAGTATTAACTATATCGTCATCTTTTAAAATATAGGATACCGATGCATTACAGCTTGTACTTCCATATCCGGCAAATTCAGTTTTAAAATCTTTATCCAAACCAATCCGGCTTTCCTGTGACCAGGCTGAACCTTCTTTACTTTTCAGTGCTTCACGTGCTTTGTTCTTTTGAACTTCCATCTCTTTTTTAAAACCTGCTTCATCAATCATAAGACCGTTTTCTTCTGCAATTTCTCTTGTAAGATCAAGCGGGAATCCATAGGTATCATGAAGTTTAAACACCATTGTCCCTGGAACAACTTTCTTGCCTTCATCCTCTAATTGACTGATGTAATCATTTAAAATTGCAAGTCCCTGGTTAATAGTAGTTTCAAACCTTTCCTCCTCTGTTTTGATGACTTTTTTGATATAGTCGCGTTTTTCTTCAAGTTCAGAGTATGCTGTTTTCGACTCATTGATAACTATATCGGAGACATCAGAAAGGAAAGGTTTATCAAGCCCAAGAAGTTTCCCGTGCCTTGCGGCTCTCCTCAAGAGTCTTCTTAGAACATATCCTCTTCCTTCATTTGAAGGCATTATCCCATCAGATATCATCATTGTAGTGCTTCTTATATGGTCTGTAATTACACGTATGGAGGTATCGGTTTTGGAATCCTTACCATACCCTGTGCCAGCAAGTTTGCAAACATAATTCAATATGTTGCGGACTGTATCCACCTCAAAAAGGTTGTCTACATTCTGCATAACACAAGCCAGTCTTTCAAGACCCATACCGGTATCTATATTCTTCTTTTTTAGAGGAGCATATGTCCCATCTGCTTCTTTATTGAACTGGGTAAATACCAGGTTCCAGAACTCAATATATCTGTCACAGTCGCAGCCGATTTTGCAATCAGGTTTTCCGCATCCCTTATCTGCTCCTCTATCAAAGTGAATCTCTGAACATGGCCCGCAAGGTCCTGTACCATGCTCCCAGAAATTATCTTCTTTACCCATTCTTACAATTCTTTCAGAACTTAGCCCTATATCCTTGTTCCATATTTCAAAAGCTTCATCGTCTTCTTCGTAAATTGTTACCCAAAGCTTATCTTCCGGCATTTTTAACTCTTGAGTAATAAATTCCCATGCCCAGGTTATCGCTTCTTTTTTAAAATAATCCCCAAAGGAAAAGTTACCCAGCATCTCAAAGAAAGTACCATGTCTTGCTGTTTTTCCAACTCTTTCTATATCAGGCGTCCTTATACATTTCTGGCAGGTTGTTACCCTATGGTGCGGAGGTTTCTGCTCTCCTGTAAAATATGGCTTTAATGGCGTCATACCTGCATTTATCAAGAGAATACTGGGGTCATTCCGAGGTACAAGGGAAAAACTGGGCAGCCTTAAATGATCTTTGCTTTCAAAAAAGCTCAAATACTTCTCTCTAAGTTCGTTTAATCCATAGCTCTGCATTATTAAAACCTCTCAATTCTTTCTACATATAATAAATAGTTAATAATATTTAATAACACCTGGTAATATTTAGTAAATCTTTATAATTATAATATTTTACATTCATTATAAATAATAATATATTAAAGTATGTAAATAGTGTCAAGAAGGAAAACAATATGGGGGCATTTTATCTCACTATCTCATCTACTACCCTTTTGAATATTGCCTTAACAATTGCAACTAACGGCACTGAAATAATCATACCTGTTATACCCAGGAATTCTCCTCCGGCAAGTACAGCCATTATTGTGGTAACAGGATGGAGGCCTACCCTTCCCTCAATTATTTTAGGGGAAACAAATGCATTATCTATCTGCTGTACTACCACAAATAACGCTACTGTCCAGATTGCTTTAATTGGTGATTCCACCAGAGCAACTGCCACTGCAGGGATAGCTCCAATTATGGGTCCAAAGTATGGTATGATATTAGCTATTCCACCTATTGAGCCAAGTACAAGAGGATATTTGACTTTCAGAAGCAACAGACCTCCAATTTCCATAATGCTTACAATAAGTGCCGTTAAAAGCTGCCCCTGAACAAAACTAGATAACACCAGGTTTATTTCCCTGCCCGTCTGCAAAACGTTTTTTCTCCACTTTTTAGGTATCAGAGAAATTACCTGGGATCTAAAAAAGAGTGAGTCTTTGATGAAATAATATGCTATAACAAGTGCCAGCATAAAATCAAGTATAATTGCTACCGAGTCTATCAGCCTCGTCATTGTCCTTTTAAGGGTATTGACAGTATAATTTTGAATCATTTCAGCACTTGAATTGATTTCATTAAGCAATACATCTTTAATATCTGAAGACCAGCTGCTTGATCTGATATTTGATAATATATTGTTAAACATTCCCTGATAATTAGCTATAATATCCGGGACTGTGTTTATTAGTTCTTTTGTACTATTTACTAATTCAGGTACTATAAATATTGTGACTGCAGTAAAGACAAGTATTACACCTGAATACACCATAATAATGCTAACCGGACGTGAAATTTTTCTACCTTCAAGCTGCTTAACCATAGGGTGAACCAGATATGCTATTACAATAGCCATAAAAAACGGGCTCAAAATTCTCCCTATTTTTTTTCTGAATGAATAGATAAATATAAGTATAAGTACGGAAATAACAATGATAATTATTAACAGCATCAATTTTCTTTTTTGCATATTTATACTTCCTCTATAGATTCAGGAAATGGGGGAATACATATTCCCCCATTTCCTGCCGGAACAATTTGATTCATACTTACTGATTCATGGTAATTATTAACGGTATTGGTACACCATATTAATTAATGATATTGATTCGTGATATCTTTTCATATATTGATTTTCTATCTGAATACACCTGCAATATCACTTACAATATTTCCCGACCTCCTTAAAAATCTTTTTCCTGTTTTCATCATCTTTCTCCTGCTTTTACTTCCCATTACGCCGCTATTCATAGCCATGACCATGGAAACTCCGATTAAGCTTCCTACAATTATTCCTTTTGTAAATCCGTTTCCCATGCAAACACCTCCCTTCAACAGCAACTGAATTTACTTATCAGTTACATAAACAGAATCTATCCTTAAGAATTTTTTTCTTAACCCACCACCGGTGGTTGTAATTTCCTGTTCAATATCGTTACCTACCAGCAAATAATCTTTTCCATACTCATATTTACCAATTAGCGGTACAACTTTTCTTCCCTCGATAATATCTTGGATAAGTCCGTCTGTTAATTCAAAACCTTCAATGTATCCTGTCTTACAGTCGAATAATATGTCCTTTACTATTCCCAAATCCTTACCTGACTTTGAATATACATTTACTTCCTCTATTTTTTTATCAATATGGGAATACTTTCTGTCGTTCTGTCTCTCTGCAAAGGGACGTCCAGGTTGTCTAGCAGACTGTCTCTCACTATAATTTGTGAAGGACTGTCCCCCAGTGTACTGTCCCCCAGTGTAATTTATCAACTTCCGGGACGTTGCTTTAGCTTCAGCTTCATCACTAATTATTACTGCATTTTCACCTATCTCGCATACATCCTGAAAAAGTATGAGCCTTGTGCTGTTATTTATACCCGGCTTTTCAACATTAAATGCTTTAATCTGCTTCTCTTCTATATTAAATATCACATCTTTTATAATACCTGGATTTTTTTTGCCATTTTCAAAAATTACAGCTAATCCCAGGATGTCAGTAATTCTTTTCAATCGATGCTCCTTTAGCATAATTTTCACAATTAATTTTATATAATTTTTTGTTTTTATAGTTTATTATAGCAAGTATATTCTGAAATCTATTATCCCTTATTTTGAATAAAATAATTCACATACTTAATTATTTGACTACAATACAAAATTAAGATAAAATTTAACTGCTGAGTAAATATAAATGTAAGTTTTTAAAACTAATAAAAAAGGTGAGGTTATCGAGGTTATATGGAAAATGCTAACTATAGAAGATCATTAGATTTATTGGAGTCTGTTGGTGTAAAGATTCCTGAAATTTTTTTGCCTGAAAAAGATACTGATATGAGAAAATGGGCCGTCGTTGCCTGTGACCAGTATACTTCCCAACCTGAATATTGGGACCAGGTTGAGAAAATTGCAGGTGATGAACCATCTGCATTAAAACTCATTTTACCTGAAGTTTATCTTGAAAAACCAGGTGTAGAAGAAAAAATAAGTAGAATCAACAAAACAATGAAGGAATATTTGGAAAATGGTATTTTAACCTGTCAGAACCCAGGATTTATATATTTAGACCGGGAAACAAGCCATGTGTCTTCAAGGAAGGGATTAATTCTCACTATAGACCTTGAAAAATATGATTATAACAAGGGTTCTCAGACACTGGTGAGGGCTACTGAGAAAACAGTAATAGAACGACTTCCGCCAAGGATAAAAATTAGAAAAGATGCTCCAATTGAATTGCCCCATATACAGCTTCTCATAGATGACCCTGATATGACGGTTATTGAGCCTCTGGCAGCCAAAACAGAAATGATGGAAAAAGTCTATGATTTCGATTTAATGATGGGTGGAGGTCATGTAAAAGGATACAAAATTGAAGATACTGAAATCATCAATGATATTGCAACAGCACTTTACAAGCTTTCTGAGCTTGATAATTTTTATAAAAAGTATGGAGTTGATTCAACAAAAGGAGTGCTTCTATTTGCTGTAGGTGACGGCAATCATTCCCTGGCTTCTGCAAAAGCCCATTGGGAAAATGTGAAAGCTGGCCTTTCTCCGGAAGCAGCAGCATCACACCCTGCAAGGTATGCCATGGCCGAAGTTATCAACGTACATGACAAAGGCCTGATCTTCGAACCCATACACAGGGTTTTATTTAATGTAAAACCTGATGATATTTTACATACAATGGAAGGTTATTTTAACAAGTATTCCCCAACCTACATCAGGACATTCTGTTCAAAAGAGGATATGGACAGTGCTGTTGAGGAAATCAAGCAAACACAGCAAAATGCAGCAAAAATTCATATGCTTTCTTTTGCTGCTGCTAATTGTTTTGGTTTTTCAATTATTGAAAAACCGGCTCACAACCTTGAAACAGCTACTCTACAAGAATTCCTTGATCTGTATCTGGCTGAAAATAAAGACGTTAAAATAGACTATATTCATGGGGATGATGTTGTTTCCTCCCTCGGTACAAAAGAAGGTAATATGGGATTTTACCTGCCGCCAATTAATAAGCATGAGCTCTTTAAAACTGTAATACTTGACGGTACACTCCCCAGAAAAACATTTTCTATGGGAGAAGCTGAAGAAAAAAGATATTATATTGAGTGTAGAAAAATTAAATGATTGCAGATAATTTTTCTAGATTTAATTTTTCCAGATTGATTTGTATAGATTTAATTTGTTTAAATTTATGAATTATTTGTAGATATTTGTAAATTCTGAAAGGACGAGCATTTATGATTGAAGATATAAAATTAATACTTGAAAAAGCTATAAGACAAAAAGCCTCTGATCTTCATATTTCTCCCGGTATACCACCTATTTGCCGGGTAAACGGCCGGCTTATCCCCGTTAATGATACCGTGCTAACAAGCCAGGATACAGAAATATTCATAAAATCAGTCCTTTCAGATAAGCAACTAGATACGCTCTACCTAAAAGGTGAAGTAGATGCTTCAATTTCTTGCTGTGACAGTAATCGCTTTAGGCTAAATGCATTCCGGCAAAAGGGTTCATATAGTATTTCCCTAAGGCTTGTAAAGCCGGAAATACCAGATTTTAATTCTCTTGGTCTGCCTCCGGTAATCATTGAGCTTTCGAAGCTTACGAAGGGATTGGTTTTAATCACCGGGCCTACAGGTACGGGAAAATCTACTACTTTAGCTGCTATGATTGACTGGATAAACACTAATAGGGATGCTCATATATTAACGTTGGAAGAACCTATAGAATACGTGCATACTCATAAAAAAAGCATAGTAAACCAAAGAGAAATAGGAACTGATTCCCAGAATTTTTCCAGTGCTCTTAAAGCTGCTTTAAGGCAGGATCCTGATGTTATCCTTATAGGTGAAATGAGGGACTTGGAAAGTATTGGTATTGCACTGACAGCTGCAGAAACCGGTCATCTTGTTTTAAGTACCTTGCACACGATAGGATCAGCGAAAACAATAGACCGGATTATAGATGTATTTCCTCCCTACCAGCAGCCTCAAATAAGGACCCAGTTGTCACTGGTATTGCAAAGTGTTGTATCACAGCAACTCATCCCTACTGTAGATGGTAATGATAGAGTAGCAGCTGTTGAGGTTATGATTTCTACACCTGCAATAAGGAATTTAATAAGGGAAAATAAAACTCACCAAATATTCAATGCTATCCAAACAGGTTCGAAATCCGGAATGAAAACTATGGATAACTCATTAATTGAACTATATCGGGCTAATCGTATCAGTTTTGATGAGATGATGAACTATGCAGTTGACCATGATTATATCAAAAAGATGGTGACCTGATAAATTATCATATTTCCATATTAACTACACATATATCTGCAGCAAATACGATTACCCATTTTTTAAGATTAGAAAGGCTTCGAAATTCATATGAACTATGATATTTCATGACCTGTTCTATTGCTTCGTTTTTTTTTTTATAACATCAGTGCAATCCGCCAATCGGATTGCTTCACACCGCTTCAATAAATACATAAAGATAAAACTACTATAGTTTTATTTCCTTGATAGTATTTATTATAACTCATTTACTTAATTATTACAATTAGTTCTTTTTAACTATAACCTTGCCATTACTATCAATTATTGCCTGTATTACCGTTGTTCTAATAATACTTGGGCTGCCGCCTATTTCATATGTACCAACTGCCTCCAAGTTAGTTTTAGTTAATTGTGTTATCTGGTATTTTCCAATTTTATTACCTTCATTAAATACTTCAAAGGATGCTGAAGGTAAAACAGGATTATCATTATAAGCAGTAGCTTCAAGAATAGCCAAACCATGTTCTATTCCGGAATAAGCAAGATAACTCGCAATTTCCCTTTGCTCCATCACTTCGTTAGTTTTTGTCTCAGAGGCAATAGAAAAGAGTATAGCAGAGCCTAAAATGAATATTACAACAACAAGTATAATTGATAATACTAAGGCATACCCACTTTCACTATTAAAATGTATTACAGTATTTTTTCCAGATGACTTCTCCATTTAACACCTCAAAAAGGATAATCTTCAACATTTTTTATAAACTCACTAATATTCCTTGATTCTACCTTTATTCCTCCACTATTTACAAAAAAACCATCCCTTGCTATAACTATTCCTGTAAAACCTCCTCCGGTAAAAGTAACTTTACCATTTGGAGCAAACACAACTCCAGTAAGCTTACCCCAACTTTTTACATTCAAATTAACATCCTTCTTACTTACAATAATTACATTGCTTGAAGCATCTACGCTAGCAGGGTTAAAATTATTAACAAAAATTTTTTTATTATTTGATAAAGTTAATTCTGACTTGTATCCATTGATATTATACCACTCATCTGGTTTTAGAGGAGGTAATTCATATATTGGCATTTCAAAACCTTCATATATAGTGAACCCAGGTATCTCCGGAATTTGATTGCCTTTTATTTTAGTAATTGAAACACTGGAATTATAGGTAGAACCACTTGAATAATTAACGACATATTTTAAATTCGTATTACTAAGATTACATTGTTGCAGTTTAACAGAATTATTAACATAAACGTTCGTTCTAATAGTGCTGCTTTTCCCTTTTATTGAACCGCCATTAACTTCCAAATCCTTGTTTACAATAATTGTATCCACATTGCCATTTATCCTACTCCAACCTTTGATAATCAAATTTCCGCCTGTATATACGTTAAATCTATTAGCCTTATAATCGTCAACTCCTATAGTCCCACCAAGCAGTTCAACATCTCCGGCAACATTTACTAAGCTGCAATTTACTGTAGGCCAGCCCTGAATAATTAATTTGCCTCCTACATAAACATTTCCGGTTATTGTACCTCCTCCCCATATCAAATCACCTTTAACATTAATATCGCCGTTAATGGTAGGATTTCCAGATAAAGTAGCATTCCCGGCAACATTGACATTACCATTTATAGTACCATTGTTCATTACCAAGTTTTCATTTACATTCACATCACCATACATTTTAGCGCCACCATCGAAAGTTAAAGTGCCATTTATGAAAATTATATTAGATTCATCTACTAACCCTAAAGTATGCCCTTGGCTTACAGCAAGATCTCCGTTTGTATATAGATGCTTAACTTTAATTTTGGCTCCTCCATTTATTCGTCCGCTAAAATCATCAGTTACAAATATAGTTCCTTCTTCAAATACACACTCATTACCGGCAAATGTTAATTCGCTCCCATAAATAAAAACACTTTCATTTAAAACAAACTGACGGAATTTTTCCTCTGGAGTTAGTTCTACCGGTAGTGACAATGCTACTTGCGTTCCTAAACTTGTAATTTTAAACTCGTTAAACTTATTATTTGCAATATCAGTTATAAGCTTTGCTGAAACTAAAGTACTATTGTCCAGCGAAAACGAAACATCCTTTATTTCTTTAAACTCTGTTTCTGTAGCTGCTTGCCTTTTAAGATAATTATTACCTTCAGCATCTGCAGCAATATAGTAAATAATGCTTTGATCATCTTTATCGGTAATTATCAGTTCATTAGGTTTAGCAATATCAAAATTTATAGCTTTAGAAAATTTAATATCTTCAGTTAAATAAGCAGCAGCCGCTCTGATTTCATGTCTTTGTGCAGATTCCTTCAACTGGTTATTTGCCATAGCATTATTCATAGCAAAGACTTGAATTATAATTAAGGTTAAAAAACTAATTATTGCCAGGGTAATAACCAACTCAACTAGTGTTAACGCTTTTTGATTACTTCGTATATTTTCTCTGTCGATATTATCACTACCTTTTTTTGTAAACAATAGATTGGTAAAAAAACTTCCTTGAAACATTTATTACACCTCCCTTAAACGCACTGACATTTTTATAGGATTTACATATGAATTTAAAGGTTTTACTTCTATGCTTATTTGTATTAATTTGTCAATTCCCTTATCTTTCTCAATATATAATTTAATGTCATAACTTATACCTAGGCTATCACTAGCAACCTTGCAAAAAGCATTATTTATCGTCTCAATATAGCCTTCGTTAAGTAAACGTGCTTTGAGCCCGGCAAAATTTTTCCAGTCGTACTGGTATGCTTTAATTTCATCAACTATACTTGTAGAATATGCTAGCATCTGTAATCTTTCTCTACTGGTATTTCTCGCTTTATATCCGGTAAATAGCAAATTAAGAAAAATTCCAGTTATGACTACCATAATAGCCACAGCAATTAATACTTCAACAATCGAAAAACCCTTCTTATTTATAAATTTGAACATCCTGCATTAACCTCATTCTACTAAAAACTTCAATAAAAAACTAGATAAACTTTTGATTTTTTTAATTCTTACACTATAACCCTTAATACTTCCTCCACGGTAGTTATTCCTTTTTTTGCTTTTTGGAGACCATCCTGTTTCATTATCAGCATACCTTCTCTTATTGCTGCTTGACGTATTTCCTTTGCTGATGCCCTTGAAAGCATTAATTTCTGAATACTTTCCGTCACTTTCAAAAACTCATAAATACCTACTCTGCCTCTATAACCCGTCCCATTGCAATACACACATCCCTTTGATTTGAAAAGCTGTATTTCTTCTTCGTCTCCTTCAAATGGAAAATCAGGTATTGAATTTATTAATTGTTGCCTTGTCACGATATATGGTTGTTTACATTCTTTGCAAAGAACCCTCATCAATCTTTGCGCTACAACACCTATTAAAGAAGAAGCTGTAAGGTATGGTTCAATACCCATATCACTAAGTCTTGTAACTGCTCCTGCCGAGTCGTTGGTGTGCATGGTTGATAAAACAAGATGCCCTGTTAAGGCAGATTCCACTGCTATCCTGGCAGTTTCATGGTCTCTTATCTCTCCAACCATTATTATATCCGGGTCATTTCTTAATATGGCACGAAGTCCTGATGCAAAAGTCATTCCTGCTTTCATATTCGCCTGAACCTGGGTTAAGCCATCCATTCTCCTTTCAATAGGATCTTCCAGAGTTATAATATTTCTGTCCGGTTGATTTAATTTGGCAAGTGAAGCATATAGGGTTGTGCTTTTTCCACTGCCTGTTGGTCCTGTTATCAATATAAAGCCATATGGAGATTTTGTGGTTATCTCATATTTTTCCAATTCGTACTCGTTGAATCCCAGTTCTTTCAATGTAATTAACCTATCACTCCGGTTTAACAACCTCATGGTAATTTTCTCACCATATGCCGATGGCATTGATGCAACACGTACGTCAATTATATTGCCATCAACTTTTAAGGTAATCCTTCCATCCTGAGGTATGCGTCTTTCTGCTATATCCATATTAGACATAACTTTTAACCTTGATACAAGAGTTGGATGTAAATTAATTTGCTGCTGCATTATTTCATGTAAAACACCATCAATTCTGTATCTGATTCTAAGACGCTTCTCCTGGGGTTCAATATGAATATCACTCGCTCCTGCTTTTACTGCCTGATTAATAATTTGGTTTGCAAGCTGAACTGCAGGTTTTTCATTTAAATCATCATTTTCAGTTTCATCTTCCTCTATTTCTTCTATTTCATCTGTTTCCTGCAAAGCCATACTCATGTTTATAAACCGTTTTATTGCAGTTTCAAGTTCTTTATCATTAATAACAACTGGTTTTATGCTGCAGCCTGTAATAATCCTTAAGTCATCAATAGCAATTATGTCTCCAGGGTTTTTCATTGCCAGTAAAAGCCTATCATTTTCGAAACCAATGGGCAATACATTATATCTTTTCGCCAATTCAGGTGTTATCAGGTTAGCAGCAGACATATCTATTTCATAATTATTCATTTCAAGGAACTGAACTCCCGCCTTTCTTGCCAATATCCTTGAAATATCATTTTCAGTGCAATAACCTAATTCAACAAGAGTGTTGCCGATTAAACCTTTTTTCTTATTTTGTTCTTTTGTTTTCTGCTTTTCTAATGCAGACTCCAGTTGCTCCTTTGTGATTATACCTTCATTAATTAACAATTCACCAAGAAGGCTATTTTTAGCTGTCAATGGCAACCATTTCACACCTTTCCTTTTTTACTTTCTTATATTATAGGCGACTATGTTAATATCAGCAATAAGTTTTTGAGAATCATCATTTCTTTCAATATTTACTTCTCGTATAACAAAAATTCTTTCATTATCTTTTATACCAACAATAAACTTAACTAAATCAAAATACTCTCCGGAAGCGTTAACATGAAATGGAAGTTTAGCCAGGGTTTCCTCCTGTGTACCTTCATCAAACCTGATTTCACCAAGCTCAATTGAATTTTCGGAAGCCAACTTGCTCAATCCGAGAATTATATTACCTTCTTCAGGAGTTTCAGGAAGAGCTCTTCTATATTTATCAAGCATACCCAGCATTTCGTCGGCTCTTTGCTCATAACCTTTCAAATAGATCAATTTTTCATTTAGCCCGTCAATTTCATTATTAACCATGGATATATTATCAAGATTACCTTTTAAAATAATGATTTCCCTAATTAAGAGGAATGAAGCTATTAAAATACAAATACATAAAACTATGACAGGTATACTTAATTTCCGTTTATACATTTTCCAATCTCACTCCATTCCTTTAACTGTTTTGATTATGCTCATATCAATTTCAGAATTTATCTCATACTCATAAACTTTTTTTTCACCATCATCATAATCCTGTAAGTACTTGCATGCTATGTTCTTCAATATTTCCTTTTTCTCTATATCATTTAGCCATTGAGCCATAATTACTTTATTTGTCGATCTTCCCGCGATGACACATGTTCCTTTTTTACCGTCATAGTCAAGGCTTATACTATCAAACCACATTCCCTGAGGTATTGTTTCAGCAAATGTATTTAAAAGAGTGTCCCAATTGTAACTGTCAATATTTGCCTTTTCTATAAGTTTTTCTTGCTTCTTTACTGAATTATAAACATCTGAATATTTTCCATATGTGCTAATCATTGATTCAAGCTGGTTTTTTTCAATATTTAAACTGTTTAATTGATTAACATAAATAATGTTTATCAATATAAGCATAATATAACTCATTATTAAAGCAGAAACAACAATAACGCCTATCATGGAAAATAGCCTTTTTTTCTTGTTTCTTATGATGAGATTCTTATATTCTAATGGCATCAAACTAATTTTGCTCAAAATATCAATCCTCCAATCCATGTAGGGCAAGACTTAAAGCAATAGCAAATTTACTAGGTTCGTAATCGTCAACTATAACTTTATCTTTATTCTTTTTAGATAGCACACTAAACAAATTTTCATATGGTTGCAAAATTTCTACATTCATACCCAAATAATCAGCAAGTCCTTCGTAGACAGCCTCATTACTGCATGCACATCCTGTCAGAAATATTTTTTCAATAAAAGAATCCCTGTTTTGTGATTGAAAATATGATATAGAGGACCGTATTTCATCTCCTACAAAACTTACGATATTTAGAATCAACTTATTTTGATTGCACTGCAGGTTGCTATGTTCAAAACTATGCAGACCCTCTTTCTCCATAACAGCAGTATTACTTATGCCGACTAGCTTTGTATTTTCTGTCGGAACTGTATCTCTATATGAATAACCTGCATTTGCATTCCAGGAAGCGCTAAATTTCTCTTTGTTAATAATATCTATTTCCCTGTGCATGTTCTCTTTTAGTAATATAGTTCTTGCAAATGCCGGAAGATTATTATTTACTATTAATAAATTACATGCTTCAGAAGAAAGATTTACTACTACTGAAACACTATTGCGGTATTCCCCGGGTACAAGTTTATCCATAACCAACACGGAACTCTTTATATCTTTAATACTGGAATTAACTGTACTAAAAGCATTAATAAACTCATAAAGCATTTTTTTACCAGCTGCCACTAACAGCACATTGTAATATGAGCCCGATTCATTTGCATTCTCACTGATAATTGTATAATCAAGTTCATAGTCATCAATATTAACAGGCATATAGTCTGCAACTTGAAATTTTATCAAATTTGAAAGTTTATCAAGGGGCATTTTAGGTAATGTGATGAATCTCATTATTATGTCATTATTACTAATCCCAAGTATTATTTCTTTCGATTTTATTCTATTCTTTTTCCACAATTCCTCAAGTACATTCTTAAGTTTATCCTGGTTAACAACTTTGCCTTCTTTTACTACATCTTTATCAAGAAAAACCTTTCCTGTTTTTTGTATTACAGGTGTTTGAGAGCTTCTGCTCATTTCAACAAAATGTATTTGGGAACAACTAATATCAATTCCGATTACACTTTTTTTATATAAACTCATTTTTTAGCCCTCCATAGAATTAATATCCTGACTGGGTAATTGCTGTAAAAATCGGCAGATAAAGCGCTATAATCATTGAACCTATTATTAAACCCACGATTACCAGCATTATTGGCTCAATTAATGCTGTTATTCCTTTTGTCAGAGTCGTAACTTCATCTTCATAAAATTCCGCCATTTTATCCAGCATGCTGGAAAGTGAACCGGTTTCTTCTCCCACAGCGATCATTTGAATCATCATAGGAGGAAACAAGTAGCTTTCTTTAAGCTGATCAGATATATTTTTACCTTCTTCTATTTTCTTCACAGTATTATTTATGACTTCATTTACCAGTAAGCTTCCCGATGTAGGTCCCGCTCCCTCAAGAGCTTGTATAATAGGTATTCCACCTTCAAGCAATGTTGCAAGAGTTCTTGAAAATCTTGCGAGCACAGCTTTATGCATTATTGGACCAAAAGCCGGTATCTTGAATTTTATACTTTCCCAAATTCTTTTACCTGCCGGACTTCTTACAAAGATGTAAATAACAAAAACAAACACCGCTAACACAGCAATCCATATAAACCAACTCCCTCTTATTGAATCGGAAAGTGAAAATATCATAGCGGTTATAGCTGGTATTGCAGCATTTTCCGGTATAAAGCCCTTAAAAATCGGCACCATAAAAACCAACATTGCTACAAAAAGTATTAATGCAAATCCCGCTACCATTCTGGGATAAAAAGTTGATGCTTTAATATTGTCAATAAGCACCTTTTCTTTCTGCAGCTGATCTGCCAGTCTGGTTAAAGAATCATCAAGAATGCCTCCAACTTCACCGGAATGCAACATTGATATATATAAATCCGAAAATATCTTCGGATACATACTAAAAGCATCAGTTAAACTTCTGCCGCCTTCAACATTTTGAGCTATTGTTATAAGTGCAGCTTTTAGTGTCGGATTTGTTGCCTGCTGGCCTATAGTAAACAAAGCTCTTGTAACAGGTATGCCGGCATTTAGCATAGCTGCCATTTGTTTGCTGAACATTGCCAGTTCACCAATTGATACTTTTTTTTGAAATAACCCGCTAGTTTTTCTGACTGTCGTATCCATTTGCTTTAAATCAACAATCATCAGTTCCATCTTTTTAAGTTTATCTATAGCTATCGAGTTATTATCAGCTGATATCTTACCTTTAACAATTTCCCCCTGCCTGTTTATACATTCATAAATATAATCTGCCATTTTAATTTCCTCTTTTACCTCTTTTTCAGATATACATCATGTTTATAAGTCTGTCTACTTCCTGTTTTTCAACACAATGTTCATATACACTTTCATAACTTATTTTTCCTTGTTTATACAATCTGGCAAGAGATTGATCCATAGTACGCATACCAAAATTCTGTCCTGTTTGAATAGAATTGTATAGCTGATGGTCCTTGCCTTCCCTTATTAAATTTCTTATTGCAGGTATACTGACCATATATTCCAGGGCAAGAACTCTTCCTTCACCTGTTATTGAAGGTATTAATTGTTGAGATATTATAGCTTTCAAAGTACCTGCTAATTGCTGTCTTATCTGGTTCTTTTTTTCATTGCTAAAAGCATCTACAATTCTTGATATTGCCTGAGGTGCTGTTTGGGTATGAAGGGTTGAAAAAACCAAATGTCCTGTTTCTGCAGCAGTAAGTGCAATCGCCATGCTTTCTTCATCCCTCATCTCTCCAACGAGAATTACGTCAGGATCATGCCTTAATGCGTATTTCAGTCCATCTGCAAAAGAATGTGTGTCTGTTCCTATCTCTCTTTGCCTTACAGTAGATTTATTATGCTTATGCAAAAATTCTATAGGATCTTCGATTGTAATAATACTTACGCATCTTGTTTTATTTATGATATCTGTAAGCGCTGCAAGTGTTGTAGATTTTCCGCTGCCTGTAGCACCTGTAACTAATACAAGACCTCTTGCTAAATTGCACAGATTTTTAATTTCCGGTATAAGACCAAGGCTGTCGAATTGGGGTACAATATAAGGAACAACTCTGAAAGCTGCTGCATAAGATCCTCTCTGACGCATTATATTGCCTCTGAAACGGGCTACACCTTCAATAGAATAAGAAAAATCCAGTTCCCACTTTTTTTTCAATTTATCCTGCTGCCAGTCTTCAAGTACAGAAAAAATCAACTTTTTCATTTGGTATGGCCTAATAACCGGATAATCAAGTGCTTCTATATTTCCGACTATCCTTATTTGGGGAGGAGAACCACAGACTAAATGGAGATCCGAAGCTCCTTTCCCGGAAGATAAGGTAAGCAGCCCTTTCATACTGACCGGATATTCCAATCCTGTTTTGTTTTCTGTCATCCTATTCCGACCTTTCTCCCCTAAGGATTACTTATGGTATCAATCATGTTTCTGATTTTTGAAATATTTTCCGGGGTTTCTTCAACCCACATAATGTATAAGGGAGTATCATCCCTGGAAACATTATTAGAAATAAAAAAGCTTGAAGCAGGTATTTTAGTCAGTGTTACAAGAAGATCCCTTCTTGAAGTCAAACGGGACTGGCCCGAAGCACTATTGGAATAATCAATGGGAACACGTATCTTTTCACCTGAAACATCAATATTATTAAGCATTTCTGTTATTACCGGTTTTCTGTCTGCCGGACCTACTACAAGTATTTCTTTTGAAAAGAATGGATACTCAAGTGCTATGACATTTATATCTTCAACATTAAGATATCCGAATCTTTTAACTGCCTCTGAGGGGCTGATGTAATTCAGATGATATGTGAAAAAGTTTGCTCCATCACTAACTATATTGTTGTCAAGTTCTTTCAAAAGAGATTTAATATCGAGGAGCTCTCTATAATCCCCAACTAACCATACAGTGTGCGCATTAGAATCCAAAGTTATAATCTGCGTAGTTATTCCAATCTCATTTGCTATTGTTTTAAACTTTGAAGCAGTAATATTCTTTAGATTCTGTGTAACTATATTTAAAGGCCAAGTAGTATTCTCCATCAAATCAACTTTAACAATTAATTCTTCAAAATCCAGAATATCTTTGCTTCTTGAATCAACCCATATTTTGTTGGGATTTGATTTGAAATATATAGTTTTTACATCTATCCCGGTTTCCTGTATTATTTCATTCAGATCCTCGGGGGATACAAAACTGAGCTTGTATGGTATCAATTCCAAAGGCATGGTACTCTCGATTGCATAATTATCCACAACATCAACCTTTTGAATAAGCTGTTCAATATCTTTCAAAGCCTGCCCGGCTGCATCAACCCATATTGTCCGGGGATTTGCATCAACAATCAGTGTTTTTGAATTAATGCCCATCTGATGAATGAGTTTATCCAGGGTTTGAGCAGTAACATACTCAAGTTTGAAAGATGATAGATTTATACCATTTTCAGTTTTATTCTCATCCGGACTGTTCTCTTTTAAATCGATCATAGAAATAAGTTCCCTGACCTTTGAAAGCGACGGAGGAGTACCCTGCACCCAAATTGCTTTTTCATTATTCTCTAGAGTAATTTTCTTAACAGATATTCCTAGTGCATCTATCTGACTGCTTATAATATCCGATGTAATATATTTGAGATTGAAGCGGGTAAGCGTCATTTGATTCATAAAATCTCTCTGAAGAGTTTCGCTATTGCCTACAACAATAAGGTTTCCACTTTCTACATACTCCAAGCCGAGGGTTTTTAATAGGTAGTCTAAAGCTGTACGCGGTGCTGTATTTTTTATCTGGAAAGAAGCTGTAACAGGCTCTTCAGCTAAAATTATATTAACATTCATGGCTAATGCAAGTGTAGAAAGGATATCTCTTAAATCCGCATTTTTAAAGGTAATTGACACTGCCTTGGGAACAATGCCTGTACTGACTGTATTATTTGTGCTTGCTTTTAAATCAGCAGCGGTATTGTTGATAGTTTCGGTTGTGTTTGATCCTAAGTTGGCATCTTTATTATTGATGATAGAATTAACATTGCCCGTATCTTTCTTTGGAATCTTAAGCTCCTGACCGGGAATTATTATACTTGGTGTTTGCAAATCATTAATTTTTATTATATTTGCTTTAGATACTCCATATTCTCTAGCAATTTCAGTAATAGTATCACCTTTTTCAACAATATATATAATATGTCCTTCATCAGATGAATTTGGTACATTAACTTCAGAGGGTGCATCAGCATATACTTTTTGAAGTATATCTGAGTTTATTGAAAATGCAAAATTGAAGCACAAAAACATAATCAATATTAATGAAACAACATTACCATTCTTCAAGCAACCGCTATCATCTGTTCTTTTTTTACCAACCCTGTAATTTTTAAATTTAATAGTCATAAATCACCATTTGCCCCCTCAACTAAATTGCTAGTAACATGTTAATCAACGTAAAATCATTTTTGCGTTATATATACTAATGTCGTAAATAAGCTTTAAGTCTAGTCTGAAAAAGTTATATATGATTCCTTTTCACCATTTACAAGTAATACTCCATTTTCTTCTATTTTTGAAACTTTCCAGGTATTGTTTATAACCTCTCCTTCTCTTACAATATAAGAGTTTTGAGAAATTTCTATAATAGCAATAGAACCATCATTGCTTCCTGTAAGAACGCCCGAAAGCCTCATGGGTAAATCGAAAGGATTAACGGGGTTACTGGTATTTTTATTTTCATTTGAATTAGTCTTTACATTTTGGTTTTCTTTATCTGCAGTTCTTTCTGTTTGCGGAAGCACTTCTACTTTATTGCCGCTAACTTCAACTTTATCATTTCCTGTTGCATTTGATTTATTATTGGTTGTCTGATTTGTCGTTGGATTCTGCGTTTTATTTGCATTAACCGTTGCAGCCTTATCTCCACAAGAATACAATACTATTACTATAATTAGTAGAACCATTAATAATGGTACAAGATAAACAAGGCTTTTATTTTTTTTAAAAAAGTCTGATATTGCTTCTTTAAATTTATTTAAATCATTCATAAAGATGCCTTTCCCATTAAAATATTTCTTGTATGAATCCGTAGTTATTTAGTAGTAATATAATGTTTATATTAGTTACCATAATATCATTATACGACACTTTTGTATTAAATACCATATGTAAAAGCAACATTATGTCGAAGAATATTATGGTTTTTTTGTAAATGTTACGTATTAATTGTAAATCGAGTAGCTAGAAAACAGGAGTAATTTCCTGTTTTCTTTGCTCTCACAGAACCGTACATACGTTTCCCGTATACGGCTCCTGAAATTGGTATCATCCAGCGTAAAAGGATGACAGTACCCCAACATCATAAGTCGTAATATCTATCAGACCTAACTCTTCAAAATATTTATTAGGTAGGAGTATATGGATAATATGCACCTTGGAGTTCTTCCAGCGGCGCACATCCATTTTCTCCCCATTTCCAGCGATACCTTTCCGACGCATGTCTTTATGCATTTTCTTGTAGGTTTTCCACTGTTTCATCCGAAGCATCCTAAGTCTTCTTCTAATCCAAGCCATGATATCTTTGCAAAGGCTCTTGATATTAGCTGCTCTGTAGTAGTTCATCCAGCCCCTGAGGACAGGATTCAAGAATTTTATGACATCCTCTATTGGGATGCCGCAATTTCTCTTGGTTATTCTCCTGATTTTGTCCTTGAATCTCTTTAGTCGTTTTGGGTGTATGGTTACATAGTGCGGAAATATTATAAACCCTAGAAACGCCACGCCCTTTGAGACATTCGTTAGAGTTGTCTTCTCTTCATTGACAGTCAGCTTTAATTCTTCTTCCAGTATCCTTCGGGCATAAGCTAGGTGGTTCCCTGCATCTGCTTTATTTCTAGCGAAGATTAGGATATCATCTGCGTACCTCACGATACGGATGCCCTTATCCTTCATTTTCTGGTCAAAGACATTCAAGTAGATATTGCTGAGCAATGGTGAGATGACGCCACCTTGAGGACTTCCGAGTTCTGTTTCACTGAATGAATCATCCTTCATTACTCCCGCCTTAAGAAACTTTTCTATTAGCTTCAGTACTTTGCTATCGCTTATCTTTGCCGACACTTCCCTCATGATGATACTATGGTCCAGTGTGTCAAAGCATTTGCTAAGGTCCATATCCGCAACATAGGTCAGGTTGTAGGTGTTAAGGAATTTCTCCGCCTTTGCAACTGCCTTGTGCTGTGATTTGCCTGGTCTATAGCCATAGCTGGACGGGTGAAAGTCTTTATCAAAGATTCCTTCAATGATGTTTACTATTGCCTGCTGTACCACCCTGTCTTTTACAGTTGGCACGGTGACTTCATACTGCACACCTCCCAAGACTGTTTTGGAATTTTAATATTTATCATTAACGGGCTTTAGTTTTCGTAAGATGCCCGGATTTCTGTACCCATTCCCGCAATTCTGCTTCTTTGTTCTCGTCTATTTGAATATCCCAAGGCCATCCAGGAGCAACTTTCTTTGCTTCTAAAACACCTCTGCTAATCCAGTAATAGACAGTATCCATTCCCACGTTGAAACGTGCTGCCACTTCCTTTACAGACAAGCCTTTGCTATGCATGGATAGCACTGGTATTTTGTTTTTATATCGGATCCACTTAATGGAACCCACGGTAAATTTCCTACCTTCAGGTGTATGTAATCCAGATTCATTTAGGTGGTCTACAATCTGACTATCAGTCAAGGTAGCAGATAGTTTGCGAATCAGATTCACTGTTTCCTGTGTATGCTTTCGAGCTGTTCCTTTTGGCAGAGGTTTCGTTGTATAAATTTCCTCACTGCAGTGATTCCTCCATCTAAGCCCTAGTCGGACATTAGGTTGTCTTGGCTCTGCAAACACTGTAATATCTTCTATAAGGACACGTAGAATTCGTTTCTTTTCTTTAGCTGTAGTGGTTTGTGCATTCCAGATACGAGGCAGCTCTTTTGCTAAAGAAAGGATCATATTTTTATCTTGCTCTGTAGGTCGCCAACTTTGCCGGGAGCGGTGTTTTGCATATTCCTCTTCAATTCGTGTTAACTCTGCCAGTTTTTCGTTCCATCGGGACTCCAGGCTTCGCACAACTAAACGGTTTTCAGGTTCTACCAGTTGGTACTGGCGTTCAGCACGATCTACCTCATACTTTGCACGCTCTAGTGACAGCTTCCATCCTTTGTCTGCATCATATGCCTCTTCCAATAATTTATCCATAACCTCAATGGCAAGCTCCAGTTCTGCCGGCTGCATAACCTGCATAAGTCTATTTGATACTGCTTTATCAATAATTGGAGCAGAAACTGTAGTACATGTGGCTTTTACACCATGCTCCCATCTTCCCTTGCATTCATATACAGGAGCAATACCGCCATTACCAGTGTATCGAACTGTCATACGCCGCCCGCATTTTCCACATAGTATTAGCCCTTGCAGCAATGCAATACCTTCCCGGGCTGGACCACTTTTCTCAATATTGGTACGGTTGTTTTGTAATTGCTTATGGTTTTCCTCATACATTTCCCATGTAATATAGCATGTATGGTGGTCTGGAATAAAAACTTCCCACTTCTCTTTGGGCAAGCGGACTGTATGGTGAATAAACAATCCTTGAGGATTAACCTGTTTTTGATCACGATACCTCCCGTATACATATGCACCTGCATAAGCTGGATTGTATAATATTCCAAGTACCCGGCTATGTGTAAGCCTCCCCCAAACAAGCTTTCCTGCCCATGCCCCTCCATATGCCCTTTTGGGAAACTGAAGGTTGTTTTGCACAAAATACTGGACTACACCATAAGCGCTGCCGCTGGATTTGAAAGCTTTAAAAACATTATGTACGGCTATTTGAACTTCTTCGTCCGGATCCATAACTGTTTGACCATCAGCATCGTATACATACCCTACGGGTAAAGGAAAACGTAATTCTCCCTTTTTTGCCTTGTTCTTTTTTCCTCCAAGCATACGAGTTCTAAGAAAATGAAGTTCTGCTTCACTCATTGTACCCTTGAACCCTAATATGAGGCGATCATTAAAATCGCTCAGGTCATAGATACCGTCTTCATCCACTACGATTGTGCCAAATAGGCCGCAAAGTTCCAGAAGCCTTGATAGATCCGCCGAAGAGCGTGCCAGACGTGAAACTTCCAGACCAAAAATTCCTCCAACTTCTCCAAGGGAAACCTTTGCAACAAGTTGCTGGAATCCCTGGCGCTGAGAACGACCTGATCCCGAGATCCCTAGATCTTCGTCTATCACCTGTATCTGCTCCTGTGACCACCCTAGACTTAATGCCTTCTCCTGAAGCGCATACTGGCGCTCCGTGCTCTCCCTGTTGAATCGTACCTGAGTCAGAGTCGACTGTCGAATGTACACTATTGCCATTCGATTCAGATGTTCCGTCCGAACTTTCGATGATGTTTCCATTACTCTCTCCCTCCTTATGCATTGCTTGAAGGAAAGAAAGAACCAACCCCGCAAAAACTGTAACAAGTTCGTCTGCCTTGTGGACATCATTTCCTACCAAAGCAATTAATGTTGAACTGGACATCATAGCCACCCTTTCATTTAGGGTATACAAAGGATTATTTCTTTCCTCTGCGTCTGAACAGTTCCAGGTTGATTTCCGTTAATTCTGAGAGGAGATCCTGTATGACCCCATAATTTTTTATACCTTTACTTATCCAAGCTTCCCACGATTTTGGAACATAATCCATATAGGTATTACCATGGTAGTAGGAAGACAGATAAAAACTCTTATGCCCATCACCGGTAGCACATCGACAATTGGGCTTGCCACATTTTATGGAACGTGTGATGAGAGAACCCCGTATAATGTCATCCATTGGTGGCAACGAGCTTAAAATCTGTGCTTTACGCTCCTTTAATTCTCGTGTAGGTACTTTCCTTAGTGTTATCTTATCATTGTTATTCATGTTAAGATTTTATCTCTCTTTATTAACTTTGTCAACACTTTTTTTCTCTGTTATTGGTAAACCTTCAATAGCTTGAATAAGCTGCGCCAATTCTCTTAAAGTTAATGCATCAAAGGGAATTTTACGCGAGTTTTGAACGTTTTCTGGCTGAACTTTCCGATCTGTCCAGGATTCAGGAACACACATGACACCGGAATCCGTTCGTAGTGAGTACAAACGTGTTCCATTCACCTCCTTTATTTTCAGTAATTCATATCCCTGGCCACATAATGGATGAAATGGGTGTGTAATCGTGGCATTTCCCAAAAGGGTATTGAACTTTTGTGCAATTTGCACTGACCGTGGGTATGCCTAGCAATCTTTTGCCTCCATCCGGTTTCTCTATCTCTACTCTCTTTACCGGGCTTGGTTCATATGTGTTGGTTTTCAGTTTCCCATGAAGGAACTCAATATTCTCCTCAAGCTTAACGTTAAAATCTTCAACCGTCTCACCATCTATTCCTGGGGCTCCTTGGTTTCGTTTTACCCGTTTGAAGGCTTTTGTTAAATTTTCAGGTTGATATATCTTATCAATCAGGCTGTACCATTTCTTCATGTTCCACCTCCGGTCCTGTGGTATCCCTTCCCTGTAACTTGTTCTTCCTACATGTTCTTCCTTAGTTTCCGTTGACGTTTCTAGCTCAAGGCAATCTATCTTCCTTCCGCCAAGTACTTCATGTTCGTGCCATCGTAATTCACAGCAAGTTCTTTTATGCCGTTCCTTCGTTTCTTCCAGCATTTCAGCCTTCGTTCAAGCACCTTCGGAGTCCCTTGTTTCAGTTGTTGAATTCACTTTGAATTCCTTCCGTCCTTCGCACCCATAGCCACCTTTTGAGTAGCTATGGTCATGGAAACCATGTCCCATGTCACCTAAGTTTATATCCTCCAGTCTGTTACCAGCTTTCTCAGGCTTAGGTTTATTCACTACTACGACGTCATCTGCATACTGCACCCTCCTCCACCTCTTGCTTTCGCTTGAAGATGGATTTAACAGCTTCGAGTACAGCACTTCCGAGGTTAAGTTGCTTCGCCTGTTGTTGAAACGACCATCCTAACATTATGAGCTAAATTAGCCTTTGGACTTTCCCACTCTCTGCAGGGTTATCCGCTCAATTATGCCAACACTGGATCGCTTGCGCTCCGCTCCAATCAACCGCCATCAGCTTCCTTCAGACCCCTCCATCACTAGAGACGCCCTTGCTTACAGCTTGTCTTCCCGCTAACTGGGCGACAGGTTTTCTTTCAAACCATCGGCTGGGCAACATGCCCCGCAAACAGATAAAGCCTCAGATTTTATCTAAGGCTATTTCGCTTACAAAATTATATGTACAAAATAAAGTACTTTTTCCATAATTTATTCAGGAACAAATTCTACTTTGTAATCAGGGTAAGTTCCTGATATTACATAGTCGCCAAGTATACCAAGAGGGTGTGAAGGCCATTCCTGAAGATATGGCATTATGGCTTGTTTCCAGCCCCCGGGAGGGGCTTTGCCACCTTCCGGTATGCCAACTTCAATTAAGTAGATTTGTAAGGCGTTTAGTAATAGGAGTTTATTATTTTCTAGTATTTTTTTGACTAAGTCAGTTTCAATCGTACTATAAATCCTTAATGCTAAAGCTACTAATACACTTAATATAATAAAAACTACCATAAACTCAAAAATAGCAAACCTAGCATTTTTTTATAATATTATTTCTTAGTAAAAAATTTCTTTTGGATGATTTCATATGCTGTCCCTTTACATGCTATGAAACAGTTAATTCTGCACATAAGTTATAAAATTTATTTCTTAACACTTCATAGAAGGTTGTTTTTAACCCTCTGGTGCAGCTGATACCTCTAATTCCACACGTTTTCCTGCTCCATTTGTCTTTACATACCCTAATGTACTTGATGGTTGTTTGGGCATAGAAGTAACATATTCTGGTACTAATTTTTTACCCCCATTTAAAGTCTTGCCCGATGGCACAGAAAGAGTGCCAGTATTATCCATTATAATATCTTCAAATGTAACATTATCACTAGGATTGTTCGTTAAATACATAGAAATCGCGCCTTCAAGAATTCGTATATTAGCCGCGTTAGCATTATCTGTGGCACTTTTCGTCACATTATTATACACCGGCACCGCAATAGCAGTCAGTATCCCAATAATTACAACTACTACCATCAGTTCCACCAGTGTAAAACCTTTTTTGTTTTTCCCCATTGATTTTAACATTTTTTTAATCATAATTTTACCCCCAATATATTTTTTTATATTTTCCCCTATTTTCTATGTAATGCATTATATAAGTACATCACATAATAAGTTTCATGATTTGATTATACCATTTATTATAAAAAATAAACAGGTATTTTTTAATTTTTTGACAATATTTTTGCATTTTCCAGTTTAAATTCAGTTTTGTGCGCAATGTGAGAATTAAATGAATAGCATCTTTATATGAAAATAATTACATTATCTCGCACTTTTTGACCCATCATACTTTATAAAGCCATAAACCATAACACATGAAAATACTATGCATAGAATAATGAATATAGGTGTCAAACCAAAAAAACAATAGAGCAGCATCCAAATTGTTCCATTAAGCAATTCGACTGCCGGATATCGTGGTGATATTGATGTTTTGCAAAACCTGCACCTGCCTCTAAGTATAAGAAAACTTAATACCGGTACCAGGTCATACCATTTTATTTGTTTCCCGCATGCAGGACAATGAGATGGACCTGTAACCACAGATTCATGTGCAGGTATGCGGTATATGCATACATTCATAAAGCTTCCGAACACTAATCCAATTATAAATACTAGAAAACCGATCATAGAAACATCGTCCTTTTATACTATTATTCTCAAAAGTTAACCAAAAAATAAACTTTTATGTGCAAAGCCATTATGTAATAAGGGACAACCCTCAATTATCGTTTTCAACTTGAGAAATGTCCCTTATTGCTGCTTATTGCTGCTATTTAAAATATCTTAAAACTTCAGCATTGTTGCTTTTAATACTCCATTAATTTGTCTCAACTGGTTTAATATGCTTTCGCATACTTCACAGTCTACACTTACAAAGGCTACAGCCTTCTCGCCTTTTCTGTTTCTGCTCCACTGCATGGCTGCAATGTTGATATCATTAGCGCCCAGTATGGTACCTATCTGACCGATAATACCGGGTTTATCAATATTCTGTATGGCTATTACGTATGGAGTAGGCTCAAAATCCAGCTTGTAACCGAAGAAATCCACTATCCTTATTTCATCTTTGGTAAACACTGTACCGGATACACTAAGTTCCCTGTCTTTAGTCGTAAATTTCAATGTAATAAGGTTGGTGTATTTATCCAGATATGAGCTTTTGCTTTCAACCATTTCTATGCCCATTGTTTTTGCAATATAACCTGCGTTTACATAATTGATGTTTTCTTTTACAGCATGTTCCAGCAAGCCTTTCAGTGCTGAAAGAGATATTAGTCTGGTATCTTTTTCTGCCAGATCTCCGCTATATATAACTTCAACTTTATTGACTGTGGGCTTCTCAGCCTGATAGTAAATTTTACCCAATATTTCAGCGATTTCTACATACGGTTTCAGGCCATTCAGATTATCCACCTTCATTGGAGGCATATTAACCGCCGCTACCATTTCGCCTCTTAAGGCACCTGCTATAAGTTCAGCTACCTGGCTGCTTACGTTATGATTTGCCTCTTCACTTGATGCGCCAAGATGAGGTGTGTATATTACATTGTCAAGTTCAAGTAAAGGATTGCTGTAATCCTGTTCTTCCGGTTTTTTGTTGAAGTTGGGTTCCTTTTCAAATACGTCTATAGCGGCACCTGCCACATGACCTTCCTTTAATGCGTTATATAGAGCCTTTTCGTTTACAATCCCGCCTCTGGCAACATTAATAATACGTACGCCTTTTTTACAGAGCTTCAATTCTTCTTCTGATATAAGGCCCTGACTTTTATCAGTTTTTGGGATGTGCACAGTAACAAGGTCGGCTTCCTTTAGTAAGTCTTCCATAGTTTCACATTTCTTTATGCCCATCTTCTGGCATCTTTCATCTGTAACGAATGGATCATAGCCTATAACTTTCATGTTTAGAGCTTTAAGCTTTGTTGCAACAATAGTACCTATTCTTCCAAGGCCAATAACTCCTGCAACTTTTCCATCAAGTTCGTTACCAACAAATTTGTTTCTTCTGAAATCCTTGTTTTTTGCAGCCATGTATGCCTGGGGGATATTCCTGAACAGTGCGAATATCATACCTATTGTTAGTTCGGCTGCTGCCATAATATTGCCTTCCGGGGTGTTTACTACAAGAATACCTCTTTTGGTGCAGGCATTTACATCTATATTGTCTATTCCGTTTCCTGCACGGCCTACAACCTTAAGATTTTTTGCTCTTTCAATAACTTTTTCTGTTACCTTTGTTGCACTTCTTACTATAATGGCATCATAATTTTCTATTACTTCCAGCAATTCTTCAGGGGAAATACCAAATGGTGTATCAACTTCAAAACCGTTCTCCCTCAGATACCTAATTCCATCATCAGCCATTTTGTCTGTTACTATAACCTTCATCAATACAACCCTCCCGTAAACTTCTTTTCATAAAATATAAAGGTCAGATCCATAGCGGACATGACCTCTGAATAACAAAGTAAGATGCGTGTATTTATCCTGCTCTGTCCTTTTGCCTGAGAGATTAGCATTTAAGCCTTGCCCCTTCGGCGCCAATAATGGTCTCTCCAGAGATTCGTCCCAGTGAGGTCTCTTTACCTGAGAGTGCTACTCCTTCGGTGCATTCCATTTGGAATATCTCTCCCCCACCAATCATCCGACATATATTTATTTTATATACAATTATAAATCAATCATTTTAACTCTGTCAAGAATTCAGCATAATTTTTTTCAAATTTTCAAATTGCAGGTGTAAATACCATATTCAAAGTGTCGTATCAGGCACGACAAAAACAGCACTAAAATCAGCAGCTTTCTTACTGTAAATACCTGTCTACATCATCCAGAGTAATTCCCTGATGCAGTGCTATATTTAATCCGTTGGCTATTACTTTTGCTATTCTTTCAACAACCTCGTCAATTTCCTTTGGTGTAACAATTAAATTACCTGTATAAGGATCAAGAATTTCCTGTATCATTTGATATTTTTCATCCCTGTCCATGTTTTTTAATTTATTATAGAATTCCGTCCCTTCATCAGCTTTTTGTATAAAACTGTCAATTACCTTGTCTATTGTGTCATTTGCTATTGTAGCTGCATCAACAACTGTAGGAACACCTATGGCAATAACAGGGACACCAAGGGTTTCACGGGAGATATCCATCCTCTTATTTCCTACCCCTGAACCAGGAGAAATCCCGGTATCTGCAATCTGTATTGTTGTGTTAACTCTATCAAGCTTTCTAGAGGCAAGAGCATCAATTGCAATAATACAATCCGGCCTGAGCCTGTCTACTATTCCTCTAACTATTTCGCCTGTCTCTATTCCTGTGATACCCAGTACACCAGGAGCTATGCCGCATACAGGTCTCACGCCCTGATCAACCTGTTCAGGTACATATTGAAGCAAGTGTCTGGTTATCATCATCTTTGATACAACTTTCGGGCCAAGTGAATCAGAGGTTACATTCCAGTTTCCCAGTCCTACTACAAGGGTTGTTGATTTTTCATTTAGTCGCAGCAGTTGTGCAAGTTCTGATGCTAAAGCTTTACAGGCATTTTCATATAACTCTATATCATTTTCCTTAATTCCTGGTATATCAAGGGTAATGTAGGTACCCATGGGCTTTCCAAGCGCATTCTGCCCCTGTACAGAACTTATCTTTACCCTTGATATTTTTATATCTTCTGTTCCAGCATTGGTTACATCAACTCCGGGTATATTATCTTCCTTTTGCTGGGCACCTCTTACAGTCTGCTCTTTAACAAGTTCATGGGCTTCAATAGCCAGGTCTGTAACAACGCTTCTTCTTTCTGGTTTATCAATCATAGTTATCAATCCTTTCCAATATATAAAATATTATATTTGTTTTATTATTTTGCCTAATTTTAAGGCAAATATTATAATTTGTTTTCCATGACCCCTTGCAATTTTTAATTTTTCATGATAAAATTTACTGCGTTGACCAATCAACTGGAGGTGTTAATACTTGGCTAATAATAAACAGGCTATAAAGCGTATAAAAATTGCAGATAAAAAAGCATTGGCAAATAAAATGAGGAAATCAGCTCTTAGATCAACTGTTAAAAAGAGCAGAACAGCTATTGATAATAAAGATCCTCATGCAGCTGAAATGCTAAAGGAAGCAGTAAAACTTCTTGATAAAGCTGTAGTAAAGAATGTAATTCATAAGAACAATGCTTCAAGACAGAAATCAAAATTGACAAAGGCTTATAATACAGCGATAAGTAAATAATGGCGATAAAATGATAAAAAACGTACCTGAGTACGTTTTTTTACTGTTTAAGACCAAGTTTGAGTTAGGTTTGGAATTAGTATGTTCCTATTAGATTGTAAGTTTTGCTATTAGCAGTTCCACTGCCGTTCTGTCCTTCATTTTCCCTGTTTTTATTGCAAGATCGCATTCAAATATCTCTTCCATATTTTCTTTAAGTCGTTTTATATTAAAATTTGCAGAAATTTTTCTTAGTTTCTCAACAATAAATGGCTGCAGTTTTAGCCTGGAAGATATCTCCTTTGGGCTGTTGCCGCTTTCCAGTAAAATTTTTACCTGAAGCATTTGCCTAAACTGGCGTGCAATCATAAAAATTATTTTGGGAGCCGGTTCTTTAAGGACAATCATATCATCCAGGAGCTTTAATGAGGCTGCCATGTCCTTTTCCACAATAGCGTTGGTCAAATCAAAAATTATGCTTTTTACTGTAGCACTGGATACCTTTTTAACATCCTCTAAAGTAATATTGTTCCTGTCTCCTGTATATGCCACCAGTTTTTCTATTTCATTGAGTATTCCCGTCATACCTGATTCGCATCCTTCCACCAATAAGGCAGCTGCTTCTGCATCTATTTCTTTTTTATATGTTTTTGAAACCTTATAAACCCATTTTACAAGATCAACAGGTTTTTGATACGGAAACTCCACAACAAGTCCCTGACTTTTTATTTCTTTAGATACCTTAAGGCGCCCGTCTATTTCATCTTCATAAAAAATGAGGCATGTATACGACGGAATATTTTTAATATAATCAAGCAGTGCGTCCCCGTTCCGGCCGCCTTTTTTCCCTTCCGAACCCCCTGAACCTCCCTTGAACAGCCCTGAGTTTTTCACTATTACCAGTTTTCTTTCTGAAAAAACAGGAAGGGTATCACAGTTGTCTATTATTTTTTGTACATCTACTTTATCTGCCAGAGTAACCTTATTTAGTGCAGCCATATTTTTGTCAACTATTTGATCTTCTATACTTTTTATGTAAAACTTTTTAAGGAATTCCTCCGGCCCATAAAAAAGGTATAGGGATTTTATATTATTATTTTTTAATTGTGTTTTTAAAATATCAATACTCATTATCCAGCACCACCTTAACCTTCTTGAATATCTCCTTAGCCTTGCTCACCATTCAGCATTGTTTTAACTTTTATTAATCTCCCGTTTGTTCTAATTATAACAGCTCCATTTAAATCCGTCCTGTAAATTCCAGTGCCTGTTTCCTCAAGTCTTTTCAAAACAGAGGGGGCCGGGTGACCATAATTATTTCTTCCTGTACTGATTACCGCCACTTGGGGCTTTACAAGTTCAAGAAACTTTCCGATTGAAGAAGTTTCCGAACCATGGTGTGGAACTTTAAACACATGGACACCTGATTCCAGCAGGTTATCTGCAAGAATTTCCTCAATCTCTTTTTCAATATCCCCAGTGAATAGCATAGTTACATTCTTATAGTATAATTTTAACACTAAAGAACTATTATTTAAAGACATTTTAATTTCAGGTACAATATTACGGGGTGGATTTAATACTTCAAAATACGTCTTTTTATCAAGTTTAATAGTATCACCCTGGCTGCAATATGTTACATTTATTTTCCTTTCTCCACAGATTGTTAATATTTTATCAAACTCATTACCTTCAATATAGTCAGGTAGAATAACCTTACCTACATTAAATTCTTTCAATACAGGCATTAAGCCCTGAATATGGTCTCCATGCCCATGGGATGCCACTACCAGATCCAATTTCTTCACCCCGTAACCCAACAGAAAAGGAACAACGATTTTTTCACCAGTATCAGGTTCATTATCCAGCTTGCCTTTTTCACCACCACCATCAATCAGTACTGTTCTTCCTCCATGAGTTCTTATAAATATTGAATCTCCTGCTCCTACATCAAGAAAAACAACTTCAAGCTGCCCGGGAATTAGATTTATCGTACTTATGACTAATATAACACATATTGCAGCCCATGCATATGACATAGGTTTTACCTTAATTTTGTGCCTGGGTTTTAGCCAAAGAAAAAACCATACTAATATGTAATACACGAGAATAAGCATTATGGAAGATATTCCGGTTTTCAAAATTGCAAAAGGTATTTGGGCAGTAAATTCAGATATAAAAATTATAAAGCTTAGAAGTATGTTATTGGCATATCCTGCAATCTTCGCTGCAAATAGGCTTATCTGTCCGATTATTGCCATGAATAAGCCCAGTACAATTACAGTCCCCGTTACAGGAGCTACCATTAGGTTTGATACAACCGATATAATAGAAACTTTATTAAAATACAAAATGGATAAAGGCAATATTCCTGCTTGGGCTGAAAGAGTAGTTCCAAGTATATCCGTCACTTTTTTGGCTAATTTCTCAGTCCTGTCTTTAATTTTGGAGGCTGGTTTGCTTTTGTTAGTGGAATATTGGGAATAAACAGGCATAGAATCGGCAATAGAACGCGTAACCGAATGATTATCAGAATGATTATCAGAATGAGCAACAAAATGGGCAGACAATGCTTTTGTAGATCTTGTTATGTATTTGACTGCAGATTTTGCAGCAGGCTTAATTATTTCTGATACATTTTTTCTAAGCAGAACTATTGATAATGTAGCAATAAAAGACATTTGAAAACCTATATTGAATAGTATGTGCGGATTCCATATTAACAGGAGTATTGCTGCAAAGGATATACTTGCAAGGGTATCAGGCTCTTTCCATATAATTTGGCTTAGCAGCACTGTTGAAGCCATTATAACAGCCCTAAGCACTGAAGGCTGCAATCCTGTTATAGATACATAAAGTATTAAGATTAAAATAATGAGAGGATTTGATACTATTTTCTTTACTCCCATCTTTTTAAACAGAAAAATAAAAGGCAGCATAATAAATCCTACATGCATGCCGGAAACTGCTATTATGTGCATTAACCCCGAATCACTGAAAACTGCTTTTGTGTCTTCCGAGATTCCTCCACGGTAACCGGTAAGCATGCCGTTCATAAGCCCTGCCTGTTTTGGAGGCATGCTGTTATTTATAACATTTATAAACCTTTTTCGTATAAGGTGTCCAATCTTTAAAAAGATATTTGCATGTGACTCTTCCCCAACCCTGATGCTGTTCTCCTTTACATACATTGTTGCAGATATGCCTGAGCCTGCAAGGTAGCTTTGGTAATTGAAGCCACCAGGGTTTCTTTTTCCTGCTGGAATATTTAGTGTACCTGTTATTTCTATTGTTTTGCCGTAATCAATGAGCATTGCCTCTGTAGTTTGTGCAACTGATGCAACTGGTGTAGCTGGTGCAGTTTGTACAGCTGATGCAGCTGGTGCAGTTTGTAAGTTAGAGGTCAGGATGGTCAGGGATATTTTACCAGTAATAAATTTATCAGCATTATTCCGGTTAGTTTTGTTTTTGTCATTATTAATGATTTCTTTGCAATAGACTACACATGTTATTTTTTTCCCCTGGAATTCAGGCTCGGAGTCGATTACTCCTTTTATTGTTACCTGCTCTCCGGCATATTCCTGATACTTTTCACTTATTATTCTATCATTATATAAAAACTCAAATCCTCCTATTGAATAAAAGAGCAAAATACCTGTCAGCGGCAATATAATCATACGGTTTTTTACGACCTTAACTTCAATAATGATTATTACCATTAGAAGGATCAATGCTGAAATTACTATAAATTTATATGATTGTGTAATTTTTGCAAACAATATTCCTATAGCTAGGGCTATAGCAAATAAAACCAGGGGCCTTTTCATATTTAAGCTCCATTCCTGTTCAAAAATATGCACATGCACAAAAATATGCACATGCGTATAGGTGAACTATATCTCTATTAAAATAACGAGCTTGTGTTCCACCAAAAATCTGTAATAACATTTGATATTATATACTATTTTTATAATAATTTCCATATAAATTTTTATAATACCCATATGATATTTAGGAAACGCATATATAATATTTCATAAGTGCAAATAAAGCACAAATGAAGCACAAATGAAAAAGCATCCCGGTTTGGGATGCTATATTGCAAAAAGCTGTTACTTTCAGCGTAATTGCTAAAATTAATATTTAATAATAAGTCTGCTTTCTATCCTTTGTTTAATATTTGCAGTCTACACTTAGTATTCTATAGGTTTACGAATTACAAATGTCCTATTTGAAAAAATGTCTACAGAAAACATAACTAAAACTGCCAGTTATTAAAGCCCTATTTTATTATCCTTCTTGCAGTTATCATTCTGTTTTTATAATAACTGTGGTCAAGGGGATCGATTAATACCTTACCTCTTCCATTAGCTGCATGCAGAAAATTGCCTCCTCCGATGTAAATGCCTACATGGTCTATGCTGCTGCCTGAGCTTGTATTGAAGAATACAAGATCACCGGGTTTCAGTTCAGCTCTGCTTACTTTGGTCCCCTGTGTTGCCTGATCAGCTGCTACACGGTTAAGAGTAATACCTATCTGCTTGTACACATATTGGACAAGACCTGAGCAGTCAAAGCCTTTTGGGCTTGTCCCTCCCCAAACATATTTAACTCCTAAATATTTCTTGGCCAAGCTTACAATTTGCTGTCTCTTGTCCAGAGACCTATCTACAACACTGGATTGTCCTCTTGCTCCAGTACTTTCCCGTGAAGCAAAAGAATTTCTTGTAGATACAAGTTCATTAAATATCCATGCAAAGTTTTCATCCTGCAGTTTAATCTTATACCATTCCCCGGACCAGGCATAGATATCCAGTTTCTGTCCTTTTGTCATCTGCGTGGCAATTTTTGAAGAAATATCCGGTGCAGTTCTTACGTTGGCAACGTCAACATCTACAACTCCAGCATCTATGGGTTCATACTTGAAAGATATGTACTCGCCAGAAATCCAACCTGTAATCTTGCCATAGCTTACTTTGTGCCAGGTTTCCGAATTATTGCTGTTATTTGTTTCAATAACATTAACGTCCATACCTTTTTCCAGTTGTGCTGCAACTTTCGATGATGTTCCCGCAGATTCCCTTACATTGAGTACGTTTGCTGTAATTACTCCCGTTTTCTGAGGTTCACCATTAGAAGCTCCGTTAATTGATGAACCGTTTGAACCTGCATTTTCAGTTACCGTCATTGTCTGTTCCGTAGTAACATAATCTGCATGTACCCACCCTTTTATATTTCCATATGTAATCTTATACCAGCCTTCCTGGAATTCATCGATTTCAATCTTAGTATCCTTTAACAGCTGGGCTGCGATTGCTGCTGAAGTGCATGGGGATTGTCTTACATTCAGACATTCTGTGTTTACTATTCCCTCTTTAGCTGATTCAGCGTATATAATGGGTGAGAAAAGGGCAAAAAGCAGAACCATTGCAAAAACACTCAACGGTATTTTTGCGTTAATAAATTTCTCTAGTCTGTACACTTTGTGCATGCTGTCCTCCTATTTAAGCTTCCGGAGTTAGCTGACGGGTTCGGGAATAGGACACCCTACCACCTTCCTCAATCACATTAGCTACATCACCGGCAGCAATATAAATTATTCTGCCAGCAACATTAAATAATTGTGAATCACATTAGTGGATTAACCCCCCATGGTATGGTTCCTCCGTACCCCTTTTCTAAAAGGGGATTCAGCTTTTTTACCATGTTTT
>OFEK01000288.1_pt1 | contig 63024 bp, 65 predicted proteins | sample 1521131 | NCBI WGS metagenome assembly OFEK01 (sample SAMN05720209, study PRJEB24109) | activated sludge metagenome | isolation source: Anaerobic digester | place: China | collected 2015-12-16 | reverse complement strand
TTTGTCCGCGCCTGTTCCATCCCACACTCCGTTGCCATTGTAGTCCAACGCCCAGACACCGTTGCCTTTGTAGTTGCCGATCTCGGTTTTGCCGTCGCCGTTCCAGTCGCCGCCGATCGGTTTATCGGTAATCCCGCCAAACAATGATACTTTATCTGCCGATGTTTGCCCCAACCATTGGTTATCCACATTTTGATTGATTTGATGAAGCGCGACCGCATCTGCGGGAATTCGGGAATAAAAATCGGCCGGACCGTTAATCCCGTCTTTCATTCCATCGCATTTATTGTATAAAAAATAATTAAAATCAGTACTCCAATTGCCGGTTGGCGGATTAAGCACCAAACCATTTAACCCGGAGGCGCTCACATTGCCATACATAGATTGAAGTGTATAATCACCGTCAGCCCGCCAAACCGAAGCAAACGCGCAGTTTTTTTCTGTGCAATCGGTACCGCCGCTGGCGCCTACGCCGCCGCCATAACCAAGCTCATAACTCAAAGCTACCAACTTTCCAATATTATCCGGCGGAGTTGTATCATATAATAAAGTCATATGACTTTCCGATGTCAAAGGTGTCGCTCTTATTCCGCAACCGCCCACAATTACGATGACGCATCCCTTGATGGGAATTTTTACCGGCAATTGAAAATTTGTTTCTAAATTCACCTTTTTATTATCTGAATTTTTCAATATATACGATGCCAGCCATGTGTGAGCCGGCAATGTCGCTTCGTTAAGCTCTGATCCGTTGATTGGACAATTGCCGCCAGGAACATTCGCCACCCAAACCAAAGATTGGGTAAAAATCGGTTCAGTGGGAGTCATTGACACATAGCCCGATAATCCTTTAAAATATACTTCCTCGGCGGGCAAAGGAAAAGAATAAACAACTCCCTTGCAATAAGGTTCATTAACCGTTGTTTGCGCCGCAAGATCAATACTTTCCTCCGCCGCGAAAATACCCGCCGCAAAAAAAACACTTGCCAATGCAATCACAACACTGATAAAATTTTTTTTCATAAATAATAATTATTCATTGAATTATTTTAACACGAAAAAACAAACGAAACATTACTCCCGTCCGTTTGGCCTTTGTTATTTTGCCAGAAGTAAATAATGCTTGGCAATTTCAACGGTTTTGTTTTTAAAGAATCCTAACTTGGCAAAAAATTATCCAGCGCCTTGCGCTTGATTTTTGAAATTATTTTGTTGATCATAGAAGTAAGGCTGGGTCAAATGGAGTTGGTAATGTGTTTTAGCTTCATTTTACTCCATTATTACTCCCATTGTAGTCAATTTTGTCAAAGTATTTATATATGAACCGAATAACGCTACACAAGCAATGGGTAGTGAAGGCGCCGGTTGAAGATGTGTTCGGGATAATAACCGACTTTGAGAAATTTCCAGAGTATTTTCCAAAAGTCGCTGAATCAAAAGGAACTTTTATTGACTACACCTATCAAGTCGCCATTCGCAAAAAATGGCTGCGTTTGGTCGCGGCGCCGTTGCTGCGGTGGTATTCAATGAAATACTGGGAAAAAGCGGTGATTGACCGGCTCAAAAACTCCTTGAGAAATAATATCAAAATTTACAGGGGTCCAACCCCTGATTTTTGGATTTTACTTCAGGAGATAGGCCGAAGAGGGGCCTTTGCCGGTTTGGGCGATCATTTTTAGGGTCTTGAGTTTTTGTAAATGGAGTTGCGCGGTTCTTTTTGGAATTTTGAGAATATCAATTACATCTTTTACGGTGATTTTGCCCATTTGCTCCATAAAATCGATGATTTTTAATTGTTCAGGCGTCAGGTAAATTTGCGATTCCAACTTTCCATCAATTTTTCGATGAGCCAAGGCGGTTACCTGTGCCTTGGTATTATCGATTTCGTTTTTAAATCCTTTGATAAAATACTCAAGCCATGGAGTAAAATCGGTGCGGCGTTCCTCGTAAGCTTCGCCAATGTTAATCGCCTTATAGTATTCCGGGCGGTTATTGTTGTAATAATCTTCCAGAGCAAACAATTTGCGGAAATCATAGCCGCGTTGATACAAGATCAAAGTTGCCACGGCCCGGGCAGTGCGGCCATTGCCATCGGCAAAAGGATGGATTGCGGCAATTTCCTGGTGCACAATCCCGGCAACCACAACCGGATTGATTTCTTGCGTTTGCGGTTCTCTTATCCAATTTATCAAATCAGTCACTAATTGAGGCACTTTTTGCGGAGTTGCGGCGGTGTAAATTATTTGGTCGGGAAATCCCAACCTTCTTTTCACCACATAAACCATACCTTTGCGATAATGGCCCGATTGTTCATCGGGTAAGGTTTTATCGGTGACCAGCTGTTGTATTTTAAGGATTACTTTTTCCGAAATGGCATGTTTTTTCTCAACGATTTTGGTTATATGCCGCAACGCTTTTAAATAATTCTGGACTTCATAGACATCCCGCGCCGGCGCATCAATTTTCTTGTGTTGGCACAAGGCCTCCACTTGCCTTAGATTGAGCATATTTCCTTCAATGCTTGTTGAGGCGTGCGTCATGCGGATCAACGCTTGGCGACGCAACCGAAGCTCTTGGGCGGGCAAAATCTTGGCCCGGCCAATGATCGCCCGGCTTTCGGCGATCTCAGTAAGCATCCGCACCATTTTGTCGGTCAGTTTATAAGAAGGGCTGAACATAATTGATTCTTGGTATTGATGCTTTTATTTTATCAAATCCAGAACAATCGCGCAAGAATCGCGCAAGAATCGCGCAAGAAATATCAATTCCAAATGTTATATTTATGTTATATTTAAACATAACATTTTCGCGCGCCGGTTTTGACGATATATTCCATATGGAATATATGGAAAATTTAAAATGATGATCGGGCGGGCGTGATTGACGCGAACGGGCGGTTTGTTAAGATGAGATTAAAATTATGAAACTATATTTCGCGCGGCACGGGGAAACGGAGAGCAACCGGCAAAAAAGAATCGGGCGGTTTGGCGACCCGCTGACTGAAAATGGCCGTTTTCAGGCGCGGCGGATGGCCGCGCGGGTTGCGAAAGAACCGATTGATTTGATTGTTGCCAGTCCGTATGAGAGGTCAAAAGAAACGGCCGCAATTATTGCCGGAGCCATTGGCAAGGAAGTCCGAGAGACTCCGTTACTCGCGGAAAAAAAATGGCCAAGCGCCATTGAAGGCAAGCTGCTGGAAGATTCGGAAGCCAAAAAGTTTTTTGATTTGCAAAAAGAAAAAAATATTGCCGACCCAAATTGGCATCACAGCGATGAAGAAAACTTTTCGGACATTAAACGCCGCGCTTGGCTTTTTATTGATTATGTTTCCGGATTGAAACAAGAAAATATTTTAGCGGTATCCCATGAGTACTTCATTAAAGCGGTTATCGCCGCGATGATGCACGGCGACGCGCTCACCTATGAAATTTTCCGAAGCTTTTTTCATTTTGCCGTTTTGGACAACGCCTCGCTGACCCTCTGCCAAAAAGACCAAAACGCATGGAAACTAACCGCGCTTAACTATTGATAAATTTCAAAAATCAGGGGTCCAACCCCTGATTTTTGTTTTTTAAAGTGGCGGGCGATTCAATAAAAAAGACGAGCGTGAGGTTAGGATTCTTTTTCTCCTTCCCCTTGCCCGTTTATTACGCGAAGAGCTTCTGGCACGGTTAATTTTAAGATGACAATAATTTGGTTTGCCATTGTCTCCGCGATCCAATTGGACTGCCTTATGAATATTTCCGGAAAGATTTTGTTCTCGAGGTAGGTTATTTTGACGAAGTCAAAATAACTGATAGAAATTTCCAATGAGGAGCCAATTCTAATTTTATCTCCAAAATTTCTGACAGGGATGCCTCTGTCAAGTAGCTCCCTCGCCAATTTGATTAAGAAATCTCTTTCTTCCAGCGTTTCTTTGAGGCTGGAAATATTTTGATCTTTGTCGCTGACCCTCAAGAGCAACTTAACCGTGGCAACCAATAATATTACTATTAATATTATTGCAATAACAAACGCAATAACAAATGAGATTTGCCATGGCTGATACGGCTCCAGTAAAATGTTTATATCATTAATATCCATCAAGTGCCTCCTTTTCAAAGTGCGAGAATCCTCCCCGCAAAAACAGATTAAGCCAAAAATCGCCATTAGTCAACATTACACCATTGGGCGATATGATTTGCGGAGACAAGACCTTTGCTATGTTTCTGATAGCTCAGTCCGGATGAAGCCAATCGGAAAGTTAAATGTGATTAGAGCGGTTTTGGCGGCTTGCCAAAATCGGATTTTGTTCTACATTTAAGGTATGCACATAACAATCAAGGATCCGGTTAGCGGCTATTCCCATCTGATCGGGGCGATTTTGGCTTTTGCCGGAACAATCGCGCTGGCGCAAAAGGCGGACGGCGCGCGCCAAATGTCGGCATTTCTCATTTTCGGCGTTTCGGCGTTTTTGCTCTATGGAACCAGCGCTTGGTATCATTTGTTCGGATCGGGCGGCGGGAAGATCGGTTTGGTCCGCAAGCTGGACCACGCTTTCATCTATGTTCTCATTGCCGGAACCTTCACGCCATTTTGCTTGATACTCGCGGGCGGATTTTGGGGCGCCGCTCTTTTTGCGGCGGTTTGGATTCTGGCCGGCATCGGCGCCGCCGCGATCTTTTTCCCTTCGTTTTGGAAATCCTTTCCGCGCGGCGCGGCCACCGGCCTTTATCTGCTGATGGGCTGGATCGGCGCGATATTGATCTATCCGCTCAGAAAACATCCCGTGGCCATTGCGCTGTTGCTGCTCGGCGGAATTTTCTACACCATCGGCGCGATTATTTACGCAATCAAAAAACCGAACCCGAGCAAGGCCGTGGGATTTCACGAACTTTTCCATTTTTTTGTTCTGGCGGGCACTTCCGTCCATTTTTATTGCATCTATCGTTATGCCGCCGGCCAAAGTTTTTTTTCGCCATAGAAGGCGCACCTCCGGATTCCGCCGCCACTGGCAAAAGCTTGAATTAAATTTTGTTTGCGTTAGTATCAAAATACATTATGAAAAAAATCGATTTAAAAAATGTGGTTTGGAAAGAAAGCAAATATTATGTGGCGTGGAATTTGAACACCGCCATTTCCAACTTTGGAAAAACCCGCAAAGAAGCAATGGAATGTTTGCAGGAGGCGTTGGAATTGCATTTTGAAGACGCGTCCGTTTCCGAAGTTAATAAAGTGGAGCGGCCGGATTTGATTCCGACCAGTTTTAAATATGCCTAAACCCGTTCAATTGAATTTGATTTTAAAAGTCCTTAAAGAAAAGGGCTTCTTTTTTATCCGGCAGAAGGAGTCGCATGCGCGATTTCGCAAAATTGGCAATCCAACCCGCAATGTTACCGTCAAAATGGCAGACAAGGAAATTCCTTATGGCACATTCCAATCAATACTGCTCCAATCCGGATTAAGGGAAGAGGATTTTTTCGGTTGATGAATTTATGGCGGACGCATTTATAGACAAAATTGCATTGATTTATATTAAAAACCGGCAAATTCTGATGGCGTTGAGCAAGGGCAAGGATGCGTATTATATTCCGGGAGGAAAACGCGAAGGTAACGAAACCGATAAGCAGGCATTGGTTCGCGAAATCAGAGAGGAATTGAATGTCAAAATATTGCCGCAAACAATGGAATACTATGGCGTTTTCACGGCGCAGGCGCACGGCAAGCCTGCGGGCGTGACAGTGCAGATGGCATGCTATGCGGGAAATTTTTCCGGGCAAGCGCAACCCGGCGCGGAAATCCAAGACCTGACCTATTACGGTTACTCCCGGCGCAACATCGTCGGCCCGGTTGACCAATTGATTTTTGACAACCTGAAAAAGAAAAATTTAATTGATTAAAAATTTATGGCAACATCCGAAGAATTACAAATACAGATAAATGCACTTGAAAAGCAATCGGAAGATTTAAAATCACAATTGCAGATATAAGACAAAAGAAAGATTTATAACTTTCATGAAGGAAATAGAGAGAAATATCGTTTCGGCGCTGATTTTTGCCAAGGATGGCAAATTATTCCAGGGAATGAAAGACTCCGCGAAGGGCGGAGTTTATTCTGATTGCTGGCATATTCCCGGCGGCGGGGTCAAAGAGGGCGAGGACAAAGAGGAGGCTTTGAAAAGAGAGATCGGCGAAGAGACGGGGATTGATGTTTCCGGATATAAAATTGTTTTGATTGACGGGACGGGAAGAGGCGAATCAATCAAAACCATGGCAACCGGGAAAAATGTCATTTGCAAAATGAAATTTTTTGTCTATAAAGTTGAAATTAACGATAGAAATTCGGACGAAATCAAAGTGAGCCTTGATGATGATCTGGTAAAATACCGATGGACGGATCCAAAAGAATTGAGCGGTTTGAAATTAACTCCGCCCTCAACGGAATTGTTTGAAAAACTGGGATATTTGTGAATTCCAGCGATGCCGCGGTTTAAAAATCTTGATTTAATGTATTTCGTCTATCTTCTCCAATGTTGCGGCGGCAGTATTTACACCGGCATCGCCACGGATGTGGCGCGGCGTTTTGGCGAGCACAAAAACAAAAAAGGCGGCGCCTATACCGCTTCGCACCGGGCGGAAAAGATAATTCATACCGAGGAATTTGCCACAAGATCGCTGGCGTTAAAACGCGAGGCCGAAATCAAGCGCTGGCCGCGGGCAAAAAAACTTGCCTTGGCAAATTCATCAAACTTGATTTGAGCGTTATGCGATGTTTTGAAGGCGGCGAGCTTTGCTGCTTACCTTGCTACATAACAAAGTAAGTAATAAGGTAAGTGGCAAGATAAACGGCAAGGCGAGGGGCCGGGCGGCAGTCAAGTCGGCCGGGCGCGGTTGCTGGCGCGGGATGTTCGGCGGCGGGAAAATAAAATTGTATAATAGATCCAGAGCGTTAATATCCCAATATTATATGAATAAAAAAATTATCACCACATCGGCGATCGCGGTTTTGATCGCCACGGGGGCGATCGGCGTTTATTTTTGGCAATCGTTGGCCCGCGAAGGGAACCGGGCGGAAAACCGGCAAACGGAAGATCGGCAAGCCGAGGAAGCGGCGGCGAAAGAAACGGTCGTTGGTTTCGGCCGCGCGTTGAAAAATGTTTCATTGCTGTCGCCGGCGGCCGCGGAAGATATTGAAGCAAACTATCGGGATTTTCTTGATCCGGCGTTGCTGGCGCAATGGAAGGCCGATCCGTCAAAGGCATTGGGCCGGACGACTTCCAGCCCTTGGCCGGAAAGCATTGAAATCGGGAGTATCGGCAGATTCGGTTCCGGCGCCTATGATGTGAGCGGAAAAATCATTGATATGACCAGCGCCGGCATGGCCGGATCGCGGGCGGTCCAAATCGGGGTGGTCAAATTCGGCGATCGCTGGCTCATAACCGGAGCGTCGACAATCGCCCCGGAAGAAAACTCTCTTTGGAAAGAATATCGCGGAGACGGCGTTTCGTTCCGGTATCCGGAGAAACTGACCGCCGGATATATTTCTGTCGCGGAATGGCCGCCGACGGTTGAGATCAAATCCGGCGATTTTTCTTGCGCGGAAACGCCGCAAGAAGTAAGCGGCATGATGGAAATAACCAGCCAAAGAATAGTTGATAGCCGGATCTATTGCGTTAATGTCAAAAACGAAGGCGCCGCGGGCAGTGTTTATTCTTCCTATATTTATACGACTCCCGTTCGGGGAAAGTTGGTTTTTGCCAGTTTTGTTTTGCGCTATCCGAATTGCGCCAGTTACGACGAGGAACAAAATCGGGCCTGCACCGGCGAGCGGGAGGCGTTTGACCTTGACGCCACCGTGGATCGCATCGTCCAGACCGTCAGTTGGGATTCAGCTTTTAGCGAAGATATTTTGGCTAATCAAATATTAAAGTGTTCGGCATCAAGCTATTCGGGGGACAAAGAAAAGTGTGACGAATTATTAAAACAGATAATTGATTTTGATTCTTGCGTGATGGCGGGCTTTCCAATATTAAAATCCAATCCGGCCCAATGCCAGACGATTGACGGCAGAATTTTTATTCAGGAAACGAACAGCGCCTGGGAGCAGGCATTATCGGCCGTCAATAACTGCGAGGTTGAAAAAGCTTTTCAAACGCATGGCCGGATCGTAACCCTTACGCTTAAAAACGGCAACAAATTGATCGCCCAAGAACCGCAAATTGACGATATAATCAAAGCGGTGGAAGCGTCTGAATCAAAATGCGGCAAAATTCCAATAGGAACGGAGTGATTGTCGGGGAGCGGGAGGACAAACTCGCAGAAGCAAGACTTCCGCAAACCGTTTGGTAAAAAAAGACGGGCAGATTATTTTTAAATAAAACCCATCAAGTGCGCAACAATATCGAGCGTAGCGATTAGCCCGCAAAATAGTTGTATCGCTAAAACCGCGTAGTTTTTAACACGATATGTTGGTATTGCCAGCACTACCACGGCAAATAAAATGAAAAGTGCCAACACCAATGTGTCCATAGCTTCACCTCCTTGGGTGGTATATTGCCATAAAAATTAGTGAAGTCAATATGTCAACTGTTTGCATGCGAATAAAATTCCAAAAGTGCCGCGCGAAAGCGGGACTTTTAGTCGAAGCCAGTGCAGTTGAAGCTAATTTGGCAACAGACCCATAAGATAAAGATTGTGTGAGTAAAGTATTTACATTGTTGGAGGTCTATTACGCTTTCAACATTTCCGGCTTCGGTGCCGGTTGGGATAACCTTAACGAATGCGAGCTTTATGATTTCATCGGCATTATAAAGCAATACCGCGAATACGGTGTCTTGGTGAATTATTTAATTCTTCAAGACGGCACCGTAGTTTGCCTTGCCGAGAATGACAGCCGGGTCTGGCACGCAAAGGGCTATGATAATAATTCTCTGGGTGTCAGATTCGTCGCGTTGAACGCGACAATTGCCGCGCGGCTTTCAAGGCAAAAGGGAAGGGAGATATTGCCGGGGCCGAATGACCGGCAGTATGAAGCGCTTGGGCGGTTAGTCGCGGAGCTGAAAGATGGCGCCTATCCCAATATTGTTGAGGTTGTGGGATGCGATGAACTTAAAGCCGCACAAAACGTCACGGTGCCGGATTCAGAGATTGATTGGCAGAAAGCCAATCGCCATCTTGAACGGCGCGGCTTGGAAATCCGTCATTTTTTCCGACAAACATCGTCCTTAATTTTTAAGGATTTTTTATTTAAATTTTGCGTTGCGCTTGAGGCGATGCTTTGAATCGGGAAAATTTTTGGTAGAATGTGGGAAATAATATAATTTTGGGAAAATGAATGAAATTGGAGATTGCGTTTTTTGCAATCTGAAATTGAATAAAGGAGAGATAATTTTTGAAACCGAAAATTTTTTTGTGAATATCGGGCTCGGGCTGGCCGCGCCGGGGCACGTGATGCTGATTCCCAAAAAACATTTTGCCTGTTGCGCCGATATTTCGGAGGATTTGCGCCCGGAATTTGAAAATTTAAGGAGCTTGATTTTTGAGAAAATCAAAGATGCATTCGGCGCGCCGTTTTTGGCGGAATACGGCGTTTTCGGGCAGAGTGTTTCCCACGCGCATTTGCATTTCATTCCCAAAACCAGAAAAGCAACCGAAGTTTATCCTGCCTATGAGATTAAAGACATTTTCCGCGAGATGGGAATTCCGAATGATATTCCGTCGCGGCCGGCGTTGTGGAAAACGGCCGTTGCGATGAAAAATAAAAACGGCGGCTATGTGTTTTTGCAAGACGGCGGGCGCGCGGTTTTGTTTGGGCGGTTTGAAAAAGAATTGTCATACCGCCACTTTTTCAGCGAAAATCCGGGCGTGAAAGATGTTCCCGCGCGATGGCAGGACATTACCGCGGAGCAAGAAAAAATTGATGCAATCAAAAAGCAAATCACCCAAAACCTTCTCAAATTCTAACTGCCAAAAACTATTCCAATATTCATGAAAATGTTTGAGTGTTTTTAATAATTTTTTGTGTGAGCGACAAAAACTATTCCGTTATTCTGCAGAATATTGGAATAGTTTTTGGTACAAAAAAGATTAGACGGTTCATATCAATTATTTTAGTTTGGATTTCAGTTGCATAATGCGGGCATAAGATTCGTTGATGCGTAATTCGGAAATGAGGCCTTCTTTTACCGCGTTCAGGACGGTATCGGCGGCGCGCCGGGCGACGGAGTCGTCGTATTCCTCGCCGTTGTTGGAAAAGATTAAAATATCGCAACCGGCGTTGATGGCGCGGACGATGGCGTCTTCAAATCCGTAATGGTCAACGATCGCGCCCATTTGCATATCGTCGGAAAACACGACGCCGTCAAATTCCAAATCTTGGCGCAAGATGCCGTTGATGAATTTCTCCGAAAGCGTGGCGGGATATTCCGGGTCAATGTTTTGGTTGATCACATGCGCAGTCATTATTGAATCCGCGCCGCCGTTTTTGATCAATTCCGCGTAGGGCGCCAGTTCTTGTTCTTCATAGGTTTCGGTGATGTCGGGCAACGCCAAGTGGCTGTCGGAGCTTGAACTGCCGTGGCCGGGAAAATGCTTGAGCGCCGTCAGAATGCCGAAAGCGCGGTGTGCGGCGATAAGGGTGCGGGCGTAGCCGGCGACGATTTCCGGATCGGCCGAATAGGATCTTTCCAGGCCGCCGATGACCGGGTTTTCGGGATTCAGATTCAGATCCACCACCGGCGCGAAATTAATGTTGAATCCCAGATCGGCCAGTTGCCGCGCCAGCGTCCAATAATCGTTGATCGCCGCCAGACCGCCTTTTTTTGCCAGCGATTGCGCCGAATCAATTTCGGCGAACCCCATTGAAGGTTTCAATCGGTTGATCAATCCGCCTTCGGCGTCAATGGCAACCAGCAGAGGTTCGTTTTTGGCGCGGCTTTTCAGATCGGCAATCAATTTTTGGGTTTGTTGCCGATCAACGATGTTGCGCGGCCGGTTTTTTGACGGCGCGTCATAGTCAAACAAAATCACGCCGCCCAAATTCAATTCTTCTATCGCATTGCCGATGTCGGAGCCACCGCCAATTTCGGTGCCGCGGAAGCCGATCATCAGCATTTGGCCGATTTTTTCTTTCAGCGGCCGGATTGCTTCTTCTTCCCGCGCGATTTTTTCGGCGTGGAAATATTCAAAAACCAGCGCCGAGCAAAACAGAAAAACCGCCAGCGCTTTCACTGTCGCGCTTTTGTTGATTTTTTTCCGCCGCCGCCAGCGGGCTCTCATGAATTTTTTGGAATTTGCCGCGGTTTTTTTCACCGCAAAAGCGCCCGCGCCCGCGAATTTTTTCAGAAATTTCAATTTTTGCGGCAGTTTGGACATATCGGCGATTTGGCGCTAGTATTATAGTATAATTGCGACACAATTTCCATGATCCGGCGCCGAAGGCGCGATTTCTAAATATGATTTCAATATGAATTTTAATATCTTCGGATTTTTTGAAGTTATCGGCGGGATTTTTCCGGCGCGAAAAATGAATAAAAGCTTGCGAGTGCTCTCTTCGGTCAATACGGCGATGGTGTTTATCGTGGCGATGTTTTCGCCGTTTTATGCGATTTATGTTCAGGACAAGATTGGCGGAAATTTGGCAATTGCCGGTTTCTCCTGGGCGGTTTATCCGATCGTGGCGGGAATTTTGATTTTTCTTTTCAGCCAATGGGGAATGAAAGTGAAAGAACAGGAGCTTTTGCTGGCGGTGGGATATTTTATCCGCGGATTGGTTTTTTTAAGCTATGCGTTTATGGGGAGCATCGCCCAGTTGATCTTTACGCAAGTTTTATGGGGCATCGGATCGGCGCTGGGAGTGCCGGCGTTTGACGCCACCTACGGCAAGCACACCAGTAGCGAGAAATCAATTGCCGAGTGGGGGCAGTGGGAGGGCATGGCTTATGTTGCCACCGGCGCGGCGGCATTGATCAGCGGATTTGTGATCCAGCTGGTGGGATATTTTTGGTTATTTTGCCTGATGTCGGCCACGTCCATCTTTTTGGGGATTTATATTTGGCTTTTGCCGCGCGATTTGCTGTGATGCCGGCGATTTTTAAAAAGATTTTTTAAACCACGATTTTTAATCCGCGCAAGTCTTGAATTTTTTTTCGCAACGGATAGAATGAAGCAATGATTTCGTTTCGGCGAAATCAGGGAATCAGGTTCTGCGCCCGATTTTTGTCAGAGTTCTCCGAATTTTTCGGCCGCGCGGCCGTCGCAATCCCTCTTTCTTTTTTTTTGGAAAAAGAAACACTTGTCGGCATCTGTCTGATGTTGAAATTTTTGAATTTGCCGTTGCCGCCGCCAGAGGCGTTTTTTTGAAAAATTTTGCTTTTTGAAATTCTTAACAAAAAATTTTACCCGCTGCCGCCTGCGGTTTGTTTTTTAGCGGATCGCGACCGGCGGTTCGACGACATTCAGCCGGCGGCGGAAAAAAAATGAAAACAATGATTTCATTGGTGCGCCGGCATAATGAATGGCGCCGCAACTGTGTTAATTTGATCGCTTCGGAGAACGTGATGTCGCCGGCGTGTGAAAAGCTTTACGTGTCCGATTTGATGCATCGTTATGCGGAAGGCACGCCGCGCAAGCGCTATTACCGCGGTTTGGAATATATTGACCAAATTGAAGAGCTGGTTCAGGAAGAATTCAAAAAGCATTTTGGCGCCGGGTTTTGCGATGCCCGGCCGATTTCGGGGACGCTGGCCAACTATGCGGCGTTTGCCGCGATCTCTTCGCGCGGCGACAAAATTTTGTCGCTGGGGGTGGAGCATGGTTCCCATGTTTCCCATGAAAAGGCGGGCGCGGCGGGAACACTTGGATTGGAAGTGGGATGGTTGGAATATAACGATGATTGCACAATGAACGCGGAAAAATCCTGTGCCAAAATTTTGGAATATCGGCCGCGGTTTATCGTTATCGGCGGATCGGTGATTTTGTTTCCTCAGCCAATTAAAGAATTGCGCGAAGCCTGTGATAAGGTCGGCGCCAAAATCGTTTATGATGCGGCGCATGTTTTGGGATTGATTGCCGCCGGGATGTTTCAGGATCCGTTGCGGGAGGGTGCCGACATTATCACCACCTCTACCCACAAAACTTTTCCCGGACCGCAAGGAGGCATGATTTTGGGAAATGTGGGCGAAGAAACGCAAAAGAAAATTCAAGCGGCGGTGTTCCCGCAATTTTCTTCCAATCATCATTTGCATCGCTTGCCGGCGTTATATGGCGCTCTGCGAGAGATGCAGTCATTTGGCAAAGACTACGCGGTGCAAATTGTCGGCAACGCGCAGGCGTTGGCAGGCGCGCTTTGCGATCTTGGCTTCAATGTTTTGGCCAAGGAAAAAGGATTCACCCGATCGCATCAAGTGTTGATTGATTGCGGCGCGCCGGGCGCGGGCGGTGAGGCGGCGGTGCTTTTGGAGCGTGCCAATATCATTTTGAACAAAAACATCATTCCCGGCGACGGGACCAATCCCAAAAATCCGCGCGGTATTCGCATTGGCGTGCAGGAAATGACGAAGTTTGGCATGAAAGAAGATGAAATGAAACAAATTGCCGGGTTCATCAAGCGCGTGGTGTTGGACAAAGAAAATCCCGAAACCGTTGGCAAAGAAGTTGCGGCGTTCCGCGCGAATTATCAAACCGCGCATTATTGTTTTGAAAGTGGAGAGTTTGCTTTTTGAAACAATCAGTGTTATCATGGAACCACGAGCGTAGGTGTTTCTCCAAGGTTTTCTTAAATTAAAATTTTAAGTACCGGCGAGCGGGTCGCCCTACCAAAGTTTTTAAGCATTAAGCATTCGCATGAACAAGAAGTTATATGTGGGCGGCTTGCCTTACAGCACCACCCAAGACGGTTTGCAGCAAGGCTTTGCGGCCGCCGGCAATGTTGAATCGGCGATCGTGATCACCGACAAAATGTCCGGCCGTTCAAAGGGTTTCGGCTTCGTGGAATTTGCCACTGAAGAAGAAGCCGCCAAAGCCATTGAGATGTTCAACGGCCAGGAATTTGAAGGCCGCCGCATCACCGTCAGCGAAGCCCGCCCGATGGAACCGCGCGCTCCGCGCCGCGATTTCAACGACAACGGTTACGGCGACAGGTAGTCTTTGCAAAACAAAAATCTCCCCGCAGGGGGAGTTTTGTTTTCTGCGGGCGGTATGATAGAATGTTTTCGTCGATGATAAATTTAAAAAAAAGATGAATAAACAAACGGCGATTATTTTATCGGGGGCGGTTGTGATTGCCGCGATTGCCTTTGCGGTTGCGAACAATCAAAAAAATCAAGAAGAAGCGCGAGAGACAGGAATAAATAATAAGCAAGAAATAAGAGAGAACGCTTCCGTTGAGGCTAATGATGCCGATAATACAAGCAGTGCCGCACCGGCGCTTGATTCTGAATATCAAAAAATTATGAACGCAACAATGAAAACCAGTCTGGGGGAGATCAAGATCGAATTATATGGCGACAAAACTCCGATTACCGCCGGCAATTTCGCCAAGCTGGCCGAAGCCGGATTTTATGACGGCGTGAAATTTCATCGGGTGATTTCCGGATTTATGATCCAAGGCGGCGATCCTCTGACCAAGGACGATGCACAAAAAGAGTTGTGGGGCACGGGCGGCCCGGGATATAAATTCAACGACGAGCCGTTTGAGGGGCAATATGCCCGCGGCACGATTGCCATGGCCAATTCCGGTCCGAACACCAACGGGAGCCAGTTTTTCATTATGCACGCGGATTATCCCTTGCCGCCGCAGTATGTGATTTTTGGCAAAGTGCTGGAGGGGATGGAAACGGTGGACGTGATCACGGCGCTGGAAACCGACGCGCGCGACTGTCCGCTTAACCCGCCGGTGATTGAAAGCATAAACATTGAACGTTAAATTTTGAACTTTGACAAAAATACGCGTTCGTAGGGGCGGGCATTGCGCCCGCCCTTTTCATTATATTGGTTGTTTTTTTAATTAAAAATGGCTTATAAGAAATTCAGTAAATTATGAGGAGGAGATGCCATTCCCAAAAATCCAAAAAATATTATAGGCAAAATTTGTACCAAGTGCGGCAAACCCAATAATAAAAATACCAAAAGGTGCAGATTTTGCGGCAATGGGGCATTAAAGAATGGTTTTAAGGAGAGAGAAGAATAAAAAAACTCTCTCCGTTTTGATATTCAATTAGCTTAAATTTGCATAGGTGGCACCTATGTGAATCAAAATGCATAGTTACGGCTTGGATTTTTAAGTTAAAAGTGGTAGAATTTGGGGAAATGGATAAGGCAAATGGCAAAATCAGGGTGGCGGTGGCGGTGTCGGGCGGGGTGGATAGCGCGGCGGCGGCGGGGCTGTTGAAAAACAGCGGGTTTGAGGTCTTGGGGATTTTTGCGCGGCTGTCGGGAAATAAAACCGAAGATGAAGGGCGGGCGAAGGCGGTGTGCGAAAAACTGAAGATTCCTTTTCGCGTCGTTGATCTGCGCGCGGAATTTAAAAAAAGAATCATTGATAAATTTGTTGCCGACGCCAAAAAAGGATTGACGCCCAATCCGTGCATTTTTTGCAACGGGGAAATTAAGTTCGGACTATTGATGACTGCGGCGTTGAAATCCGGCGCGGATTATTTTGCCACGGGACATTATTGTCAAAATAAAATTGACAAAAACGGAATTTGTCATCTGTCCAAAGGCGCGGACAAAGAAAAGGACCAGTCTTATTTTTTGTGGCGGCTGAAACAAAAGCAATTGCAAAAAATCATTTTTCCGTTGGGAGCTTTCCAAAAAGATGAAATCAAAGAATTGGCAAAAATATGGCAGTTGCCGATAAAAAACAATTCGGAGTCGCAGGACGTTTGCTTCATTTCCGGCCAACCCGCGGATTTTTTTAAAAAACATTTGGGCGGGAATCCGGGGGATATTGTTGATGCGGACGCGAAAAAAATTATCGGGCGGCATCGCGGCCTGTGGTTTTACACCGTCGGCCAGAGAAAAGGCATCGGTCTTTCCGGCGGCCCGTTTTATGTCATTGGTAAAAATCTTGCCAAAAACCGGTTGCTGGTTTCAAAAAAAACGCCGCCGGCGGTTTTGGTCAAATTGTCAAATATCAATTGGGTTGCCGGCGCGGCGCCCGATTTGCCGGTAAAATTCAAGGCCAAAATCAGATACCGGGCCAAAGAAGCGCCGGCGGTTTTGGACAAAATCGGCAGAGATTATGTGTTGCGGTTCGCAAAACCGCAATTTGCGGCGACTCCCGGGCAGAGCGCGGGTTTTTACGTCCGCGGCGAGTTGATTGGCGGCGGCATTATCAAGTAAACGGTCCCTTTACTCTTACACCGCGTTTTTTGTGTTCGGGGCGCTTTTTATGTTATTCTGGAAGAACGATTGAGCATAATCAAGGAAAAATCCTTTTTAAACCAGTATGAAAATCATTGCCAAAAAGAAAGTTATTCCTTTTAAGGCCAAGGTTAAGGCCAAAAAACCGGTGCCGTTGCCGTCCGGAAAAACAAAACCATTGATAAAAATTGCCGACAAAATCCGCGGGAAAGTGCTCAATATCAAGGCGGTGGAAGCGGCCAAAATCGCCCCGCCGGCGGCCAAAAAAATTGCCAAAGGCGCGGCCAAAGAATCGGAATTTGAGATCAAGAAAACCAAAATCCGCGTGGTGGGAATCGGCGGCGGCGGCGGAAACATCGTTTCGGAAATCGCCGACCGGGTGAGGCGGCCATCATTTACCATTGCCAACACCGATGCGGCGGCGCTGCGCCGCGCATCAAAGAGTGTGTCGGTGTTTCAGTTCGGTGAAAACTTTACGCGCGGGCTGGGCACAGGGATGGATCCGCGCGTGGCCGAAGAGGCCGCCGCGCAGGAAAAGGAAAAAATCAAAAAAATTATGGAGGGGCAGGATTTGGTGATCATCGTGGCCTCTCTGGGCGGCGGCGCCGGATCGGGCGCCGCGCCGGTATTCGCCCAAATTTCAAAAAATTTGGGCAATCTGACCTATGGAATTTTCACTTTGCCGTTTGAATTTGAAGGCGAGAAAAAGAAGGAGATCGCCAAGGCGGCATTGGAAAAATCCAAGCCCTATTTGAATGCCTTGACTATTCTGCCCAACGAGCGGGTGTTTGAGGTGGTGCCTAAGGCAACGCCGTTTTCCAAGACGCTTTCATTTATTAATAATTCGCTTTCCGACAGTTTGGAGGGATTGATTGAAACCATTTACAGCACCGGGCTGATCAATATTGATTTTGCCGACCTGCGGGCGATTCTGCTGGGAAGCGGGAAAATGGCGTTTTTAAACACGGTGGCGCTGAAAAAAGGCGAAGAAACGGGCGTGGATGTTTTTGAGAAAGTTTTTTCTTCTCCGCTGTATCCTTATGGCATTGAAAAAGCGCGCGGGCTATTGTTGAACATCGTGGCGCAAAAAGATTTAAAGCTCGCCGAAGTGAACAAGATTCTCACCGGCGCGGCCAAAAGGATCAATAAGGATGCCCGGATTATTTTTGGCGTTGGCCATGAAGGCGCGCGCGAAAGTTCAATAAGGGTGACAATTTTGGCCACCGGATGCGTTTATGCCGGCGCCGGAAACGGAAACGGCGATGATGGCAATGACAAGGAATCTTTGATTGCTCCGCCCCCGGCACCGCGGGCGCCGAGAAAAGCGGCGGTTTTGCCGCCAAAACCGGCAAAACCGGTAAAACCGGCCAAATCCGCTAAACCGGCAAAACCGGTAAAACCTGCCGCGGCTTTGCGGAAGAGCAAATCCGCACCGGCAAAATTGAAAAAAGTGGCGGTGAAAATCAAGTCGTTGCCGCCCGCCGCAAAGGAGCCGCAATCCGCACCGGTAAAACAAGTCCGGGACGAGGCCGGCCGGCAGAGCGGTCAAGGTATTGACGATCAATTTGCCCCACCGGAAAGAAAAAACGCCCTGCAGGTGAAAAAAGAGATTGAGATGGAAGAAAGAGCGATGCTGGAACAGGAGAAGGCCTGGGAGGTGCCGGCGTTCTTGCGAAAACAGAAGAAAAATCAAAATTGAAAAATCAAAAATTAAAATGACAATTTAAAATATAAAATTAAATGATTTTCTTTGAATTATGAAATGCTTTGTATTTTGGGGTCTATCCCCTGTGTAATCGCAGGGGTTAGACCCCTTCAATAGCATTTGAATTTAAGAGTTTCGTAATTCAAAGCAGTTTTAAAATTTATCAATTTTTAATTTTGCATTGCAATTTTGATTTTGATGTTTCAGTTTTAAATTTTTTATGTTTGATTTGATTATTATCGGTGCCGGACCGGCCGGAATGACTGCCGGAATCTACGCGGCGCGCGCCAAGTTGGAAACGCTGGTGATTGCCGGCGAGTTCGGCGGATGGATCGCGCGCGAAAACGTGGAAATTGAAAATTATCCCGGATTTGAAAAAGTTTCGGGCAAGGAGCTGATCGGCCGCTTCAAAAGTCATCTGGAATCTTTTGGCGTCCGAACAAAGATGGCCGAAGTTTTTGAGTTGAAAAAAGGGGACGGTATTTTTGAGGTTTCGGCCGGCGAAGAAAAGTTTTCGGCCAAAGCGCTGATCGTTGCTACTGGCGCCAGTCCGCGGCCGGCCGGAATTCCGGGGGAAAAAGATTTCTTGGGCAAGGGCGTTTGTTATTGCGCGACGTGCGACGGGCCGCTGTTTGCCAAAAAAGACGTGGCGGTGATCGGCGGCGGCAACGCGGCGTTTGACGCGGCGCGGTTTCTGGCCAAATTCGCCGGCAAAATTTATGTTTTGGAAAAAGGCAAAGAAGTTTCGGCCGACGCGGCCGGCCGGGAGGCACTGGAACAAACCGGCAAAGCCCGGATAATTGCCAATGCGCGAATCACGAAGATCGGCGGCGATAACTTTGTCAAAAACGTTGCTTATTATGATGCCGGCGATCCCGAAAAAAAGGAAATCATTTTGCCGGTGGCCGGAATTTTTGTGAAAGCCGGCAATTCGCCGGCCGCGGAATTTTTGGGCAGTCTGGTTGATTTGGACGAAAAGGGCCAGATAAAAGTTGATCCTGGAACCAATCGGACCAAAACCGAAGGTTTGTTTGCCGCCGGCGACGTGACCGACGCCAAATACAAGCAAATAGTGATTGCTGCCGGCCAAGGCGCCGCCGCCGCGCTTTCCGCCGACGCCTATTTGCGCCGTCTTTAATCTTTTTGCTGAGGCTATAATTGCAATACAAAAATAATTTAAAGATGGCAAAAAAAGAGATCGGTTTAGTGAGCGGTGGCGTGTGCGTAAAAGGGAAAATTAATTTTAAATTTATATTAGACCTACTGCGTAAATATTTCCGCGACGAAATTTTCAGATTTCGCGCGAGCCGAATGAGGAGTGAGGAGGCATATTGGCTAAATATGCCGACGATTGACGAATTCGGTGTAGCCGAAATATGGAAATTGCAGTAGGAAATATTTACGCAGTAGGTCTATTTAATGCTTGCTTGATGCATATAAATATACAGCTCAAAAATTATGGCGGCGGATAAATATAAAATCAAGAAAGTCAGGGCGCGGGAAATTTTGGATTCAAGGGGGAATCCGACATTGGAGGTTTGCGTCTTGACCGGGGCGGGCGAGTTTTGCGCCGGCGTGCCGTCGGGCGCGTCCACAGGCGCGGGCGAGGCGGTGGAATTGCGGGACGGCGGCGAAAAATTCGGCGGATTGGGAGTCGCCAAAGCCGCGGCCAATGTCAACGGCGTGATCAATCCCGAAATTATCGGGATGGATTGCCGCGATCAGGAGGTGGCGGACGGAAAAATGCGCGAAATTGACGCCACGCCGAATAAAAGCCGCTTGGGCGCCAATGCAATGTGCGGGGTGTCGCTGGCGTGCGCGCGCGCCGCGGCGGGCGCGCAAAAGAAACCGCTCTACGAACACATCGCCAAGTTGGCAAAGAACAAGAAGATCGTTTTGCCCAAGCCGTGCTTTAACGTTATCAACGGCGGCGCGCACGCGGGCAACGATTTGGATTTTCAGGAATTTATGGTTTGCCCGCAAGCTCAAAATTTCGGCGATAATCTGCGCCTCGGCGCGGAAATTTACCGGCAATTGAAAAAAGATTTGGCGGCCGAATACGGCAAGTCAAGCGTGAATTTGGGCGATGAGGGGGGATTCGCGCCGCCGTTGAAAACTCCCAAGGAGGCGCTGGACTGTTTGTGCGGCGCGATCGCGATCGTGTCGCCCGAGGTGCCGGTGAAATTCATCATTGATGTCGCTTCCACCCAATTTTTTGACGGCGGCCGGTATCAGACCAATTTCGGCGGTTTTGATGCCAACGGATTGGCGCAATTCTATTCAGGGATGATTTCGCAATTTCCGCAGATTGCCGGCTTGGAGGATCCGTTCGCGGAAAACGATTGGGACGGCTGGCGAGGGTTCGGTTTTTCAGGATTGAAGATCGGTGATGATTTGCTGGTGACCAATCCCGCGCGGATGAGGGAGGCCGAAGAAAAGAAGGCGTGCAACGCCATGATTTTGAAAATCAACCAGATTGGCACGGTGAGCGAGGCGCTGGAAGCCGCGGCGCTGGCGAAAAGCTACGGCTGGAAGATAGTCGTCTCCCACAGGAGCGGTGAAACCAACGATGACTTCATCGCCGATTTTGCCGTGGGCATCGGCGCGGATTTTATTAAAACCGGCGCGCCGGCCCGGGGTGAACGCTTGGCAAAGTATAATCGCCTCGCAAAAATTGAGGAAGAAATCAATGGGCAATAACTATGATAATTTATGAATTTTCCAATAAATAAATCAATGAGATTATTTAAACACTCATTTGGCTTAATTTTAATTTTCTTTGCCGGTATTGTCGGAGCTCAATGTCAGACCGAAAAAAGTGTTTTAAATGGCGGTAGTTCGTCGGTTGAAATTTATCCGTGTCTTGAGAAATCGCCAATAGAGGGAGTAATAAATGGGGTTTCAATGATTTTGGTTATTGCTTTTTGTATTATTATAATGCTTATTGTGGCCAGATTGATCCAAAAACATAGTGCGGGGAAACTGCCTGGTTGTCTAATATGGATTGTTGTATTATTTTTAATTGCGCAAGCAATAAGATTGTCTTATTAAGGCATGGGAGAAGCGCTTGGAAGTAAGAAAATCGTCTGGTGAAAATTGAAGAGGAAATTATTGGCAAATAATCATGTATAAAATCGTTTTACTGCGGCACGGAGAATCCATATGGAACAAGAAAAACCGGTTTACCGGCTGGGTTGATGTCGAATTGTCGGAACGGGGCGTCCAAGAGGCAAATGAAGCGGGAAAAATCCTTAAAAACGAAGGGTATGTTTTTGATTTGGTGTTTACTTCGGTGTTGAAGCGGGCGATTGACACTACCGCCATCGTTCTGCGGGAAATGGGTTCGGCCGAGATTGAAACGAAATGCGCCTGGCAATTAAACGAGCGGCATTATGGGGCCTTGCAAGGTTTGAATAAGGGCGAGATGGCGGCAAAATACGGCGAAGAACAGGTGCGGATATGGCGGCGCAGTTATGGCGTCCGGCCGCCGGAGATGGAAGAAGAAGATTACCGCCGGCAAAACGAACTGGAAATTTTTAGATCCGTGCCGGTTTATCAAATGCCGCGGACCGAATCATTGAGCGATACCTATGGCCGCGCAATAGATTATTGGAATTCAGATATCGCGCCGGCGATAAAAAGCGGCAAAAAAATTCTGATCTCGGCGCATGGCAACAGCTTGCGCGCGCTGGTCAAATATCTGGACAACATCGACGATAAGGAAATCTCGGAACTGAACATCCCCACCGGCGCGCCACTGGTCTATGAATTGGACGATGATTTGAAGCCGATAAAACACTATTATTTGGGCGACCAAGATGCAATCGCGCGCCGGATTGACGCGGTAAAAAACCAATACAAAACTTAAAATTTAAATAATATTCTGATATTCTGCAGAATATCAGAATGTAAATACAAATACTTGTTTTAATTTTTGAAATTGGTAGAATGAAGAGCATAGTTTAGTCGGTAAAATAATAAAAAAATATGGCAAAATACCAGGTGAACAAAGACAAGTGTTTGGGATGCTTTATTTGCACCGTGAACTGTCCGGCGGGAATGGCGCAGGATGACGACGCCAAGGCCAAGGTGGTGGATTCCGACGCGGTGGAAAATTGCGGCGGCGAGAGCGTCTGCCCCCACGGCGTGATTGAAAAAGCGGAAGAATAACTCTTGGAAGCAAAAACGCCCGGCGGGGCGTTTTTGTGTTTGACTTTGGCCATAATTTTGGATATTTTGGAAATATCAGAAACACAACGGCGTGTAATATGGTTGGTTCATAACGATGATGTTACCCGTGAGCGGGTTTTTTGTTTGTGTTTGACAATGGTTGCAGGCCGGCTATAATTTCATTGTTTTTGATTTGAATTATGAATATATAGTCATTGCGATAATTAAAAATTAAAAAAATTCCTATGGTTAATTGGACAAAAAAGGTGCAGGACCGGATTGCCAAGGTGCCGGTGCGCGGCGGGCGGTCGGCAAAAGAAATCAAAAACGGGTTTGACGATTTGGCGTTTGTTCCGGCGCAATTGGCGAAATGCCCCGTGGATTATTTTAAGGAAAAAATTTCTTCCAAAACGATTTTGGGAAAAAACAGTTCCCGGGCGGTGGAAATTGAAACGCCGATATTGATTGCGGCGATGTCGTTTGGCGCGCTGTCAAAAAACGCCAAAATCGCGCTGGCGAAAGGGTCGGCGCGGGCCGGCACCGTTGCCAATACCGGCGAGGGCGGAATGTTGCCCGAAGAGCGGCAATTTGCCGATAAATTGACAATTCAATACAGCACGGGCCGGTTCGGCATTGGCGAGGAAGTCTTGAAGAAGGCCGATATCATTGAAATTAAAATCGGCCAAGGGGCCAAAGGCGGCCAGGGCGGGCTTTTGCAAAAAGAAAAACTTACCCCCGAGGTGGCGGCGGCTAGGGGCGTGAAAATGGGGCGGGATGTCCATTCGCCGGCGCATCACTGCGATATTAAAAATGCCGGTGATCTGAAGGCCAAAGTTGATTGGTTGCGCGGACTGTCGGGCGGCGTGCCGATTGCGGTCAAATTGGCGGCGGGCGATATCAAAAAAGATGTTGCCATTGCCGTCAAGGCAAATCCCGATATCATTGTCGTTGACGGCGGGTGGGGCGGCACGGGCGCCGCGCCGGAAGTGATGCTGGACGAAACGGGCATTCCGGCTTTGCCGGCGCTGGTTGCCGCGCGTGAAATTTTGGACGGCATGGAGGCGAAGCAGGAATTGTGGATCGGCGGCGGATTTTACACCGGCGGCGATGTGGCCAAGGCACTGGCGCTGGGCGCGGACGCCGTATTTATGGGGTCGGCGATGCTGGCGGCGCTGGGATGCGTGGGGTGCAATTTATGTTATACCGGCCAATGTCCCAAGGGGGTGGCCACGCAGGATCCCGAATTGGCGAAAAATATTGATGTTGAAGCGGCGGCCAATAATGTTGCCAACTTTATCAAACACTGCAATGAAGAAATCAAAATGATTGCCGGCGCCACCGGCCATAACGATATCCACAATCTCAACAAAGACGACCTGCGTTCTCTGACCGCCGAAGTCTCTCAAATCACCAGCGTCAAATCCGCCGGTGAATAATCCAGGGGAAAATAAGTGGAAGTCAAACCTCCACTATCCCTTTATCTCTTCTCTTATCCGCTACCTCCGATCGTTTTATTTTTGTTTTATTTGAATCAAACGCAGTTGGGTGAGGAGAAATCTTCACCTTTTAATTTTGGAAATGCGCCCCGCATTTTTTGTTTTTTGGGGGGATATTTGGTAAAATGGGCGAATATGATCAGTTTGTTTTGTGAATGGTATTTTTTGGAGGTACCGCAAAAGATCAAAAAAATCTGGGGGAATTATTTGTGGTTTTTTTCGCGCTATTTTGCGGTTCCCGATTTGGTGCGGGAGTTTTTTGCGCCGTGGAAGGGGCTGGTTTTTCGCCGTGAAAAGCGAGGGATTGATTTTGGCGACATATTTTCGGTGATGTTTGGCAACTTGATTTCAAGGATTCTGGGCGCGACGGTGAGATTGCTTTTCTTGATTTTCGGTTTGGCGGCAGAAACGGCGGTTTTTTTAGCCGGAATTTTAACCTATGCGGGCTGGGTGTTTTTAATTCCGGCGATTATTTTTTTCTTTTTTAAGGGGTTGACACTACTGCGATGAAAAATCCAGACCAAATCATCACATTAAAGGCGGTGGATTATGTCCGATTGATATCGCCAGGATTTTTGGCGCCGGCAAAATGGGCAACGCTGGCGGTTTGGACGGCGGCGGGCGCGGTGCTGTCAATCTGCTCTTTCCCAATCGGTCAAAAAATCGCGGCGGCGATTTTGGGCGCGCCGCCGGCGGTTGATCGCGGTTTGTTTTCGGGATTGTTTCTGGTCGGAATTTCTCTGTGGTCGCTGTGCATTTTACTGGCGGCATTCATGCGGCAAAAATTGATGCGCCTGGGGCGCAATTTTGGCAAAAACGGCGCGGCGCCGGGAAATTTTCTGGAATATTTTGATTTTGATGCGGCTAAAATTTACAAAAAAACACTTTCTTACCCTCATCTGCCTTTTGACAGATTGCTCTTGTATTGCATTTTATCCGGCGCCGATTTGTCTTTTACATTGGCGCGATTGCAGATTCCAAAAAATGACTTGAGAAAAAAATTGCTGGCGGCGATGAAAGAGGGCTCAAAATCATTTTCGCACGATGGCAGTGCCGCAATCAAGAATTCAAACGAAGAACGGCGCCGGGAAATTTTTGAGGCGGCACGGGCGATTGCTTTTGAAACCGGAAATTCAAAAATTACCTTCTATGCATTGTTTTTGGCGTTGGCGGAGCGCGATGCCGATTTTCAGAAAACGATGGATATGCTGGAACTGGCAAAAGAAGATGTTGCCGACGTGGTTTTGTGGCAGGCGCGGCGGCAAACCTACCGCGATTTTCGTAAAAAATTTTGGGAACGGGATAATTTGAGAAGAGCGTTGGCGGCCAGCCCTGTAAAGATGGCGGTGGGCGGATACACTGTGCTTTTGGACCAATATTCCCATGACATTGGGCTCACCAATCCGTTGCGCCAGGGGGGCGTGGTTTTGCATACGCGCCAGATAAAACAATTGGAGGAGGCGCTGATTAAACGGCGGGGCGGCGGTATCTTGCTGGTGGGCGAAAGCGGCAGTGGCAGAAAGAGTATCGTTTATAATTTTGCCAATCGCGTCGCGGGCGAGGAAGGCCCGGCCGCCTTGAAAATGTTGAGAATTTTGGAAGTTGATATGGCGGCGCTGATCGGCAACAATCCCGACAAGGCGGTGCTGGCCGCGGTATTGGACGGGATTTTCGCGGAAGCGATTCGGGCGCGGAACGTGGTATTGATCATTCCGCAGATCAACAATTATATCGGCCGCGGCCACGGCGGTGATGCCGTGGCGACGATTGATATCAGCGGCGTTATCGGCACATATTTAAAACGGCCGGGATTTCGCCTGATCGGCATTACCGATTATGAAGGATTGCACCGGTCGATTGAGCGAGCCGGCGAAATTGCGGGGCGGTTCACCAAAATTGAAGTGGGGCGGGTTTCCGTCGCCGACACGATGAGGGTGCTCAAAGAAGAAGGATTGCGCCGGGAGAAAGATTCCAATATCTTTATTCCTTATGCGAGCTTGAAGGAAGTGGCCAAGCTTTGCGATTATTTTCAAGGTGATATGGCGTTTCCGCAAAAAGCCGTCAATCTTTTGGATGATTTGATCGCCAACAAGGTAAACTGCGGCGGTAAAAAAGCAAAAATCATTTTACCGGCGGACGTGGACGAATATTTCTCCCACAAATATCAGGTTCCCGCCGGCGCGGCCGGACGGCAGGAAAAGAATATCTTGGTTAATTTGGAAGAACGCATCCATGAAGGATTGATCAATCAGAAAGAAGCGGTGGAAGAATTGGCCAATGCGATGCGCCGTGCCCGCGCGGAGATTAAAAAACGCCGGCGCACCATCGGCAATTTCCTGTTTTTGGGCCCCACGGGGGTGGGTAAGACTGAAACCGCCAAACAGCTGGCCAAGGTCTATTTCGGTTCGGAAAAGAATATGATCCGTCTGAATATGTCCGAATACCAGACGATGGAGTCAATGGAAAAATTAATCGGCGGTGCGGCGGGTCCGGGGGTTTTGACCACCGCGGTGCGCAACAGTCCTTTTTCCATGGTTTTGATTGATGAGATTGAAAAAGCCAATTCGGGACTGTTGAATATCTTTTTGAATATTTTTGACGAAGGGGAAATGAGCGACGGGATGGGGAGAACAATTGATTTCAAACACACGATTATTATTGCCACTTCCAATGCCGGCGCCGAATTCATCAAAGAGGCGATTGAAAAGAGAGTGCCGCTGGACGGCGATTTTAAAGAATCGTTTATTGATCGTATTTTGCGGGAAGGGGTGTTCGCGCCCGAATTTATCAATCGATTTGATGCGGTGGCGCTCTATCGTCCGCTGAACGTTGCGGAAAGCAAGCAGGTGGTGAAGTTGATGCTCAAAGAAATTCAGAAAGGGTTGGCGGCCAAAGGGATTGTTTTCCGAATTACCGATGATTTGGCCGGAGCATTGGCCGGCGTTGGTTTTGATCCGGTTTTCGGCGGCCGGGCGATGCGCCGCGCGATTCAAAACAAAGTGGAAAATGCGATTGCTTCCGGGCTACTGTCGGGATCGGTCAAACCCGGAGACACCATTTCGATCAATTTTCGGACATGGCAAATTGAAACTGAAGCTCCGGAAAAATGAAAAATAAGGCCAGCAAAAAAATCAAATTGCCGCTCCCGATTGCCTTTATCGCGATGGGAGGCTGTTTTTTAGCCGTTTTTGGCTTGATTTTGGCTCAGGGATCGCAAATTTGTCCGCCCGGAGAAGTTTCCGGATGTAAAATTTGCAATTCTTCGGGAACGGACTGGATAAATGACAATTTAAAGTGTGCCGGCGGAAAAATATGCGTTGATGGCGAATGCGTCGCCAATTGTCGCAACGAGTGTTCTGTCGCGGGATTGAAGGAATGCCGGGGGCAAGGATATTGCGTGTGCGTAAAAAGCGAAAGCACCGGATGTTTGTACTGGTCAAACGTTTTTTCTTGTCCCGGCGGTCAAAATTGCGTGGCGGGAATCTGTATAAAAGGCGTCGCCGATGATTCGGCAAAATTGATTTTGAGCGGATTATCTCCTTCAGGCGCGTTACAAAACGAAAAGATTTCCTTGAACGTTTCAACCAATCGCACCGCGAACTGCCGCTATGATATCGTTGAACAAGATTTTGATTTGATGCGGGGTCAATTCAAAACTTTGAATTATTTTTCACACATTGAGCCGATAACTTTGCAGAAATCCGGCCAATTTGTTTTTTATGTTAAATGCCGCGACAAGGACGGCAATATCGGTTCGGGAAACATCAGCTTTGAATATTCTCTCCGGCAAAACTCCGTCAATTCCAATGAAAAAATTTCCGACGGCAAACTTCAGATTATTGATCCCGCGCCGGCCGAAAAAACACCGCCGGCGATTTCGGAACCGAAACCCCTTGGAAAAATTGAAAACGGAGAAATGGAAATTTCGGTGGCCACCGACAGAGTGGCTCAATGCAATTATGACGTTTTCGATACCGACTATGATTCAATGGAAAATTCCATGATTGCCGATGCCGCGGGAAGAATCCACTACCATAAAATCACTTTGTCTCTACCGGGAAAATATGTTTATTACGTCCGTTGCCGCGATAATGACGGCAATAAAAATTCGGCTTCGGTAAAAATTGATTTTGAGTTTGAGGATGTTCAAAGCGTCTCTTCGGAAAACGGCGACCGCCTGCTGGCATTGGAAAATTTATCGCCGCGGGGCGCAATTTATCAAAATGAAGCGGTTTTGATGCTGTCAACCGGCGAAGATTCCGAATGCCGCTATTCGCTTGAAGACGCGGAATTTGAAAAAATGCCCGAGCTTTTTGACACCCAGGACAGGCAGTTGCATGAGGTTCAGATTTTTCTGGAAAATTACGGCAATTATCATTATTTTGTGCGATGCCGGAGCCGAAACGATGCGGAGAGAGAGGCGTTTGCGCTGATTGATTTTGAATATCGCGATCCGAAAATGTCTTTAGCGTCTGTGCCGGCAAATTCTTGCGAGCAGTATTCTTTGAATCAAGGCGATGGTACCTGCGATAACGAGGAAAATTGCGTTTGCGATCCCGACTGCGCGGAAATTTATGAATACGATCCCGATTGCGATCACGTTGCAGTTGAGAAAAAAGGCGGAGGATTTGCTCTTTGGCCGGTGATCGTTGCCTTGGCCGTTTTTGGATTTTTGTTTGCCGGCGCGCTTCTTGCCGGAAAGAAAATGAAGAAAAAAAATACCGGCGACAAACCGTTTCCGCCGGCGGCGGAGGAAGAAGACGAAAGTCGTTATTTAAATTAAGGATTTGTGATTTTGTGTTATAATTCCAGATTGCGAATAGTCATAAATTCAAATACTAATTAATGGCAAATAAAAACAAAAGCGTGAATAGATTCGCATTTCTACTGCCCGCGGCGTGCGCTTGTCTGTCTTTGTATCTTTTTTCGCCGGCAGATGTTGCGCTTGCGGCCGCGGCTCCCAAGTATGTTGTTGTTCACGCGTGGAATCCCGGAGCCGATAATCCGAATTATTTCAAGGGATGTTCAACGCAATGGATCAAACCGATACTGGATGCGATCGGAAAAAGGGGAAACGGAGCGGTTCAACTGGGAATTTCGGACGTGATATACGCTTTGAATACCGATGACGCGGAAATTCAATCTTGCTTGGATAATTTTTTCAGTTCTTCCGAACAATACAATGTTCCCTTTATGTTGCATATTGACACGGAGCGCTTTTGGGATTCTCGGCCGGATTTATGGAACTGGTTTGACCCGGCGGCGTCGGGCTACAATCCGGCAAATATTGATAATGTTGAATGGAGCGGCTGGAACAAGGGGGCTAAAGAGTCGTTCATCAATTGGGGTTATCCGATAAAATTGCCCCCCAAGCCTTGCTATGAAAGTCCGGCGGTCAAGCGGGTCGTTGAGAATAAATTTAGCATTATCTCCGATAAAATAAACGAATGGCGCAAAAAACTGGCGGATGAAGACAGGGAGTATCTGTTTTTGGGGGTTAACTTGGGATGGGAGACCGGGATTGATGATTATCGCAGTGCCAATTGGGCGACCGCGCCCTATAAATATCAATTGGGCTATAACGCGCTTTCAAAAAAAGGATTCAGTGCCGCCAACCCTCCCGCCGATATAAACTCGGAGCTGGTAAAAGTTGTCGCCGATTTCAATAAATTTCGGGCCAAGCTTTTGTATGATCGCGGCATTCCCAAAGATAAGATATTTACCCATTCCTGGGCGGCGGACGATAAAATTCCTCTTGGTTCAAGCGGTTATACCCAAAACGGTCCGATTTCAAGCGCAAAAAACGACTACAGTATTTTGGGAGTGAGCTTATATCCGCCCTCGTATAATACAAATCGGGTAAAAAATGAGATTGGAACGGCGCCTTGGGCGCTTATTGAATCTCCTCCGGGCGCGATATTGACCGCGCCGGCAGGTTATTTAAGCGTCAAGGATTGGCTTAATTTCGGTAATTGCAAATTGGCGGTAGTTTACGGATTGAGCGCATCTCAATCCAATACCTTGCCTCAGATACGCCAGCTGGCAACGCTATTGCCGGATAGTGGCAATCCGATTGGATTTTTTGATCATGCCGATTGCAACTATGCCGGCGGCTGGATTTGCGATAGGGACGATTATGGTCGTTCTCTCAAAGTTAAAATTTTTGCCGATGGCGCTATCGGGCAAGGGTCATTGATCGGCACGGTGTCCGCCGATATGAATCGTGAAAATGCGGTGGCCGGGTTATGCGGGGGCAATGGCAAACACGGATTTAATTTTCCGATGCCTGCTTCCCTTAAAGACGGCAAAAGCCACAGTATTTATGTTTACGGGGAAGACTTTCCATCGGGAAATAATGTGTTGCTCGGGGTGTCCAATTCAAGTGCGAATTCATTGACAATAACTTGCGCCGCTCCCCGGTTTTGCCCGCCGGGTTCGGCGAATGGTTGCAAGGTTTGCGATTCCGCCGGTAGCGCTTGGATAGATACCGATTCCAAATGCCAAAGCGGCCAGATTTGTTCAAACGGCGTTTGCCAAAATGTTTGCGTTCCGAAAACTTGCGCCGGTATGGGTTATTCCTGCGGGAGTCAAAGCGACGGTTGCGGAGGGGTGTTAAATTGCGGTACTTGCGCGCCGGGCAAAGCTTGTTCCCGCGGGGGATGCGTTTCCAATTGCGCTTCCCATGCTTATAAAAAATGTTCGGAGGGCAATTTGTATTGGTATAATTCTTGCAACAATAAAGAAGAATTGGCGCATAATTGCAAGATATTGAAAATTTCAGATTATCGTTGCAAAGGCCAAGTGCTCCAAAAGAAAATTATCACCGGTGATTGCGCCAATGATGCTTGCATTGTCAATCCGGCATGGACCGATGCCGCGGATTGTTCCGCCGACGGCAAGATTTGCGAAAATGGCGCGTGCATTGTTTCGGAAGCCGTGCCGAAGAATCAAGTTTGCACGCCCAAAGAGGTTTCCGGATGCAGAATTTGCAATATGGCGGGCACGGATTGGATCAATGACAATTTGAAATGCGCCAATGGAGAAATGTGTATTGCCGGCGAGTGCGTTTCGGGTTGTACCGATCGCATAGTTAAAAAATGCGCCGGCGATGAACTCTATCAATATAATTCTTGCAACGGAGAGGAATATCTGGCGCAAGATTGTGCCGCCGAGGAAAAAATATGTCAAAATGGCGCTTGCGTTTCCGCGGCCGACGGCACGGTTGAGCCAAAAAACTCGGCGCCGGCGGCGCGCGCCGAGATTCTGCAAAAAATTGCCGAGATCAAGCAATTGTTGGCACAATTAATCGCCCAGCTCATTGCCGAACTGCAAAGGCAATTGGCGCCGGGGCAATAGACACAGTTTTCGTTTGGGTGATTTCAAATAAATGAAAATTATTGAAAAATTAAAAGTGGCGGGATTGAGGGGCCGCAGCGGTGTGATGGCAAATAGCCGAAGACATACCGGCCGGCGGCGACGGATCTCGTCCGGACGCGAGAAATTTGTTTTTATTATGATTTAGACTAGTTGCATAATTAAATAAATATTATGAATAAAATTATTTTTTCAATCTTATTTGGGGTTGCCGGTTTGTTATTCTGCTTGTCTGCCGCCGCCGCTGATCAATTAACGCTGAAATTTTTGGGTACCGGCTATCCGAACTATGCGTCATGGAGCAGTTATGGCCGGCAACTGGCATCGTTGCTTGTGAGTTCCGATATGGTTATTGACTTTTCGTGTTGGTCAAATTTATCTTCCAATCGGGGCACTTGCGGCGTGGCGCGGTTGAACCAGTATGGAGTTGATAAAAATCAAATTAATTATGTTTTAATCACGCATCATCATTTGGACCATTTTGATCCGGCGGAGATAGCCAAGCTTGCGCAATCCCGAACCAGTAGCCAAAAATTGACGGTTTATGGAGGAATCACCGTTACTCGCCAAATGAATGATTATCTAACCGCTAACGGCAAACAAGGGCTTGTGAATGTGGTTCATTTTGAATCTTTTTCTCCAACACAAATCGGTCCGTATCTTGTAACGCCTCTGCCCGCGAATCATGATTATCCCGTCAACGAACCTTATGTTTACATAATTAAATATGGGGGTAAGCAGTTTTTATATGGGACTGATTCCGGAACCATTGCTGGGGATTCATTATCACACATTTACTCGCAAAAACTTGATTTGGTGATACGCGAAAGGGGATTAACCTCCGGTGCCGATTACAGCCATATGGACAAGGCAAAGATTGCGGCGGAGCGCGCCGATTGGATCAGCCATGGAGTGATTGCCGAAGAGACAACTTATGCCCTTACTCATTTGGCTTATTGCGCGAAAGGAGTATGCCCGATCCCTTCGGGAACTCTTGATTTAGGCGACGGTGCCGTTTTAACCCTGCCGGTTTGCTCTCCCAAGACCTGCTCGGCCTTGGGATACAATTGCGGCACCGTTGGCGACGGTTGCGGCGGCACACTCAATTGCGGCACTTGCGCGGCCGGTATGGCCTGTAAAGATGGCGCGTGCACGGTGCCGGCAGAATGCTTGAGCCACGCAGAAAAAAGATATTATGAAAACAAGCTTTATTGGTACAAATCCTGCGGCATCAGGGAGGAAAGAGTCAAGATGTGCACTCCGGGCGCAATCAATGGATGTGCGGCGTGCAGTGCGGACGGATTTGATTTGATTGATGATGATTCAAAATGCCCGGACGGCAAAAAATGTTTTCAAAGCGGTTGTGTGGCGTCGATAACGCAAGGCTTGCCGCTGGCCGTAGTGCTGAAGTCCGCGGTTAACAATAAATATGTCTGCGCGGAAAGTATCGGTGCCGAACCGCTTATTGCCAACCGCCATTGGGCAAGCACTTGGGAAACTTTCGATTTATTGCCGCAAAGCGATGGAACGGTGGCTTTTAGGTCGCAGGCGAACAACAAATATGTGACCGCCGCAAATGCCGGCGCCAGTCCGCTCATCGCCAGTCGTGATGCGATCAGTGTGTGGGAAAAATTTGCGATTGTCAGCGCCGGTTCCAATTATGTTTCGTTCAAATTGCCAGCGAACAACAAATATGTGACGGCGGAAAACGCCGGCGCCAGTCCGCTCATCGCCAGCCGTGATGCGATCAGCGTGTGGGAAAAATTTGCGATTATTCCGTTAACGACCCAATATTGCCAAAATCAGTGCTCGTCAAGCGGGGATAGGCGATGCGGAGGCGACGGTTACCAAATCTGCCAAGACGGAAACGGCGACGGATGTTTGGAGTGGGGCGCGGCGATAGTATGTCCGTCGGGAGAGAATTGTATCAATGGAACATGCGCCAAATCAAAAGCATGTATTGCCGGCGCAGTTTCCGGTTGTAGGGTGTGCGATAATAACGGCTTGGTATGGGTTGATACGGATTCCAGATGCAGTAGTGGCCAGGTTTGCGTGGCCGGTATTTGCCAATCCGCTTGCGCCCCCAAGACCTGCCTGGATCTGGGATACGATTGTGGTACTGCCAGCGACGGTTGCGGCGGCACGCTAAATTGCGGCGCTTGTGCGGCGGGCAAGATTTGCGAAAATGGCGCGTGCATTGTTTCGGAAGCCGTGCCGAAGAATCAAGTTTGCACGCCCAAAGAGGTTTCCGGATGCAGAATTTGCAATATGGCGGGCACGGATTGGATCAATGACAATTTGAAATGCGCCAATGGAGAAATGTGTATTGCCGGCGAGTGCGTTTCGGGTTGTACCGATCGCATAGTTAAAAAATGCGCCGGCGATGAACTCTATCAATATAATTCTTGCAACGGAGAGGAATATCTGGCGCAAGATTGTGCCGCCGAGGAAAAAATATGTCAAAATGGCGCTTGCGTTTCCGCGGCCGACGGCACGGTTGAGCCAAAAAACTCGGCGCCGGCGGCGCGCGCCGAGATTCTGCAAAAAATTGCCGAGATCAAGCAATTGTTGGCACAATTAATCGCCCAGCTCATTGCCGAACTGCAAAGGCAATTGGCGCCGGGGTATTGAAAGCCATTCTTGTTGGTATGATTTGAAACAGAGTGTATAATGGGACTATTGTTTGCGAATAAAGATAAAATGAGAGCGTTGAATAATTGACAAAATTATCAAATTTGAAAAAAATTTAAACGCAGATAATGCTTGAATTGGCGGAATTCAACAATTATTCAACACTCTAAAAATATGGAAATCATTGAAAAATTAAAACAAGCGAATTTGAGGGGTCGCGGCGGCGCGGGGTTTCCTGCGTGGCAAAAGTGGCAGATGGTAAAAGATGCGCCGGGCGAAACCAAATATGTTGTTTGCAATGTGTCCGAAGGCGAGCCGGCGGTGGCCAAGGACGGCCACATTCTGGAAAAATGGCCCGATATTGTGGTTGAGGGGATTGAATTGGCGATGAATGAAGCGGGAGCAAAAAAGGGTTATTTATATTTGCGCCGGGATTATTTTGATAAGTTTAAAAATGCGCTGGCCGAAATTATCGGTGCGCGGGCGATAGAAATCATCCGCGAGCCGGGCGGGTATTTGGGCGGCGAAGAAACCGCGCTGTTGGATTCCATTGAAGGCAAGCCGTGCGAGCCGCGGATCAAGCCGCCGTTTCCGCCGCAAGCGGGTCTTTGGGGCCGTCCCACTTTGATCAATAATTTGGAGACCTTGTATTTTGCGGCAAGGATTGTCCGCGGCGAATATAAAAACACCCGATTTTACACCATTGCCGGCGATTGCGCCGGCCCGGGAGTTTTTGAACGGGGCGATGGTTTGACAATTAAGGAAATTTTGGAAAAAACCGGCAATCTGCCCGGGGGCGAATTTTTTGTCCAAGCCGGGGGCGGCGCCAGCGGCACCATTATGATGTCGGATGAATTGGAGGTTCCCTTGTCCGGCGCGGGATCAATCGTGATCTATGACAAAGCCAAAACCGATCCGCGGCGATTGGGGTTGAAATGGATAAATTTTTTCATCGCCGAAAATTGCGGCAAGTGCGTTCCCTGCCGCGAAGGCGTTTTGCGCCTGCGCGAGATTTTTTCAAAAGAGCCGCTTGACATTGCCCGGGCGCAAGGTATCGTCAAATTACTGGCCGCCGCCAGCTTTTGCCCCTTCGGCAAAGGCGTGGCAAACTCGTTTGGCAGTTTGATTGCAAAATTAATGGAAAAATCGTGAAATCGCGGGAAAACAATTAGGCCTTTATCGATGGCCATAACTTAAACTTTGTTCTGCAATGGTTAGAGCATTGCAGAACATTGTAAGAGAACTTTGCAATGCTCTAACCATTGCAATATTTGGTGGGCGAACTTTAAATATCATATTGTATGAGTTTAAGAGTTGAGCCATATACTGTTGGTGACTTTGTTCATATTTATAATCGGGGTGTCAAAAAAGAGCCGATTTTTTTGGGCAAATCTGATTATTGGCGATTTTTGTGGTGTTTGAGGTTTTTCAATGAAGTGCGTCCAGTAACGAAACTTGCCCGATGTCTAACGGATTTGATTTATATCCAGAAAGAAACATTGCAAAAATTGGAGCCCCGCGATTATCGCGACGGTCGCAATACATTTGAATGGCGGGAAGAATGGGGCGAGCAAAATCCGTTGGTGGAAATAATATCTTATCACTTGTCGCCAAATCATTTCCATTTGCTTTTACGAGAAATTATTAAAGGTGGAATAACGAAATTTATGCAAAAATTGGGTGCCGGATATACGGAATATCAGAATACAAAAACCGGAGAATCGGGAAGAATTTTTCAAGGTTCTTATAAGGGCAGGACAATTAAAGACGAAAATCATTTGCAGTATTTGGATGCGTATATCCAAGTATTCAATCCATTTGAATTGTTTGAGGGAGGCATTTCCGCCGCGTTGCATGATTTTGATGCGGCATTCGATTTTGCAGTCAATTATCCATTTTGTAGCTTGGGTGAAGCTTTCGGATCGCGAAATTTGGGAATTGTGAACAGGGATTGCTTTAAAGGTGTTTTTGAGAATTTGACGATCTATAAAGAATTTTGCAAAGATGCGTTAATTATTCGTAACGCCCGTACATATTTAGGTAAATTGACCATTGATTAACAGCTGAAATTGCCGCAATGGTTAGAGCATTGCAAAAAGTTATTCTGTAATGCTCTAACCATTGCAAGACGGGAATCGGTTGAAAGTCGTCGGAGCTTGACAGTGCCTGTGCGCAAAAGATATTGTGAATTTACTGGCCGCGGCCAACTTCTGCCCCTTTGGCAAAAGCGTGGCAAATTCCATCGGCAGTTTCCTGGAAAAAATAATCAAATGAATTATAAAGGCGTAATAATAGAAGAAAGCCTTGAAAATAAGGATATTTTAAATAAAATATCGATTTTAGCGACAAAAAAGGAAATTGTTACGGAAAAGCACAAAACTCCTTGGATAAGACAGTGGACGCTCCATACAGTGGAAATTGATTTGGATTCAGCGGAAGAAATTGCGCGCGAAATAAGCAAGTCGTTGGATTCAATCCATGATTGGTATGCGGATTTCAAAAATGACAAATCCCATTATGTTGTTTTCAGGAATAAAGTTTTTAAAATCGATTTGGCAAAGCCAAAGTATCGGGACGCGATGGAATACGGAATAAAACATGGGATTCCTTGGTATCAGCTTGATTTTTCGCCGGAGGTCGAAGAATGGAGACGGTAATTTATTTTATGAAACCCAAAGGAAATAATTATGCGTTTATTGACAGCCAGAATTTGAATCTGGGGGTAAAAAATCTTGGGTGGTTTTTGGATTTTAAAAAATTTCGCGTTTATTTGGCGGAAAAATATGGCGTGAAGGTTGCTTATTTGTTTATTGGCTATATCCAAAAAAATCAAGATTTATATTCCAGTTTGCAAAAATGCGGCTATGTTTTAATCTTTAAGCCGACATTGCCTGACGGGGATGGCAACATTAAGGGCAACGTTGATGCTGATTTGGTACTGCAAACGATGATTGAATTTCAAAATTACGATAAGGCCGTGATTGTTTCCAGCGATGGCGATTTTTATTCGTTGGTTAAATATCTTTATGAGCATAATAAATTACGCGTGGTTATCAGTCCGTATCATAAAACTTGTTCGTTATTGTTGAGGCAGTCGGCGAGAGAAAAAATAGTATTTGTCGATAATTTGCGGCAAAAGTTGGAATATATAAAAAACACCGCCAAAGGACGGGACCTTTAGAGGTGTTTTTTTATGTGAATTCTAACTTCATTGTAGTTTTTTAGTTCTGTTTGTCAAGGGGAAATTAAGAGTGTGATAATTAACGAAAAAATATGAAAATAATCATTGATAATCGGGAGGTGGAGGCAAGGGAGGGGCAGACAATATTGGAGGCGGCGCCGAAACTTTGCCGGTGAATTTCAGCATTGTCAGAGCCCTTTCCTTAAAAGACCGGTTGCTGGTTTCTTCGCTTGCCCGCCTGCTCGCGGTCGGAATCGGAAGTTTGTGTTGGATAAAACTGAACAGCTACCGGAAATTCGCTTTTTATATTCCCTTGGATGTTGTATGATTGCAGTAATAATAATATTTTTCCGAATAGATAAGGAAAAATAATAAAGATTATGTTAGGACCTGAAAATTGCATGGGAAGCGCCCCGTTGGAAGACATGGAAGAGGAATCGTTGAAAGAGGCGAAGGATAAGATGAGAGACGAAATAGTTTCCGAAGGTTTTGAAAAAGTCGAAATTTTCGGAAGCGAGGAGCCGATAGATCTATATGTTATCAGATTAAAATCACCCTACAAATGTACGGGGATAGACGGTAAGGAAGAAGTGAGATATATGGCTGATGCGATGATAGGTTTTAATGAGGAGCAAGCACGCAGATATGCGAGCCATACGGCGTTAACCAGGGAGGCTAATCACTGTGGCATTGGGGACGACGGCACGATCAAGCCATTCATGAGCCTAAGAAGTCTTCGGGAAGAACAAGAGAACTTTGAGAGGGAAAAAGCGAAACAAGACGAAATTGATCGGAAACAAAGCAATGCCGCGGAAAGGTTTGTCAAGTAAATTTTTTGCCAAAAAATATTTCTGTCGCGCAAGGGCGCAATAACGGATGAAAGAAAGGGGTATATTTCTCAACCAAAATCCGCCGAAAGGCGGATTTTGGTTCGACTTTGTTTATTTTCGGCAATATAGTATAAAGGAATTATGAGCTGGCTTCGGAAGTTTTGCGCAAAAATATAGATGCGGTTTTTAACGAAAAAATATGAAAATAACAATTGATAATCGGGAGGTGGAGGCAAGGGAGGGGCAGACAATATTGGAGGCGGCGCGGGAGAACGGCATTGAAATTCCGGCGCTGTGTTATCATCCGGATTTGTGCGTGAAGGCCAATTGCCGGATGTGCGTGGTGGAAATTGACGGGATGGCCGCGCCGCAACCCGCTTGCGCGGTAAAAATAAAAGAGGGAATGAAAGTGGCGACGCAAAGCGAAAATTTGACGGCGTTGCGCAAAACCAATTTGGAATTGCTTTTGGGACAGCACCGGCGCAATTGCCCGCAGTGCGTCTGGCAGGGCAAATGCGCGCTGTTGAAATATGCCGCGGAATTGAAAGCCGATTTGAACGCTCATCCGTTGCGAAAACCGGAACCCGAGATTATCAAATTCGGGCCGATAATTTTGGACCGGTCAAAGTGCATCAATTGCCGCAATTGCGTGGATATGTGTTCGCGCCAGACCGGTTCCAAGCGCGGGAGTGAGGCCGAGTGCAAATCCGACGGCTTTTTGGAATTGGAGGGGCGGGGATATGAAAGCCGAATTTCGCCTTCTTCGGACGAGAAAAAAGATTGCATTTATTGCGCCCAGTGCGTGGTGCACTGTCCGGTGGGCGCGCTGGATGTGGAAAGCGCGGTGGAGGCAGTGGACGCGCTGTTAAAAGATAAAAAGGGGAAAACGCTGGTGGTGCAATTCGCGCCGTCAATCCGGGCGTCAATCGGGGAAATGTTCGGCATTCCCCACGGCCAGGTGGTGACCGGGCAATTGGTCGCGTCCTTGAAAAAATTGGGATTTGACAAGGTGTTTGACACGAATATGGCGGCGGATTTGACCACCGTGGAAGAGGCCAAAGAGTTGGTGCAAAGAGTCAAGGAAAACAAACCCTTGCCGATGTTCACTTCCTGCTGTCCGGCGTGGATCCGCTATGTGGAATTTTTCCGTCCCGACTTGATTCCCCATATCACCACGGTCAAATCGCCGCAAAATATGTTGGGGTCGCTGATCAAAATTCGCTGGGCGGAAAACAACAGCATCAATCCCGGAGACATCGTTTCGGTGTCGGTGATGCCTTGCGCGGCGAAAAAATACGACGCGTTCAAGCCCGAAGAAAAAATCAACGGCTTGGCGCCGGCGGATTTTGTGTTGACCACCCGCGAACTGGGGCGGTTGTTGCAGAAGAACCGGATTGACTTGAAAGCTATGCCCGAAGAAATCGCCGATGATCCGTTCGGCGCCTATACCGGTGCGGGCACGATCTTCGGCGCGACCGGCGGGGTAACCGAAGCGGCGGCGCGCACGGCACATTGGCTGATTACCGGCAAAAATTTGGAAAAAGTTGATTTTGAAGGCGTGCGCGGCATTGTCGGATTGAAAAAAGCCGAGATTGAGATCGGGGGCGTTAAATTGAAGATTGCGATTGCCAACGGAATGGAAAATGCTAAAATGGTTTTGGACGATTTGGCCGAGGATCCCAAAGCCTATGATTATGTGGAGGTGATGGCGTGTCCCGGCGGATGCATCGGCGGCGGCGGCCAGCCCCTGCCGGTCAATGATGAAATCCGCAAAAAGCGCGCCCAAGGACTGTATTCCGACGATGCGGCCAAAACTATCCGTCTCGCCCACGAAAGCCCGGCGGTCAAGGCGGTCTATGGCGATCTGCAAAACGATGAACACAAAATCCACGAAATCCTGCACACGCATTACGTGCAAAAAGGAAAAAGCAAAATAACTCAAAAATAATTTTCAATTTTCAGTTATCAATTTTCATTGAATTTTCAATTTAACAATGTGCGTATTTGTATTTTTGTCCGGCACATTGGAAATCGTCGCATTTATTGAAAATTGAAAACCGTTAATTGGAAACCGAAATTATGGTTAAATTATCAACATTATCGATACCAAAAGAAATAGTTTTAACCGCGGGGCTGGTTGGGGCGGCGGCGATGGCGCCGCTCTTCGGCCAGCAATTGGTGGCCGGGACGATCGTTAACGCCGCGCTGTTTTTGGCGGTTTTGCTTTCGGGATTTCGCGCCGCCGCGGCGGTGGCGGTGGTGCCGAGCTTGATCGCGTTGGCGGCGGGGACTTTGCCCGCGGCAATGGCGGCGATGGTGCCCTATATTATGACGTCAAACATCGCGCTGGCGGGGATTTTCACCTTGGGGCGGCGGTTCGGTTATTGGCTGGCCGCGCCGATTGCCGTTTTGGCCAAGTTTGCGATTTTGACGGTGAGCGCAACCGTTATCTTGTCGGCGATAACCCATGGCAATATCGGCCTGGCGCTGGCGTCAATGATGGGCTGGCCGCAACTGATTACCGCAATCTTGGGAAGCGTTGTTGCTTACGGTGTAAATTTAAAATTAAAAAATCAAGATGAAAAATGATTCTTCGGCATTCTCAGGATTATCCTGAGTTCGGCGAACGGATGACAATTTAAAATTAAAAATGTTCCCAATCCGACATTTTGCAATTTTATATTGTATTTTTGATTTTTGATTTTTATATTTTTCATTTTTATGATGGATTTCAACGAAGATACAACATTAAAAGAAGTTTTGGAGTTTTCCAAAGGGGAAGACGTGTTGCTGAAATACAATGTTCCGTGCCTGGGATGCCCGATGGCGCAAATGGAGATGGCCGATCTTACCCTTAAAGATATTTGTTCCGCCTACCGGATTGATCTGAGAAATTTGCTGATTGATCTGAATTTGGCCACGCAAAATGCCATTGAAAAATAGCAAACAATCGTTTCAAGATTGAATTCAGGAAAGGTGTTGCAAAATAATCAGGAATAATGTAACCTGATAACGTTAATGTTGGTAAAAAATTCAGTAAAAAATAAAAAACACGTATGGCAATTAAAATTTCAAAAAGCGTGCTGTATCCGGTGCTGTCCCTGTGCGGGTTTGCGGTGATTTCCTTGCTGGCTTATTTCCAGCCGTGGTCGGGAATGATCAGTAAAACCATCAAGCCGGAGGCGGCGGCGCAAAGAGCGATTGATTACATTAACGAAAATATGCTGTCGCCGGAGATTCGGGCCGAATATGCCGATGTGAAGGAGGAAAACGGGATGTATTCTTTCAAACTGGTAATCCAGGGCCAGAATTACGCTTCCTATGTTACCAAGGACGGGGCGCTATTGTTTGCCGAGGGCGTGCCGCAGGCGATCATTTTGGACAAAAAATTGGAAGAAGAAAAAGCCGCGGCCGAAATTGACAAAAGCGACCGGCCGGAGGTGAAATTGTTCGTGATGAGCTATTGTCCTTACGGGTTGCAGGCGCAAAAAATGTATCTGCCGGTTTATGAGCTTCTCAAAGACAAGGCGGATATGGGAATTTATTTTGTGAATTACGCGATGCACGGCAAAGCGGAAATTGATGAAAATCTGCGCCAGTATTGCATCCAAAAAGAGCAAAACGATAAAATGGCAGCCTACTTGAAATGTTTTACCGCAGATACCAAATATGCCGAATGTTCCACGGGGGATTGCACGGCCGATTACGGCAAATGCCTGGCGGAAGCGGGCATTGACCAGAATCAATTGAGCTCGTGCGTGGCGGCGACCGACAAGGAATTCAACATCACCGCCGATTATAACGACAAATCAACGTGGACCAGCGGCGTTTATCCGAAGTTTGCGGTTAACGACGATTTGAACACTCAATACGAGGTTCAGGGATCGCCGACGATAATTATCAACGGAAAAGACGCGTCCGGCGCGATTTCTTCGCGGTCGCCGGAAAAATTCAAGCAGGCGGTTTGCGCGGCTTTCAATGAACAGCCGGAAGAGTGCAATACCGTTCTGTCCGATGAACAGCCGTCTTCCGGATTCGGCGCGGCGGTTTCCGGCGCCGAAAGCACGGCGGGCAGCTGCAATTAACAAAAAATTAAAATGATCAAGGTCTATTCCACCCCGTTTTGCCCGTATTGCATTACCCTGAAAGACTATCTCAAAGAGAAAAAAGTTGCGTTTTCGGAAGTTGATGTTTCGGAAAACGAAAAAGAGCGCGACGAGATGGTTGAACTATCCGGCCAGATCGGCGTGCCGGTGATTAACATTGACGGCAAAATAATCGTCGGTTTTGATAAGACGGAGATTGACACCACTCTCGGATTGAAATAATCAAAACAAGCCGATGCGCGAATGCGCGTCGGCTTGTTTGTTAATTTAAAATGCAAAAATCAAAAATCAGTTTGGCGGGCAGTCTTACTAAACTGATAATGACAATGTAAAATGTTAAAATTATGAAATGCGGCATTTTACAATTTTTAATTGTCATCCGTTCGCCGAACTCAGGATGATCCTGAGAATGCCGAAGGATCATTTTCCATTTTGATTTTTCAATTTTACATTTATGAAAATCGCCATCAACGGATTGGGCCGCATCGGCCGCCATGTTTTCAAAATTTTAACCGATAAACATCCAAAAGCGGAAATTGTCGCAATCAATGATTTGGCCGATGTCAAAACCATCGCCCATCTTTTGCGCTTTGATTCAATTTATGGCCGCTGGGAAAAAGAAATTGGAGCGGCGGAAAAAGAATTGATCGTCAAAACAAAAAAAAGCGTCCGGCGCATCGCGATTTTTTCCGAAACCGATCCGGCGAATTTGCCGTGGAAAAAATTGGGCGTGGATGTGGTTTTGGAATGCACCGGCCGCTTTACCGCCTATGACGGTGCGGCCAAGCATCTGATCGCCGGCGCCAAAAAAGTGATCATTTCGGCGCCGTCAAAAGACGCCGACAAAGTGCCGTCGTATGTTTTGGGAGTCAACGCCGACCAATACGATCCGGCAAAATTTAATGTGATGGATATGGGCTCATGCACCACCAATTGCCTGGCGCCGGTGGCAAAAACATTGCTGGATAATTTCGGTATCGTCAAGGGTTTTATGACCACGGTTCATGCCTATACCAACGATCAGAAAATTTTGGATGTGGCGCACAAGGATTTGAGACGGGCGCGCGCCGCGGGAATGAATATCATTCCCACCAGCACCGGCGCGGCCAAAGCCATCGGCAAGGTGATTCCCGAGTTGAAGGGTAAATTGGACGGCATCGCCTTGCGCGTGCCGGTGGCCACGGGATCAATAGTGGATTTGGTATGCGAGCTGGAGCGCGAAACTACCGCCGAAGAAGTCAATTCAATTTTGGAAAAAGCCGCCGGCAAAAAACCGCTCAAAGGCATTATGGCCTATGAAGCCGCGCCGTTGGTTTCCAGCGACTATATCGCCAGCGGCTATTCGTCAATCGTGGACGCGGGCTTGACTATGGCAAAGGGCAATCTGGTGAAAATCGGCGCGTGGTACGATAACGAATGGGGTTATTCCACCCGTCTGGCCGAATTCGCCGAATTCGTGGGCGACAAGTTATAGATTCGGATATTCCATTGGATCAAACTTTGAGGCAATAATCAGAAATCTATGAAAAAAGTTGGAGAGTTGTATTGGCCGGAGGCGGGAGGGAAAAAACGGGCGTGGCTCAATTCAAAAAGTATTTATGCCGCGGCCGAAAAAAATCCGGTGAAATTTTGGGGGAATATCGCCAAGGAATTGGTTTGGCGGAAAAAATGGAAAAAAGTCTATGTTGATACGCCGCCGCGCGTGCGCTGGTTTTCGGGCGCAAAATTGAACATCACCGAAAATTGCCTTGATCGGCATTTGCCGGCGCGCAAAAACAAAGTGGCGATCATTTGGGAGGCCGATGATCCCGCGCGTCCGGCACGGATTTTAACCTATTATGATCTTTACCGCCGGGTTAACAAGTTTGCCAACGCGCTGAAAAAAATGGGAGTCAAGAAAGGCGACCGGGTGGGGATCTATTTGCCGATGATTCCCGAGGTTATCGTGGCAATGCTGGCGTGCGCCCGGATCGGCGCGGTGCATTCGGTAGTGTTCTCCGCGTTTTCGGCGCCGGCCTTGAAATCCCGCCTTCAGGACTCCGGCGCGGAAATCTTGATCACTGCCGACGGTTATTTTCGCCGCGGCAAGATTATTGAATTGAAAAAACAGGCCGACGAAGCGGCACGGGCGGCCGCGGTTAAAAAAACGGTGGTCGTCCGGCATGCCGGCAACGAAATCCCCTGGGACGGCGAACGGGATGTTTGGTATGAGCGAATTACGGCGGGCGAATCCGACGAGTGCGCGCCGGCGTTAATGTCTGCCGAAGACCCGCTGTTCATCCTTTATACCAGCGGTTCCACCGGCAAGCCCAAAGGCGCCCTGCACACCTGCGGCGGCTATATGGTTTCGGCCTATGCTTCCGACAAATGGATTTTTGATTTGAGAGACGATGATATTTTTTGGTCCACTGCCGATATCGGGTGGGTGACCGGCCACACTTATTCCTGCTACGGGCCGCTGTTGAACGGCGCGACATTCGTGATATTTGAAGGACTGGCCGATTATCCCGATCCCGGCCGGTGGGGACAAATGATTGACAAATACGGCGTGACGGTTTTTTACACCGCGCCGACGGCGATCAGGATGTTCATCAAAAACGGCGAGGAAGCGATTGCTCCGTATCATTTCAGGACTTTGCGGATTCTGGGTTCGGTGGGCGAGCCGATCTCGGAAAAAGCGTGGTTATGGTATTTTGTCCACGCCGGAAAGAAAAGATGTCCAATCGTGGATACTTGGTGGCAAACCGAAACCGGCGGAATCGTGGCCACGTCATTGTCGGGCATCGGTCCCTTCAAGCCCGCGCACACCGGCTTGCCTTTGCCCGGCATCCGCCTGCGGGTTCTGAACGAAAAAGGAAAGCCGTGCAAACCCGGCGAGGAGGGCAATGTTTGTTTGTTGCCGCCGTTTGCGCCCGGGCTGTTGCGCGGAGTATGGGGTGACAAACGAAAATTTTTGGAAACCTATTGGAGCGAATATCCGCGGAGATTGATTTATTTTTCCGGCGATTTGGGCGTCTATGGTAAAGACGGAATGTTGCGGGTGGTTGGCCGGGCCGACGATCAAATAAAAGTCGCCGGACACCGTTTGACGACCGGAGAAATGGAGAGCGCCGCCTGCACCGAAGCGGCGGTGGCCGAGTGCGCGGTGGTGGGCATTGCCGATGACATCAAGGGCGAAGTGCCGGCGGCGTTCGTGGTCCCCAAGCCGGAAAAGGATGTTTCGGAATTAAAGGAAAAAGTTATTGCCGCGATCAGAAGGCAGATCGGGCCGATTGCCGCACCGCACAAAGTTTTTATCGTTCCGGATTTGCCCAAGACCCGCTCGGGGAAGATTATCCGCCGCTTATTGCGCAAAATCATCACCGGCGAAAATCCGGGAGACCTCTCCACTTTGGCCAATCCCGAAAGCGTGGAAAGCATCAAAACCGCGGTGGCGGACGGCAAGTAGATAGCGGCCGAACCGCACCCGAAGCATGCCGGAATGATGCTATATTTAAACATAGCATCATAATCCGTCCCGGGTCGGTTTGCCGCCGTTTTTACCGGTTTTGGCCAAACGTATAATTGCCGCAAATTATATATATGCCGCTAACTGGTGGTTGTTGCCGACATCCTCACATCCTCAAGTATGTAAGGATGTTTTTTGATGAATTTTGAGTTTGATTAAGGCAACGGATATGGTAAAATATGAGGGTATGAAAGACGATGCGAATATGGCAAAAACAATCAAATTCCGGCAGAGTTTGTTTTGGGATGTCAACCCGAAAAATATCGACCCGCAAAAGAACGCGCAATACGTGATTGAGCGGATTTTGGATTTTGGAAATGATTTGGAGGTAAAATGGATGTGGGATTATTATGACAAAGCGCTGATAAAAAAGATCGTTGACAAATCGCGCTGTTTGCGTCCGCGAACAAAAAATTTATGGAATCTGCTTCTGAAAAATTATTAAATTTTGGCATTTTACCGCCACAGACAAAAAAAGCGTTTGATTTTTTGTCGTCTCAAAATTGGTTAAATGATAGCGGCTGGTATTTGGCGGGCGGCACGGCCTTGGCATTGCAAGCTGATCATCGCAAATCGTTTGATTTGGATTTTTTCAGTATTGAGCGAAAATTTGATACTAAAAAAGTTTTAGAAAAATTTTCCAATAATCAGGATTGGAGAACAAGTTTTGACGAAGAAAATACAGTTTATGGCGAACTATATGGCGCCAAGGTAAGTTTTATCGCGTATTCCCTTTTTGTTCCGGATGCGGAATTTATCAAATGCGGCGCGATAAACATTTTGTCGGCGCGCGATATTGCGGTGATGAAAATCATCGCCATTTCGCAACGCGGCCGCAAGCGCGATTTTTTTGATCTGTATTGGTGCGCGAAGAATATCGAGCCATTGGAAGAAACGATAAAACGGTTAAAAAAACAATATCCCAGCGTTGCCCACGATTATCACCATATTTTGAAAAGCTTGGTTTATTTTGCGGATGCCGAAGACGACCCGGATCCGGAAATCAACTTTCAGGCTGATTGGGATTTGGTTAAGCGCTATTTCATAAAGGAAATGCCGCGTATTATGAGAAATATAATGCAATTGAAATAAAATTTATATGGCGGAAAATTGGAGTGGATTACTCGCCGCGCCGCTTCTAATATGGAAAATAATAACCGCGGATCCGATTATTTTTGCAGTTCCGGTTTTGTTTGCAATTTTGATGGTTTTAATGAAAATTCACAAGCATAAATATAAAAAATGGAATTATTTTTTTGAATTACGAAACCATTGAATTCAAACGCTATTGGAGGGGTCTAACCCCTGCGATTACACCGGGGTTAGACCCCGAAATACAAAGCGTTTCGTAATTCAAGGTATTTTGGTTGCTTGATGATATCAATTGCCAACATTCTCACATTCTCAAGAACGTGAGAATGTTTTGTCAGGCGGGGTTTGGTTTTGATTAAAGCAACGGATATGGTAAAATTGTCAAATGATAAATAAAAATCTTGTTTCTATGGAAAACAAACAAAAAAATGTGGTTTGGTTCAAGGAGGTGACCAAAAAGGATGTGGAGCTGGTCGGGGGGAAAAACGGATCACTGGGCGAGATGTTTTCGCAGTTGGGGCAAAAAGGCGTGCCGGTGCCCAACGGATTTATCACCACCAGCACGGCGTTTTGGCGCTATTTGGAATTCAACGGGATTGATAAGAAATTGGGAGATATATTCAACGGCTTGGATGTCAATAACTTAAAACAACTCAAAAAAGCCAGCATTACCGCGCGAAATTTGGTTCTCAAAGGCGAATTCCCGCCGGACTTCAAGAATGAAATTCTGGCGGCCTACAAAGAATTGTCGGCCTATTATAAAACCAGAAATTTGAATGTGGCGGTGCGGTCATCCGCAACCGCGGAAGATTTGGCCGGGGCGTCGTTTGCGGGCGCGCATGAGACCTATTTGAATATTGATACGCCCGCGGAACTGCTGGACGCGGTGAAAAAATGCATTTCTTCGCTCTATTTGGACCGGGCAATCGTTTATCGCGCGGAAAAAGGATTTGACACGCTCAAAGTGGCGCTGTCGGTGGGCGTGATGAGGATGGTGCGCTCGGACATGGCCTCCGCGGGGATTATGTTCACTCTGGACACGGAAACCGGATTCCGCAACGCGGTGCTGATAAATTCAATCTATGGCGCGGGCGAAATGATCGTGAAGGGCCATGTGGTGGCCGACCAGTTCTATGTTTTCAAGCCGTCGCTGAAGTCCGGGAAATCCGCGATAATTTCCAAAACTTTGGGCAATAAAGACATAAAATATATTTTTGACAAAAAAGTAGGCCTAAAAGAAGTGAAAGTTCTTCCCAAAGACCAAGCCAGATTTTCACTCACCGATAAAGAAGCCGAACAGCTGGCCAAATGGGCGGTGATCATTGAGGAACATTACCAAGGGCCGCAAGATATTGAATGGGCCAAAGACGGCAAAACCGGCGAGCTGTTTATCGTTCAGGCACGGCCGGAAACCATCTATGCCGGAACGGAAATCAAGAATACCTATGAAGAATACGAGGTGAAAACCGGCGCCAAACCGCTGGTGACCGGCATTGCCGTGGGAAACAAGATCGGAGAGGGAAAAATCCATATCATTCCCAATGTCAAACAAATCGGCCAATTCAAGAAAGGCGAGATTCTGGTGACGACAATGACCGACCCGGATTGGGTGCCGATTATGCGCATCGCGTCGGCGATTGTGACCGATGAAGGCACCAAAACCTGCCACGCGGCCATTGTTTCGCGCGAGTTGGGCACGCCCTGCATCGTGGGCGCGAGAAACGCCACCAAGGTTTTGAAGAGCGGAATCATTGCCACCGCCGATTGCACCCAAAGTTTGGAAGGCCGGGTATACGCGGGAAAAATTCCCTATACCAAAAAAGAATATGATCTGAAAACGATCCCGGAATTGCCGACAAAAATTATGCTGAATGTGGGCACGCCGGAAGGCGCGTTCAAGGCGTCTTTTCTGCCCAATGATGGCGTGGGGCTGGCGCGGGTGGAATTTATTTTTGCCGACAAAGTGAAGGTGCACCCGCTGGCGCTGATTAATTTTGCCAAGTTAAAGGATAAAAAAGTAAAGGCGCAGATTGAAAAGATCACCACCGGCTACAAAGACAAAAAAGAATTCTTCGTGGATAAGCTGGCCGAAGGGGTGGCCACGATCGCGGCGGCTTTCTACCCGAAGCATGTTATTGTAAGATTCTCCGATTTTAAAACCAATGAATACAGCGCCTTGGTCGGCGGCAAGGATTATGAACCGATAGAATCAAACCCGATGATCGGATGGCGCGGCGCGTCAAGATATTACGATCCACGGTTTGCCCCGGCGTTTGCGATGGAGTGCGCGGCGATCAAAAAAGTCCGTGAGAAAATGGGTTTGGATAATGTGTGGGTGATGATTCCATTCTGCCGCACGGTTGAGGAGGGCAAAAAAGTGATTGCGGTGATGGAGAAAAATGGGTTAAAGAGCGGCGAGAATGGATTAAAAATTATGGTGATGTGCGAGATTCCGTCAAATGTTATTCTTGCCGACCAATTTCTGGAGATTTTTGACGGGATGTCGATCGGTTCCAATGACCTGACGCAGTTGGCACTTGGGCTGGACCGCGACGCCGGCCAGCTGTCCTATATTGGCAATGAGAATAACGACGCGGTGAAAGTTCTGGTGGCGCAGGCGATTAAGGCTTGCAAGGCGCGCGGAAAATATATCGGCATCTGCGGCCAGGCTCCCAGCGATTATCCGGAATTTGCCGAATTTATTATGCGCGAAGGCATTGAAACGATGTCTTTGAATCCCGACAGCGTGATGAAAACCATCATCAAATTAGGCGGTTTGCAGAAGTGATGTGTGATTTTCTATTATTGCCTTAAACTATTTTATGTGATAGATGAAAAGTATCATTAAAAAATATGGAAGAAGCAAAAAAAGGAGTTAAAATTAATATTCCCGATAATTTGAAAAACGGAGTTTACTCAAATATTGCCAATATCAATGTCTCTAAAAGCGAGGTGTTGATGGATTTTATTTTCCTCGCACCCAATGAAGCAAATTTAGTTAGCCGGATTATCGTTTCGTTGGAGCATGCCAAATCCATAGAAAAAGCATTATCAAAGCTTATTGCTGAAATTGACAATAAAAAATAATAATACCTTGGATTACGAAACGCTTTGTATTTCGGGGTCTATCCCCGGTATAATCGCAAGGATTAGATCCCTACAATAGCATTTGAATTTAAGGATTTCGTAATTCAAAGTAATACCATAAATTTATGGAAACCGTATTTCAGACCGGTTGTAGAAACACAAGACATTTAAGCAAAATGACGAATCATCGCGATTTTAATTATTATTGGAAAGAGGTAATAAGCGATGAGCTATCATTTGAGGATAAATTTGAGTTAGAACAAGCCAAAGATGATATTAGAAATAAAAGATTTGCAACACATGAAGAGATTATGGATATTCTAAGAAAATAATATTTAAATAAATGACTTGTGGGTTATAGGCCGATATATTCAATCAAATTTAAGAAAAATGTTGAAGATTTGGCGGGGAGGGATGACAAGATAAAGGATGGTTTGGCAAAAGCCATCCCGTTTATTTTGGAAAAGCCTTATTATAAATCAGAAAAAGTCAAAGGCGAGAATGGCGGTTTAATGCGCAAGCATATCTGCGCCAATAACTTTCGGATTTTTTATTATGTTGATAAAAAAAATAAAAAAGTTACTTTTGCCATGTTAAGGCCAAAAAACAAAAACACTTATAAAAATTTATAGCAGATGATTGGCAGAAATAAAAAAAGCAACTTTAAGTTGCAAATTTGTGTCCGATATATGAACCCGCAAATACCAAGCCGCAACCGAAAGCTATCACTATAATTGCGAGCTTGTCGCTTTTAATGATCATATTGAAATTTAGGATTACTATTGTTAGGTATAACAGAAATCCTGCGACCGAACCCACTATAACCATAGGATAAATCCGGATCACCTCGCTTTGAAGATATAAAAAAAATTGATTTTGTCAATGTCTGTGGGGTATTGGTTTGGAAATTGATTCATTGTCGCCGCCTTTGGCGTGATCCCGCCGCGGCGGGAAAAATTCAATGAAAACTGGAAATTAGAAATTGAAAATTATCCAAATTTATGTTTGACGTAATCACTTTCGGGTCGGCGGCATGGGACGCCTATATGGATTTGCCGCCGAAATTTGTCAAGAAAAGCGCGCATTTTACGCCGGCCAAGGATCTGGTTTTTGATCTGGGATCAAAAATTGACGTTCCCGGCACGCGGTTTGCTTTTGGCGGCGGCGGAATCAACACCGCCCGGACGTTTGCGGCGCAGGGTCTTTTGACGGCCTATTGCGGCATGGCCGGCGATGACATTCCCGGGCGCGAAGCGGTTGCTTATTTGAACGAATTGGGGATTGATACCGGATTTCTTTCCAAAACGGCGAAAAAGGCCACCAATAATTCCGTGGTCTTGAACGCTCCCGGAACGGACCGGGTGATTCTGGTCTATCGTGGCGCGTCCGAACTTTTGGCCGCGGAAAACATTGATTGGCAAAAATTGAACGCCAAATTGTTCTATCTGGCACCACTATCGGGGAAGCTGTGCCGCCTGACGGAGCGCATCACTCTGCACGCGAAAAAACAGGGCGCGGTAGTGGCGGCAAATCTGGGCAATTCCCAACTGGCGATGGGGCGCGCGTGCATCAAAAGCCTGCTGGCACGCATTGATGTCTTGATTCTCAACCAGGAAGAGGCGGCGACAATGACCGGCGTTGATTATGCCGATGAAGCCGGTATCATCAAAAAAATTGTCCATATGCATTCGGGGATCAGCGTGATTACCAAGGGTGAAGACGGTGCGGCGGTGGTTGCCGGCGGCAAAATTTACGAAGCAAAATTGAAAAAATTCAAAATTGCCAACATCACCGGCGCGGGAGACGCTTTCGGTTCGGGGTTTATGTCGGGAATGCTGGCGTCGGGCAACAATATTGAATACTCAATGAGGTTGGCGCTGATCAATGCCAAGCATTGTTTGTTATCGCGCATCCCCGAGGGCTTGCCCGCCAGCCGGACTCTCCGTTTGATTGAACAAGAAAATATCAAGATCAAGATTCATTCGCTTTGATTTTGCGGTCGAAGCGTCTGGCTTTTCCGGAAAAAAAGAACCCCGCGGGGTTCTTTTTTGTTAAATCGCGAGGAAAGGCCATTATTGCTCCACGCAATAGAGTGCTCGCGATTCCGCTAGGCAGGTGGAAGGATTTGGATAAGAAGCGGTGGCGAAACTGGCCCATCCAATATCTTTGCTGAAGTTGTTGCCGTATATTGTATAAGCAGTTGATCCTTTGGGAGAAAAACACAGTCCTTGAGGAGTGCCGGTTGGACTGCACAATTGCCCCGTCCAGCCGCCGGAACCATTGGGCGTAAAACCGGTCCAAACCGCCACCGGGCTTGCGGATGACGCGCCCGTTTCATCATATTTGATTGGATGTTTCAGGTAATTATTATCGCCAGTATTTTTGGTGAAAAAATCCGTGGGGCTTTCGGCGACCTCAAAACATTCAGTGGTGCTACAATTCCAAAAACGGGCGCCGGCCGGTAAAGCGACATAAGGGGTCGTGTTTGTGGTGCAATAATAAATTAATGCTTCATATGTTCCTCCTCCCAAATTTTTAGCGTGGTTCTGACAAATTTGATTTGCTCGGGTGCGATCAAAAAGTTGGTTAGAATCATAGGCTATACTTGTCACAAATATTCTTTTATTCTCTGCTCCCGGCGGCAATGTAGGTCCCGGCGGAGTGATACCGCTTAGCTCAAAACACTCTTTCCATGTTGAACAGCAATCATTTCCGATGCACAAGCCCTTATCTCCTTGGACAAATCCGGTAGCATGCAAATCCATATCGGTTTGATAACTATAAGCTTTCAATTCGCGACCATCGTTTCCCGCATCCAGCCGCAATTGGCCTTCGCCGGCATTGCCATTATGGAACTGGATGCCGGCTTTTTTCCCGGTGGTGGCAGTGTTTTCTGCCAGCGACAGCGTGAAATCGCCGCTTGAGCAACATTCCCCAGTACCGTCACGCGAGATATTGGTTGATCCAACCACCGTGAGCTTGTTTTGCGGCGAACTGGTGCCGATGCCGACATTGCCGCCATTATCGTTAATGATCACTTTGGAGCTTGCCTTGCCGCCGCGGATATAGGTGTCTTCATCAACGGAGTAATTAAAGTGGCTTTTATTGGTGGTGCCGGCGAATACCGCGGTTCCTCCGTTGGCGGTGCCTCTGGCAACATACAAAGTGCCATCCGGCGAACTGGTGCCGATGCCGATGTTGTTGTTGCGGCCGGAGATAATTCCGCCGTTACTGCCGAGCTTTATGCTGGCAATCGTGCTGTCTCCTTGGCTGTAAATTCCCAGTGTGTGGGCAATGTCAATGTCGGTCAGGAAGGTATCGTCGCCAACTCTTAAAAATTGCGCGCCGGCGGCGGTGCCGTTGTCCGCGATATCAAGCTTTGCTCCGGGGCTGGCGGTGCCGATGCCCAGATTGCCCAATTTTCCCTGCGGGGCGTCGCCGACGTTTATTGGTGCTTTGGCGTTGTCGCCGGGCGGGGTTTGGTGGGGCGGATCCCAGGCAAAAATCAAGTAGCTGGCGGTGCTGGAAAAAACCAGTACGCCCAGCAACAATGCCAATGTTTCGGCAAATTTTGTTTGTTTCATTTTAGTTGATGTTACCGCTCTGAATCTATTGGACATAGATATATCCATTATAGACCCAAAAACAAGAATGCAAATGTGAGTTATCCACAGGCGTTGAATTTTTTGATTGTTATTTTTTCGTTTTTTGTATTAAAATAAACTTGTTGCGGCAAATTTTTGCGGAGTTTCGCAAGAAGTTTGCAATTTTTAATTGCGAAGCTGTAAAATTCAAATACTACTAATAAAGGGGCCTGACCCCGGCGATTGCACCGGGGAGATGTATCCCAAACGCATTATGGGAAGAATCAATATCAGTGTTATTAAAGCCGATCTGGGGGCGATTGGCGGCCATATCAAGCCGTCACGGGCGTTGTTGGACGCGGTGGAAAATCACATAAAATCAAAAAGCAAAGGATTGGCCATTGACTGGCGCGTCACTTTTACCGGCGACGATATCGCGATTTTGCTGACGCACAATAAGGGCATTGAGAATGAAAAAATCCATCGTTTGTGCTGGGATGCGTTTATTGCGGGAATGAAAGTCGCCCAAGAGCAGGGGCTTTACGGCGCGGGGCAGGATTTGTTGAAGCTTGAGTTCAACGGCACGGTGAAGGGGCTGGGACCGGCCGTGGCGGAAATGGAATTTGAAGAACGCGCCGCGGAGCCGTTTTTGGTAATTGCCGCCGACAAGACCGATCCGGGGGCGTTCAACCTGCCGCTTTATCTGTCGTTTTGCGACCCGATGTATAATTCCGGTTTGTTGATTTCGCCGAAAATCCGGCAGGGATATATTTTTCGCGTCATTGATATGTCGCCGTCGGATGGCGAAAGATGGATTGAATTGAAATCTCCCGAAGAAATTTATGATTTGGCGGTGCTTCTGCGCGATCAGGAAAGATTTGCGATTTCATCGGTGGTTTCGCGCGCCGCCGGAGAGCCGGCCGTGGCGGCCAGCACCACGCGCTTGCACAATATCGCGGGCAAATACGCGGGCAAAGACGATCCGGTGATGATCGTCAGGACGCAACAGAATTTTCCCGGTTCGGGAGAGGTGTTGGCGCCCTTTTCAATCGGCCACTTTGTTGCCGGTTTTATGCGCGGATCGCACTACGGACCGCTGATGCCGGTCAAACAGAATTCAGAGATTTCTTTTTTTGACGGCCCGCCGATCGTGAGCGCCGCGGCCTACAGCGTCCGCCGCGGCAAACTTACTGAAGCCGCGGATTGTTTTGCCCAGCCCTATTGGGATAATATCCGGGCGCGTATCGCCGGCAAGGCGGAAGAAATCCGGAAGCAGGGGTTCTTCGGTCCGGCGATGCTGGGAATGGGCGAGTTGGAATACACCCAAATGGCACCGACCTTGAAAAATTTGGAAAAAAAGTTTAATATCAAAAAGTGAGCGTTTTTACGCCCGCTTTTTGAAAAATAAAATGAAGACCAACGCCAGGATTTTGATCGGAATTTTAATTGTTTCGATTTTGTCCGTGATTTTGTTTTTGTCGTTTTTCCAAAAAAGCGGCGCGGCGCAAATATCCCTTAACCGCGCGGAATACAGTCCGGGCGGGACGCTGGAAGTGGCGGTGAGAAATGACTTCGGACGGGAGATATGTTTTTCCTCCTGTTATCCTTATCTGGCCGAAATTCGCGATGAAAGCGGGAAATGGAAAGAATACGTTTATCAAGATTGTCCGGAAGCCGCGGTTGCGGCCGATTGCGTGCCGCCGCGCGATTTAAAAAAATTTCGCGTGGTGCTGGAAGATATGCCGGCGGGCGCTCATCGTTTGAAAATTCCCTTTTGCCTTGAATGCGCCAGCGGCGGAAATTTTCAGCCGGAGCAAGCGGTGTATTCCCCAGTTTTTGAAATTAAATGATAATTTGCTAATTTTTCTTTCTGCGAAGAAGACAATAAATCAATATGTTGACAATTGACGCGAAAATCAGAGAATTGAAAGGGCGCAAAACGGAAGAATTGCGCCGTGAAGGAGTGATCCCGGCGGTGCTTTACGGTCCGGGAGTTGAAAATAAAAATTTGGCGGTGGTTCGCAAAGAATTCGCCGGTCTTTTTCGCCAGGCCGGAAAAACCTCCCTGGTGAGTTTGCGCGTTGAGGGCGAGGCGAAAGATTTTATGGTTTTGATCAACGACATGAGTCTTGATCCGGTGAGCGGAAATGTTACGCACATTGATTTTTATCAGCCGAACTTGAAAAAGGAAATTGAGGCGGATGTGCCGCTGATTTTTGTCGGTGAATCGCCGGCGGTAAAGGATTTGGGCGGTACCCTGGTCAAGAATTTTGACGAGATTGCCGTAAAGGCATTGCCCGCCGATTTGCCGCGGGAAATCAAGGTGGATATCTCCGTCCTTAAAACTTTTGATGACGTGATCGCCGTCAAAGACTTGACGGTGGCGGGAAAAGTGGAATTGCTCAAGAATCCGGAAGAGATCGTCGCGTTGGCGGCGGCGGCGCAAAAGATTGAGGAAGAGCTGGAAAAGCCGATTGAAGAGGATGTGGACAGTGTTGCCAAGGTGGTGAAGGAAAAGAAGGAAGAGGTGAGCGAGGAGGAGGCGGCGCCTTCGGGAAAGAAATAATGACGATGCTTGCGCGCGCGGTTGCCAAACCGTGCGCGCTTTTGTTATAATGGGAAGTGTTTTGAACTTGCGAATAAACTCCATGAATCACAAAAAAATTACTATCGCTTTTATTTTGGCGGTATTGCCGTTTTTTATCGGCGGGAATGTTCTGGCGCAAACCAACGGTAATGGTAACGGCGAAACCGGCGAGTGCACCACCAAGGAATCCTGCCAGACGCTTTTGGATAAATACGAAGCGCTTTTGAAGCAATACGATTCCGACATTACCAAAACCGCGGCGGAAAAGAAAACTCTGCAAAACCAGATCGCGGCATTGAAAAAGAAAGCCGATTCGCTGGCAGTGCAGATTAAGCAGAGCAACGCGATGATCGGCGAAATAACGCTCCAAATCGCCGACACCGAGGCTTCCGTGGACACCACTGAAACAAAGATCCAAAAAACCCAAAGACAGCTGGCGGCGATTCTGCGGGCGATTGATCAGGCCGACAAGGTTTCTTTGATTGAAAATTTGATTGCGGGCAATGATTTTTCGGATTTTTTTGACAATTTGGTTTATCTGGAGAATCTGGACCGCAAATCAAACCAGGTTTTGCAGGAGATCAAGGGATTAAAGCAATCTCTGGAAGATCAGAAATTGGGTTTGGAAGGCGAAAAAACCGATCTGGAAAAAACCACGCAGATGAAACTTCTGCAAAAACAAGAACACGAAAAAGCGCAAGCCGAATATAACAGCACCCTGAAAGTGAAAGACGCCGAATTGGCGCAGACCACGCAGGCCAAAAAACTCACGGCGCAGGTGATCCAGCAAATCAAGCAAAGATTGTTTTCTTTGGCCGGCGTTGCCGACACCGACGCGCCGAATTTTGAGCAGGCCTATCAGATTGCCAAAAGCGCGGGGGCGGCGGTGGGCGTGCGCCCGGCATTTTTGTTGGCGATTTTGACGCAGGAATCGTCGCTGGGAAAGAATGTGGGCGGATGCTATATGACCAACGATGCCACCGGCGCGGGAGTGAAAATCAGCACCGGTGCGGCGGTGGGCAAAGTGATGAAGCCCACGCGCGACGTGGGGCCGTTTTTGGAAATTACCGCGGCGCTGGGCAAAGATCCGCACCAAACGCGCGTGTCCTGCCCGATGAGCTTCGGTTATGGCGGCGCGATGGGTCCGGGGCAATTCATTCCGTCCACTTGGAAGCTTTACGCGCCGCGCTTGCAAGCCATTTTGGGACGCCCGGGCAACCCGTGGAACATCAATGATGCCTTTATGGCCACCGCCTTGTATGTTTCCGACTATGGCGCCACCTCGCAGACCTATGACGGCGAATGGCGCGCGGCAATGATCTATTTTGCCGGCACGGTGAACACCAAATACCGCTTCTACGGCGATAATGTGATGAAGATCACCCAAGGCTACGCCGCCGACATCGCGGCCATTGAAGGCCGCTAGGTCGTATTTAAATACGATTCAAACACGATTTCAAAAACAATATGGACCGCAAAAATTCCGAGAAAAACATCCGCAAACTCACTCGCGCCGGCAAAGTGTCGTTGTCGCTTACGATACCGCGCGATTTGGTGGTGGAGCTTGGCTGGCGCGATAACCAGAAAGTTGTCGTCAAAAAACGCGGCCAAGGCCTTGCGGTTGAAGATTGGCAAGGATAAACCTTCATTTTAACTAAAACGCGGCGAATATCTCCGCGTTTTTAACATAAATAAATCATTGATTTTTAAGCAAAAAGAGGGTATTTTGAAACAATGCGCGGTTAAATAACGATTATGGCAAACAGCAATCTCACCAACGCGAAAAAGGCAAAGAATGACGAGTTCTATACGCAATACGGAGATATTCAAAAAGAAATTGAGGCGTATTTGGAATATGATTCTGCTGTATTCCGCGGCAAAGTGGCGTATTGCAACTGCGACGATCCGTATGAAAGCAATTTTTTCCGCTATTTTGTGCTGAATTTCAACAAGCTTGGATTGAAACAACTTATTACCACGAGTTATGTTCCTTCGCCGATTGCCGGAGGGCAATTGCCGTTGTTCAAAATTGAGGGTTTAAAGCCGGACGGCAAGGAGCCGTTTAGGATTGAAATCAACGAAGTGAAAGATTTTGACTCTAACGGGGCAATAAACTTGGCTGACATTGAATGGTTATTGAGACACGATGCTAATGTCGCACAACCGCTTAGCGGCAATGGCGATTTTCGCAGCCCCGAATGTATCGATCTTTTAAAGCGATCTGACATCGTGGTTACCAACCCGCCGTTTTCGCTGTTTCGCGAATATGTCAAACAGCTTTTTGATTATGATAAAAAGTTCGTCATCATCGGCAATATGAACGCGATTACCTACAAAGAAATTTTTCCGCTGATTAAAAATAATAAGTTGTGGCTGGGAAACGGTTTTCATGCCGGCAACGCATATTTTTTCACGCCAAACACGCGTGATTTCGCTTCGGGGGTTTATGATGAAAAAACAGGCTTGGTGAAGTTTCGCAATGTATGTTGGTTCACCAATCTTGACCATGGCCGCCGCCACCAGCCGTTGCCGCTCATGACGATGGGGGAAAATTTGAAGTACAGCAAACACAAAGAAATCAAAGGCAAAAAAGCGTATGACAAGTATGACAATTACGACGCCATAGAAGTCCCGTTCACCGATGCCATCCCCAGCGACTACGACGGCATAATGGGCGTCCCCATCAGCTTTCTGGATAAATACAGCCCCGAGCAGTTTGAGGTTTTAGGAGCCACTCAAAGAGGTTGTCACGATGAAGTACCAGACACAAAGAAATATGATGATTATTGGGAAGTAAAGCAAAATGGAGAAAAAACGGGTTCATCTGGCGGCAAAACAAATGAAAACGCCAATTTGGTTGGGAATGATGGGAAAAAAAATTACTTTATAAATAATAAAGGCCGTATAATTCAATCCGCTTATCAAAGAATTTTTATAAGGCATAAGAAAATCGGGAAATAAATTTATGAAGAAAAATTTTAGAGAAATCGCGAAGAAAGAGTTTGAACAAATATTAAAAAATGATGAGGGAGATTATTCAGATTTTATTTCTGCTGATGCCTTGGGAAGCAGAATGCAAGATAAAGTAGTAGAATTTGCAAATTCAGAAGGAGGTATTGTCTATGTAGGTATTAATGATAGAAAGGAAAAAATTAGATTAGGTGGCTTTGATACCGTTGAAGACGCGGCAAAAGTTATAGATGCCGCTTACAGAGATATTAACCCTCGTATAGAAAATTTAGAGCATGAATTTTTAAATTATAATAATAGGATTATTGCTAAATTGATAGTTCCCTCAAGTAGCAAGATTCATGAGAATGCGAAAGGGCAAATTATCGTGAGAAAAGGGGCGCAAAAAGTTATTTTAAAGGACGATGAAGATATTCAAATTTTAAAATATAAAAAAGGTGTTAGCAGATATGAGGAGGAAATAAAAAATATTGATATTCGATTATTTTTAAGCAGTAAATATTTTTCAGAATTTTTAAAAAAAATTGGTTACTCAGGTAACAAGATAGAATTTCTTAAAAAAAATAATTTCATTTATAATAATAAACCTAGAATATCGGCAATCCTTTGTTTTTTAGATTGCCCACAATCAGTTATTAAATCTGGAGTAAAAATAATTAGATATGAACATCAAAAATATTCCAGAAAATATGCATATAAAAGGGAAAGAGTCAGCGACGAGGATTATACTATAGAGGGACCAGTAGAAACGCTAATTAGAGAAAGCGTTGGAAAAGTTAACGAAATAATACCTGATTATATTAAATATCCCAAAGAAGCTATTTTAGAAGCAATAGCTAACGCTGTTTTGCATCGAGATTACTATTTGCAGAATGAAACTCAAATAAAAATTTATGATAACAGGATAGAAATTGTAAGTCCTGGAGGATTCGCTGGCGGTATTACTGTTAAAAATATATATAAACATGAAAGGTTTGCTAGAAATCAGCAAATATTTAGAACAATTTTTAAAATATCTTCTATTGAAAAAAAGAGAAAAGATAGACTCAATCAAGATCAAGGAGAGGGCGTAAAGACTATTTTAAATTCTATGAGAAAAGCTGGTTTAGCAGATCCTGAATTTGAGGAAAAAGACAATAGCATCATTGTTGTTTTAAAGCATGTCAATATGGAAAGTTATGAAAAAAAGATTTTAAAATATTTGGAAAGAAATGAAACTATTGCTAATAAGCAAGCGCGAGAAATAACGGGAGAGGAAGATAAAGAAAAAATTAAAAATGTTTTTAAAAAATTGATTAATCGAGGCGAAATAGAAATAGCTGGCCATCCTATGTCTAAATCAAAATTTAAATATAAATTAAAAAACAGAAAAATAATCCAAGAAGAAATGGGGCAAGGATCTTTTTGGTGAAATAAAAATTGAAAACCGAGGTTATCGCCAAGGATATTTGCGGAGGGTAAAAATTATGGAGAAAGGGAATAAAAAAATAATAAATGAACCGTTTGTTGAAGATTCCGTTAGGTGCTTTTTAACAAAAGCAGGCTTTTTGGATAATGGAAAGAAAAAAGAATTATGGGAACATGGAGTTGATGTCAAAATGAAACACAAAAATTGCGGATGGTATTTTTTGGTTGAGTGTAAGGGTGAGCCAGGGGCAAGGGGTCCCGTTAAATCTATTGGTGGTTCTATGAGCAGCTCTATAAATTCAGCGATTGGGCAAATTGTTTCAAGGATGCATACAAATAGAAAATCCAGATATGGAGGATATAATTTTGGAATTGCATTTCCGGCTTCCTTTAGGGAGAAAGTGATAAAAAGAGTTCCTTATTATGTTTGCAAGTGTTTGAGGTTGTCCCTTTTCTTTGTCAGTTTCAACGGGAGTGTTGAAAAAATAATATGGCAAGAATTAAGAAAATATCAAAAATAAATGATGGGTTATAAAAACTTGGAACCCCTTGAAAGACTGAAAGTGAAAGGCAAAAAGATTGGCGTTGTCGGAGTCTGCGGACAAATGGCGGGCGAGCTACATCGCATTAAAGACAAGTATTTTGATTTTGGAAGATTTTACACGAGCGGGACCGCGTGAATAGTAAGCAAATGTAGCTCAAATAACCGGCTGATGTCAAGGGGTCGCGGTTAAAAATTGACGAGGCCGCTGTCAAAATTAGCCGTTGAGGATTCTTTGGTAGATTGAAAATAAACCCAAAATATATGAATCGACAAAAATCAAAAAAGATTGCGATTTTTGACGGCAAGCAAATCCGGCGGATTTGGGATGGCGAAAAAGAATTATGGTATTTTGCGGTGTCTGATGTGGTGGCGGTTTTGACAAAAAGCGTTGACCCTGTCGCTTATTGGCGAAAACTGAAAGAGAGGCTTTTGAAAGAAGGCGGGAATGAAACCGTGACAAAATGTCACGGTTTGAAAATGATGGCGCCGGACGGTAAAATGCGCTTGACCGATGCGGCGGATACGGAAACATTGCTGCGCCTTATCCAGTCGATTCCGTCGCCGAATGCCGAGCCGTTCAAGCTTTGGCTGGCGCGCGTGGGCTATGAAAGATTGGAAGAGACCGCCGACCCGGAATTGGCGATCAATCGCGCTTTGAAAACCTATTTACAAAAAGGATACAGCAAAGAATGGATAAATCAGAGATTAAAAACCATTGAAATCCGTAAAGCTTTAACCGATGAATGGGAGGCGCGCGGCGCGAAAGAGGGGCTTGAATTTGCCATTTTGACCGATGAAATCACCAAAGCATGGACGGGATTGACAACAAGAGAGTATAAAAATTTAAAAGATTTAAAAAAGGAAAATCTGCGCGACAATATGACTAATTTGGAACTGGTGTTGAATATGCTGGCCGAAACCGCGACGACTGAAATTTCCAAGAAAAGAGAACCGAAAAATTTTAGGGAAAATAAAAAGGTTGCCAAAGAAGGCGGAAGCGTGGCGGGTAGCGCCAGAAAGGATATTGAAAAAAGAACCGGCCGCAAAGTTATTACCGGAGAGAATGCCGGACATTTCAAAAAAATAAACGACAAAAACCAATAATATGAAAACGATTTTAAAAACCGGCATTACCGTTAAAGATATTTGCGCGGGGTTTGTTTACAACGAGCTGGAAGGCAAGGGATTGTTCGGGTTGTCCGGAAAATTAACCATTCAGCCGGAGTACCAGCGCAACTATATCTATGCTTCCAATGGCGGCAAAAAAGAAGCGGCGGTTATTGAATCAATCCTCAAGGGCTATCCGCTGGGGTTGATTTATTTCAACAAAGTGAGCGATGATAATTTGGAGGTTTTGGACGGACAACAGCGCATCACCAGCGTGGGGCGGTTTGTCAATGACAAATTTGCGATTAAAGATGGAAACGGCATGGAGCAATATTTTAGCGGGATGGCCGCCGACAAGAAAGTAAAAATCCGGGAAACAAAACTTTTGATTTATGAATGTGAAGGCAGGGAAAGCGAGATTAAAGAATGGTTTAAAACAATCAATATTGCCGGGGTGCCGTTAAACGAGCAGGAATTGCTAAACGCGGTTTATTCCGGGCCGTTTGTTACGCTGGGTAAGGCGGAGTTTAGCAACAGCCAAAATGCCAATATCCAGAAATGGAGCGCTTATATAAAAGGCAGTGCGAATCGGCAGGATTTTTGGGCGTGCGCGCTTGATTGGGCGAGCAGGGGGAATGTCGGCGATTATATGAGCCGCCATCGCTTTGACAATAATATTGCCGGACTGAAAACATATTTTAACAGCGTGATTGATTGGATTTCCGGCGTGTTTATTGATGTGGAAAGCGAAATGTGCGGGTTGGAGTGGGGGCGGCTGTATGAGCAATACCATAAACAGGCATATGATCCAAAAAAGGTGTCCGCGAAAGTAAAAAGGCTCTATGGCGATCCGTATGTAAAAAACCGCCGGGGTATTTTTGAGTTTATCCTTGGCGGAGAGAAGGACGCAAAATTGTTGGATGTCCGGGTGTTTGATGAAGCGATTAAAAAAACGACTTACGCGGCGCAGACGGCGATTGCCGAATCCAAGGAAAAATCAAACTGCCCGCTTTGCGCGATTGGCCATGATGCCAACAAAAACAAGATTTGGAAGCTGGCCGAAATGGATGCCGACCATGTGTCCGCGTGGAGCAAGGGAGGCGCAACCACGACCAAAAACTGCCAAATGCTTTGCAAGACCCACAATCGGGCAAAAGGCAATCGGTAACAAAAAAACCGAATCAAATCGAAAAATAAATCGTATTTGAATACGGTTTAAATCGTGTTCGCGGTGCGCTATGCTTCTTGCTTTTCCAGTTCGTCTTGGAGGGTTTGGGAGATTTCAGCCAGGCCGCCGTCCAGAA